>Ga0123354_10014907_pt1 | contig 12110 bp, 8 predicted proteins | sample TergutLab28metaG_2_FD_97872 | JGI IMG/M metagenome (GOLD analysis project Ga0123354, IMG submission 97872) | Labiotermes labralis P4 segment gut microbial communities from Petit-Saut dam, French Guiana - Lab288 P4 | ecosystem: Host-associated > Arthropoda: Insects > Digestive system > Gut ... | reverse complement strand
TCTATTCCACACTTGTCTATCCTCAATCTTCACCCTCCAGCCAGTAATTTTCATCCTCCTTAGATCTTCTTCCACCTGGTCCATCCACCTTAACCTGGGTCTCCCTACTGGTCTTGTTTTATAACATCCATCTATTCGCGCAGACCGAAATTACACGCTCTATAAGGCTTCATATAGTTCACAGAAAGACCACATAATCCAGAGACAGTTCTTACGACGACTCTACAACCTTCTTAAAAACAGATGACTGCGGCAGAGCTAGTTCTACAGCCTGTGCACACAGCGTTTTGAAGCGGGATGTACGTTTAAATACTGCAGCCAATTGCCTCCTACGTCAAATATTTTTCCAGCATGAACGCTGAACATGCGCAAACATCCGGGGTCAAACTCCGAATACCAAGTCTGAAGCAAGATGCGTTATTCACTAAGCCCTGAACTAAGTATTCAGCACCCGATCTTGAAATCTGGAAGCAAACTATTATGCAAATAACCATCAGTGTCAAGGTTATTTTCTGCACTACTTACCGCGTGCGACGACGCACGAAATGTATCACCGCGACGAGCGGTACGTCGCTGCCCACTAAGCCCAGTTCGCGACTTCAATTATGCCAGTTCGCAAAGTATGTGTGAATTTTATCAAGGTGCCAAAATGAAGAGCTTTCTGGTTGCACTGCTCACCAAATGCCATACGGATGATCGACGCAAGCAGGGAGAGGTGGGCAGGGCACGTGGCACGTATAGGAATAGCAGAGGTGCATAGAGAATTTTAATGGGGAACCCTATAGGGAAGACCTAGACGCAGATGGGAGGCTAATACAAAAATAGTTCTGAAAGAAATCGATTTGGAGAGCATGGACTTCACTGATCCGGGTCAGGAAGGAGGTGAGTGGCGGGTTCTTGTGAACGCGGCAATGAACCGCCGGGTTCCGTAATATGCGGGGAATTTCTTGACTAGCTGAGGAACCGTTACCTTTTCAGGAAGGACTCTGCTCCAGGGAGCCAGAATACAGCGGCACCTGCAAATCTTAACGTAGTTTTCCAGTGCTTGGGGAATTTCCCTAACTATAAAAAAAGGTAAAGTGCACCCTTGTACAGGCACTGAGGCTCTGTACTGGCCGTACGGCCCATGAGGGAAGTATAGGTATAGCTCTACTCTTTCTTGACCACGGCACTAGAAGGGGTGAGGGGTCAGCGTCACGCTCCGGCCGCTCTTTACCCCGGGAAAGACCCGGTACCCATTGTACAGAAGGCTGGGTGGACCCCAGGACCGATCTGGACAGGTGCGGAAAATCTCGCCCCCACCGGGATTCGATTCCCGGACCGCCCAGCCTGTAGCAAGTCGCTATACCGACTGAGCTATCCGGCCCATCCCATAACTATACTAGGACAGAAGACAGATGTAAATTAAATCTAAACACAACCTTATCTATAAGTAATCATCAGGAACATGTTTCGGCTATAAAAACCATCTTCAGGCTGAGCACATATTCAAAGAAGGCAAAATATATTACAACGCCATGAATGTTATGGACGAAATATCGTCTTACATCAACGCGGTGGTAATGCAAGATGTAATATACATTAAAAATAGGGCTTGAGGATTGCATCAAATTTGTAATTAAAACTTCAAAAATGTTAAGTAATATTATAAAATGAAGGTGATCTACGCGGATGATGAGATGTAGGCTAGCGGAAGAAACTGAAAGTAGTGGGCAGCGCGAGTATATTTCTCTAACCGCAAAGCTGTTGATAATGTATTCTGTAACAATATTACATGTCAATTTTGTAAGGACGTGAGAGGTATTTTATTACAACCACAATACCACACATCGTGTGCACTTACACTGAGAACTTATATGTAACGTAATTATATTTAAATAACACTCTGTAAATTAAATGTGGCTTGTACATCCACTTCGAAATATATATACCTATACACCACTGAAAACGTAACTTACTTATTCCATGGTGCAGAGTCCTTCTTGAGAAGCTAACTGGTTTGCAGCTAGTCAAGAAATTCCCCGCATATCACGGAACCCGTAGGTTCATTACCGCACTCACAAGTGTCCGCCACCTGTCTCTATCTCCAGAGCAAGCATCCCGCATGTGAGTGTTTCTTAACAAAGTTTTTTACAGGGAGAGGCTGTTAGCACCTCGCCCAACCCCCCCAGCTGGAGGACCACCCCTCGTCGGCTGTCCGCGACTGCTTATTCAATATATTCGCAGCTACCCTCCATATTGGAGGCCGTTCCTCTATCCGCGACCTGAGGACGCGCCATGCCGTGGTGACAGGGACCCACTACCACCATTAATATATACATTTACCCCGGCTGTAATAACATAGCTCAGGCCTGTAACGGGATCACTTTACCTATAACATAGCTCTCACGCCCTTACAAAACTGACAAATATTATGTTGTTCCAGAATGCATGGTATTGTAATATATGAATCCTTCTATGATGAAGATGACTTTTATAGCCCTAACATGTTCTGATGATTAATTATACATACAGCTGTGTTTAGACTTAATTTACATTTCTTCTATTTAGTAGTATAATTAAACGCAACGGGGTAGCCTTGCCTAAAAAAAAAATCCCTGAACTACGGTTGCTTCCGGTCGCCATAGCGTTAACGTACCAGATACGTATTCGGGAGGTACCCTCATCGAATCTCGGACGGGGACCCCGCTAGCCTTAAGTCCGTCCATCAAAGCAAACAGAGACGCAGTACGTCGAGAAGACACGATCACTTCCATCCACATTCTTTACAGTTCTTTATTCGCTACTGGCCAATCAGTTACCAAGCCCCAATCCGTGACGGGGGCGCAGCACTCTTGTCTTGACTCCATCCAGCTGTCCTCTTTCAGAAGTTACGAGATTCTCGGCTAATCAAATTCCCGCATTTGTGGAACCCGAAGGTTCATTACCGTGTTGATAACCGTCCGTCAATTGTCCCTGTCGTCAGTCAGATAAATCCGTTCCATGCCAACCCCTCCAATTTAACTTTAATTTTAATATTATCCTCCCTTCTACGCGTTGCCTTCAAAGTGGTCTCTATCCATGTTTTTTCCCCACGAAAACTCCGTATGTATTTCTCTTATCATCATCATCTTATTCTTCTTCTTCCTGCTCCTCTTCCTCCTCTTCTTCTATGGCACTTTGGCCCGTGTTCAGGCCATGGCCTCCAGATAATCGAGTTTTTACGAGGCATGTCACCCCACGCCAAACTCGCAGTCCAGACGGCCATGGAGTCTTTGTCCAGCACCTCCCTCACAAACTGTCCGGCATAACCTTCGCGTCCACATGTGCACGCAAGCTACCTCAACCAAAGACGGAGATACCATCAAGGGAACATGTCCTTGCTTCGCTCACCCTAAAGTAACCGCGCTCTGACTAACAAAAACGCAGTTCCATGTCGTTCTTCATTAACTTATTCATGCTTTATATAACGTAGCTGTCAGCACCTCCGACTCTCAGGATGACTGATAAAAATGAACCGGAAAGAAGGTTGACGTTATGGCGTCGTACATTGCGATATTATCCAGGCATTTACAAGAAACCTACACAAACGTCTCAAGAAAACCAGTCTCTGGAGCATTATTTGAACCTGAGACCTCTCGAATATGAAGCAGAAACGCCCACCACGCGATCACGACGTTTCGCGCGCTGTGCTACATAAAAAGTATTCTTTACTTGCAAAACTTTTAATTACTGCTGGCACTACTTGGTTTCTGGACTCTTTCCACTGTCTAGTTTTCCATAAAGCGTAGAGAGTAACGTTTCGGCAACAGGGTCGGTTACCATCCTCAGGTAAAAAAGACAAGAAGGCGCCTAGTCAGGTGGAATCGTTAGCATCTCAAATTACGTTACGTTATTTAACGTTATTTAAACCGCTGCTCCTTTACGCCATAACTTAAGGACATGATGTAACAAAAGCAATAAACTTAAGGTCGCTGCGATAAAAGCCCATTACAAATACAATTTGAATTCAGTGTCTAAATCCCACAGTAAAGCAGTTCACATTATGTGTGTCTGCTCAGACTTGTATCAAACCTCACTGAAATGACATGGAAAGTCATTTAAATGATCTCAGCGACATGCCCCCTTATATTTGTCCAACGGGCAGTTGTATCTTCACTGGAATATAAAGAAAACTGCTCTGACAACCATCTGTCAACCTACCACTGTAACTTCTCGTCTAGCTGATCGATGCAAGATGGCAATAACTATCTTGGCAACCTTTCACGACTTCAAATAACCACTGGTCGGGCTATGCACTGCTCAGTATTTTGAGATCAAGCACAATCTTCCATTCCAGTCACCACTTTCCACTCACTTGTAGAAGGGAAAATCATAGGCTTCATACAGGATGGTTCATGAGTCTCATAAACGTTTGGTTCTTCGGTATGAACAACCCGTACTGATTACAACAAATACAAGGATAAAAACAACCAATCGGAACTTAGGCGTTAAGGAAATTGTCAAACCGTACTACGTGTTTCGGCCTGTAAAGCCATCATCACGTACTCACTCGCTATAAGCAGATTACAAAAAGCATACGGTTTTCTGTAATACTACATACACGTTTTTCTTTAATATTAAAAAAACTGTGTGCATTATTTTAATATTTTTATAAACAATTTCCTTCAATACTTTTGTCAAGAATGAATATGAAACTTGATTATGGCTGTACAGGCTGAAACATCAACTACGGTTTGACAAATACATAAAATTCCGTCAAAGTTCAAAGTGCAACTGGCGGTCTCTCTGCTTCCGTATACGCAACTTTTGATACATAATAATGTGATTCAGAGTTTTCAAAAAGGGTCCTTTAAGATAAGTCACATAATAATCAATATCAATAAATAAAACTGCACTGGTATTTATAATTTTCAGGTGAAGACATCCCCGTTGTGTTCAATAATCAACAGAATATACATAATCGCACTGTCCGTTAAAAATGTCATTACATTTTAACTGTAATTACTACAAAAAAAAAGTTGTGTTAGACTTGCAATTATATGTATTCTATTGATAGAACTGCACATTAAATTGAGTGCAAAATTAAACAGTTATTTCACAATGAAAAAGTTACAAAAGCTGCTAAAAGCTCCCGCCTGCAACTTAGATGGACGCAAAACACAGCTCTACCAACCGCTTCAGCAAGACGACATTCAATTCTTCAAGAATTTCATTACGGCCACCCACCGCCACCAAATCGGTAAATTGCTGGTACTTCTTACAGCACTTTGGGTTCGTGACTGCCGGACAACAAAACTCCCCACTCAAGAAAGTAAAAGTAAAGGTAAAGGTAAAGGTAAAGTTGGTGAAAGACGTATTTAAGACAATCCCAAATGGAAAAACGTCCGTTGGAAAGCCATGAAAGATACAGCTGGATGATGATGAAAATGATCTGAAGGAAAAGCGTGTTAGAGTCTACAGCAAAACAGCTAGGGGTACAGACGCCAGGAAATTCATCCTGAAGGAGGCCAGGGTCCTACACGGACCGTAGAGCCAGTGGAGAAGAGAAAAAGAAAGGTAAAAGTTGTCTTTATGCGCGACCACGAAGGAATATGGGGGGAGTGGAAGTACATTTCCACTTATTCTTAGCCTCGGCACTAGACGGCGGTATGGACATTCTGAAGAAGACAGAGGATCTGCTATGCCAGGATTCGAGTCATGACTTTTCGGACGTCCAGTCCACAGCCTAGTCCAGGGATGTACGACCTCTTTTGGTGAAGGACCACAGCTATTACTGTGGGATCGTTCGCGAGTCGCATGTGTAAACATCACAGTAAAGTGGTACACCTAACCCCCTAAATTACTGTGATAACCTGGTGAGTCGCGCATGGAGCCCACGGGTCGCAGGTTGGACACCCATGACTAGTCTCTATAGCGACTGCGCTATCCCGGCCCCTAGCCCACCATTTACCGTTACGTAATTACGTACTAAAACACAAATTCCACCAGTGCCACACCTCGAACTGGATACTGTTCACTGGGCTCACCAAAATTCGTAGAAGCTCCACGGATTCCGGAATGTCACTTACCTGTAACAAGAGAAACAAATTGTTCACAATATCTTTGTAGACCACAAACGGCAGAATCACAATAATAATAATAATAATAATTCAATGGATATTTGTTAGCGTACAGGGCTAACAGTACCAAAGCAATACTACTACTACTACTACTACTACTACTAATAATAATAATAATAATTACTGCTATGCCACTAGTCTTTCTGCTACGGCGTAATCCCTAACACGCTTAACCAAAGCCTCAACACCCTCAATTTACCGTCACTCCTACTGTCCCAGGTCCAGAAAATGGTTGTATTAAACACCTCTTCAATCGCGAGAAAATTCCTCAATGTCGAAGTCCGCTTACCTGACGCAGAGGCTGAAAACCACTAATCATGTCATTTTACCATGTTCCGGGCTTCATACACTGATTTCGATATTCCCTGATGCAACCCCCAGCAGACACTTGGTTCAAGGTACCGTACTCTGTGAAACAGACAACGCCGGGCACAGCCTGAGACAATCCCTAGTAGCAGTAGTAGTATTAGTACTAGTAGTAGTAGTAGTAGTAGTAGTAGTAGTGGTGGTGGTAGTGATAGTAGTAGTGGTGGTAGTAATGGTAGTAGTAGTGGTAGTAGTAGTAGTAGTAGTAGTAATATGAAAAAGAACAAAACGGGTGCAAATAACAGTACCGAAAAATCGTGCCAGGGCAGATTCTGACCGTAAGCAGTGATATGAATAGGCTTCCAGTCTGTTGGGACGCTAGGTTTGCACACGGTCAGTTCACAAGAACGTACTGCCTGGCATCCACGTTAACAAGAGAGGCAGCAGATTCCACTGAAAGTCGCCACATACGTACCAGACTACACGGTGTCACATCTGAAAGACATTACAGGCTTATCTTAAATAAAAAAGGTAAAGTCTTCCCTGTCAACGCCATGAAAACATATAGGGGGAGGCGAGGTACAGCTCCACTCATTCTTAATATCGGCACTAGATGGAGGTGAGTGGGCAACTTCATGCCCCGGCCGCACTACCCTGGCAAAGAACCCCGATACCCACTTAAAAGGAGACGGGGTGGACACCAGACAGACGGTCTGGGCGATATGCAAAACAGTCTCTGGCTCCTGCCGAATTCGAAACCCGGACAGCCCAGCCCGTGGCCTGGTCGCTATCCCGTCTTCTTATAAACACACGAATCACTTAAAACTGAAATACTTCATCCAGCTTTTTTGTAACCAACGACTGCCATTTACTAATGTCCATCGCCATGCCGCTAGTACTGTTGCCCGTAGCAAGGCTGCAAATAAACCCAACGCTGAACCATCATTAAATTGCTTTTCTACGCAGTCTTTAGAACAGCGAACGGATTTTTAGTTTGGTGTAGAACTAATCATAACATTCAGCTTTTCCGCGTGGCTTGCAATAATAACAACGAACGAATCAAAGCTAAACCACTTTATATTACGGGTAAACAAAAATTAGACTATGACGTTTTCTTTCATACAGGTCACATTACTACACTCTCTCGAGACAGACGTTCCAGTGACACCTAGAATCCACGATAATTCAACGTGAACACGTACACACAGCACAAGCCATGCATGACGTGACTCCGCGTATACATTTACAGTGACTAATTTGCACTGTACAGTGATACCTCGGTTAACGAGTGAGCCTGCTAACGAATTTTTCGGCTAACGATTTTTTTCGCTGTTTTTCGGACTCAGCTAACGAACGTTTTAGTGGATGCTTGCGCTAACATAAAGCAGCAAACATGAACGGTCGGGCCATTCCAGGAGCTTATCTTTTCCGTCTGCATGTGTGTGACAAAGAAATGGGCTGACCACATCACATAGGGGAGACCTACCAACCCGACTGGGTTGTTTACGTTCGAGACGTACCTACGGGAAATCACGTTTCGGCTAACGAAGATTTCGGCTAACAAATGTGATTCCGGAACGAATTATCTTCGTTAGCCGAGGTATCAATATACGACGAACGGTCGGCATGTGCATGGCGGGACGGAGGTTAAGTCATAGGACTCAAGAGCATAACGCTGTTTTCTTCAGTCACGGCATACGTAGGGTTCTGCGGCACAGAATCCGTTCCGTGGCCCGTCTAGTGAACAGCTACTTCTGTATGGTATTTATGTGTGGTTCATTTAACGACGCTGTCACTAGCTAAGGCTAAACAGCTCTGGAAGTTGGATTTTAGATTTGTTATTTGTGGGGATTGAGTGTAAATAAGTGAAATAGTGAAGTGAAGTGATGTGGAATGAAATGACGTGATTCATGTGAAGTGATTTTGTTGCGAAGTGAAATGAGTTACGGTGAAGTTCTTGGGGACAAAAGCACTATGCACAGTGGGGTGACCTTATACTGAGGGTACTTGATTGTATTGTGACTATTTCATTTGGTGTGTATCTTGTACTGCGGTTGTTTTAACTTGTTTTGTAATGTGTGGGTGTGTGTATGTGGGGGTGTTTTGACAAACGCATGGGTGTTGTGTACTTGTATTTACTGTGTTTTGTATTGTTTGTACTGTGTTTTTGTACTGTTTCGTTTATGTATATTCTTATTTGTTGTGTCTGTACTAGTGTAAGTACCAGTGCCACCGAGTTAAAACTCAATTGCAGTACGTAATAATTATAATTATTATTGTCTTGAGCGTCACTGTGACGACGGAACACCCATTCCACCTGTAAAGCGGCTTCCGTAAGTCGATTTTACGTATGTCATGTTTCAACTTAACCGACACTACAACGCAAGATAGTCTTTTCTTGTGGCAAAGATTCTCGGTATTCGTGGTGCATACTTAGGGGCAAAATGGAAAACAATTATGGCTTGGTGACCTAATAAATCATCCAGAGGCCACGTATGTCAATACTGGGAAAAAAAACCGCGACCACAGTCGCCAGCCGGTGCCAATGTTCCACCATCCATGATGTGGTGCCATACGCGGTCAGACACGGCGTCCCATGCGTTGCTCGTTAATTCAGTGACGCGGGGCGCGCAGGCGAGGAAGCATCTAATTTTCATCGCGGATTTCACCCTTCCTACTTTACTCTATCTTCCTTTGCCGGTTCCCAACCAACCCAATTATCCGATTTCCTCCCCACACTCCACACGCAATCCTTAACAAAGAACACAGGACATAACTGTGAAATGGGTTGGGTGTTTAGGGTGTCTGCATCATACAGCAAGTGTGATGTAACTTTGTGTACTGTAACGTTGTTACCGTCCCTTTCATTCTTAGGACTATGCGAAACGTGTGTTAATTATGCAAATATTCAGCTACTAACGACAGGAAACAAGAACGAACAACAACAGGATGTCAAATATAGTACTGAATTAGATACCAAATGGACAAAGACGTCTCTGAAGACCTCAGACGAGACCATCAATGGAGGACGAAACAGGTCTATCGAGACCTAACTCGTGACGGATGAAGACGACGATTCAGCTACTACTTCACAGTAAACATAACCAGCCACATACACCAACTAATGCATACAGTTCATATAAAACTGCGAATAATCCACGCACGTGAAAACTCTCCTACAATGTTTCAGCGATAAATCGCCATCCTCAGGCACGCATAACACAAACCCATACAAAACTGTGAATAATCCACACACGTGAAAACTCTCCTACAATGTTTCAGCGATAAATCGCCATCCTCAGGCACACATAACACAAAGCCACACAAAACCAACACGCCCAATTCACACGTATAATACTAATAACACGAGGGTGAGTCAAATGAAAACAAACATTCTTATCTCGTAATTCACTGCATTCAAAAGGTACACAATGACTTCATGTTTACATGCAGTCCCCATTGCCAACTGTCGGCCACTCTTCAAACCATGAGTATCATTATCGTCAACTTACAAGACAATCGAGCTGTGTTTCGAATTTCTATCGCACTTTTAAGGTTTCCATTTGACTCTCCCTCGTAAATAATGGCAGTTGTGTAAAGATAAAAATGTGGGTACTATTGACAACGGGAAGACAGCAAGCTCTTGAATAAAATTCATTGATGTACCACTGTTTATCCCGTATTTCTTCGTGAGGAGGGTATCTAATGCCGAAACGTGTAGGAGATTTCATGTGTGTGTGGATAATTTTTATTTTAAACAAACTGTGTCCTTTAGCTGGTGTATGGGATGATTACAGTAACAATGCACGCATCGAATAATACAAGAATCACAGCAAACATTCAAATACCTCCACAATCAAGATCAATCAGACAGTACCGTATTATCGTACTTTGTTCTGAGAACCATACCACGGAGTAAATGTGGGCAAACTGCCGCGTCTTTTTTGACGTTCAAGCGAACGGACGATACATGGGTATGTATCCACTGTGTTTTAAATGGTTAACCAACCCGTGTTTATTTTACTCGCATTACTAAGCCTGATTCGAATCCTTGACTCTACGGCCTTCTGAGAGCACTGGCCTCCTTAATTACGGACGCCCATTCTTCCCTATCGACTGCCCTCCGTCGCCATCTCTTAACCTTCACCTTCCCTAGACCCAGATATCCCAGCCATCTCAATCTACTACGTCTTCCCCTTCTACTTCCCTCCGATTTACTCTCAAATATATTCTTAACTGTCCTTCCCGATCCATTCTTACTACATGTCCAATCAATTCCAACCTTTTCTTTTTAATATCTGCTACTATGTCTAGATCTTTATATGGCTCTCTCAATTCCTAGCTAGTTCTTATTCTCCATTCCTTGCTCCACCACTTGTCCATACTTCCTTCTTAATAATTTCCTCTCCCCTAAACTCAGTCTGTCATATCCATCTCTGTCACGTGACGCGTTTCAGTCCCACACACAGCAACTGGTTTCGCCATCGTCTTGATGTATCTTAATTGTAACTGCTTTACTCACATGCCGGATTCGAACAGCAGACTATATTCACAACCCCTAATTTAGATGTAGGCCTTACATTTGTCCCGCGCCTAACAGGTTGCGAGGGTGTGTGTGTGGGATGACGGGAGTTAATTCTAGACTTCAGCTGTAGAGGTGAGTTGTCGCTTTTACCTCCACAGTGCGAAGGTAAAGGAAGCGTGACGTTGAACTCTTGCCCTCATCTACTGCACATGACTAAAAGACGTGTAACTTCAGCGTTGTCTTGTTACCCAGTGTCGTAAGTACTTCATGAGCATTAGTAATCGGAGGCTTCAAGAGTGAAAATGTACTACCGCGTGTTCCAAGCTTTTGAAAATAAGACAACAACAAAATGTATGTCTAATGCAGGAACAAAGATCGGAGTGTAAAAGCAGCATTCAACTGTCCTGGGAAGATAAATTATGACTAATCATTTCCTGTCACATAGAAAGTTCAGTTGTTCTAGTGAGTTACGCCACAGACAGACGACCCTTGTTATCTGTTCTTACCAGAGAACAGGCCTTACTCAGAAAACCGAACACTTCTAAGAAATAACTACTCTTCCTCCTCCCAAACACATTCGAAAAGTGAAGCCACAACATGACCTCATACTGGAGATAAGCCAGAGAGTTCACGTTCCAGATTTCTGTCTGGATTAAACCCATCAAGTGCGCAGGATTTAACAACACTCTTGAAAGTTACAATATTAAAATGGAAATGTATGCAGCAATGCAAGTACACATTTAATGCGACGGTGTAAAGCGTTTCTCTTCGATTTGCTCAGTCCCGGAAAGCACTTTTCGCTCGTTCCCACACCGACCACAACTACTTTCATCAACGTGTGGTTTCGGTTTTATGGGTTCAGCCGCATCACGTGAAGAAGTTGGTTCAATGTTTCGATGGACATTGCAATCGCCATCTTCAGAATTAATGAGGCGGAGGCGAGACTCGGCTCGAAAGTCTCACACTGAAAGTTAGGGGTAGGGGGGGGGGGTCAGCTTAAACGTTGGAGTAACTTTAGCACACAGCCAGGCTACACCCTGAAAGCCGAAATCGTGCATGAAATACACGCCGCCCCCCCCCCCCCCCCCAAAAAAAAAAAAAAAAAACACAAAAAAATAAATTTTTAAACCCACAAAAAGGGATTCCCCCCCCCCAAATAAACCGGGGAAAAACAAAAT
>Ga0123354_10014905_pt1 | contig 12112 bp, 4 predicted proteins | sample TergutLab28metaG_2_FD_97872 | JGI IMG/M metagenome (GOLD analysis project Ga0123354, IMG submission 97872) | Labiotermes labralis P4 segment gut microbial communities from Petit-Saut dam, French Guiana - Lab288 P4 | ecosystem: Host-associated > Arthropoda: Insects > Digestive system > Gut ... | reverse complement strand
TGACATCAAGTTGGTCTCTCTTTATTCAACTATCAAGATGATGCACGGTCCAATAAACATAAGATGGTTTACTAAATGTTTCAAATTCTCTGACGAAGAGACCTGGAGGAATATGTGATCGAAATGGTCCTGAAATACTGGTGAACTAAGCTCGTAATGACCACCCGAGAGGTGTGTGCGGTCCTCCACTGTACATGGCCTCCTACACACTTTCCATGATGGACTATAAAAACTCTCGCTCGCCATTCTGCTACTTTACTTCCATTACAAAGTGTAATTTACATTATCAAGTCACAAATGTTCCGCTTTAAGTCCTGAGTAATGGAAGTTTTATCTTTTACTGAGCTTCTCAACCACAAGAATTAAACATACATTTCAATTAACCTAATTTGCTGCATGGCTATACGAAAATCACTGAAGAATCTGAATCACACAGACACCCCTGATATTTAAAAATATCTTAAACGTCGCCTTGTTGTTCTTCCAATTTTCTGTCGCCTATTTGACAACCGATCATTAGCCGATCTGCTACGTCGAATTCCGCACTAAAGGTGAAAAGGCAAATCTTTCTCTGACCACCCCGTGAATGTAGAGAGTGGGGGGGGGAGGGGCATCAGAGTTACGGCTCCACTCATTCCGAACCTCGTCACATGTCGGAGTGGCGAACTTCACACCTCACCCAATGTACATGAAGAAAATAATTCTGGTACCCACTGAATAAGAGACTGAGAGGGTTCCTGACCCGGTCTGGACATTTTGAAGCGTATAAAATATCTCTTTATCCCTGCCGGGATCTGCAACCTGGATAGGCAAGGCCGTAGCTGCTGTGGTCACTAATTTTGTCTCTGTTTGGAGGTAACCTTGAGAGAAGAATTCCGGATAAAACGATGCAGGTATTTGATAAGAACGATGATACGCCTTGATAATCATTTGCGTCACTCCTCTTTCAAACTAGTGCGATAGCAGAGTCTGCCACTCTGAAGTAGATTATTTCTTATTCCATACTTATGTATAAAGCGTTTATGAACCTCGCACCATAATGAATGTAGACTTGTTACTTTCTTTGAAGGTCTTTGCCTGCTAGTCTTTCGCATGAGAGCGGTACACTTGTTAAAGTGTTCAAAACATGCATATGGAACAATGTTAGAATGATACTGACAGAGGAAAACTTAAGTCCTCGGAGGAAACGTGTCCTAGTGCCACTTTGTCCACCACAAATCTCATATGGTCTGACCAAGAATGGACACTGTGTTTCCAATATTTTCTACCTTGCATATAAAGGTCCAGTTCGTACCTCTCAGAGAACACAGTGTGCTACAATTAAAATATACCAATATATGAATACTGAAATAATAGCTGTTTAATGTAAGAAACACAGGGAATTGCGTAAACAAACTGCCTGAAAAATGGAGAAATTTGGTGCAAACGTGACTTTACATGTAGCAACTAGCAGACTTGAAAACATTAAACATTTCAAATAAATTTGGAAGTATCTATTTTATGTACGTTGTACAGCGCCGTGTCTCGAAATGTAATAGAAATAATAAAATTTCTTAATAAAACGCCGTTTTCCTGGGACAGGATTTGTGTCCCTTCTCAGACCAAAAATGAGGTAAAGACACGCTTGGTTCTGTCTACCAGCTGAAGCAACTTTTATCTCTTGTGGAGCACGGTTAGCGTAGTCGGTATAGCGAGCAACATCCGGACTAGACGATCAGGGGCTCTATCCCCGGCAGAGACAAGAAAATTATCTTTTCGCTGAAAGGTCATGTCGTCAAATGAGCATACCCCGCCCCTAAAAAAGGACACCGGGAGTAAACGGACTGCGGCGTGAATTCGATCACTCACCACCATCTACAGTAGCGGTTTAGAATGAGTGGAGCTATACCTCTGCCCCCTCATACGCCTTCAGGGACAAGTTCTTGTCCATTACCTTTTACTGTTAACCTTGACCCTCAGTTGAAGAATAAAAGACACTTGCTATTTTATTTCACTTCTTATGTGCTCAACATGTTTCGGACATTAATATATATCCATCATCAGGAGCTTGCTACTGTGCTGTTGAATTACCACATCGGTCGTCTTTTTCTCTGTTCGTTGTGTGTTGGAGATTTGGTAGGGCTGGGTAATTCAACAACACAGTCGCAAGCTCCTTATGATGGATATATTAATGTCCGAAACATGTTGAGCACATAATAAGTGAAAGAAAATAGCAAGTGACATCAAGTTGGTCTTTTATTCTTGAACTTTTACAATGATGCACGGTCCAACAAACATAAGCTTTACCTACAGCTCCTTACAGAAGTGTACCTGGTCTGAGGCAATAAGCTGTCTCCCTCTGCAGCCTCCGCCTCGAACCACGAGATGTGGTGTACATAGTCTGTAACAGATGGCGCGAAAGTACAACACCGCACTAAGTCAGCGCCCCTTGGTTCAGGCAGCGCGTTTCCTCTGTTTTCTCTGTCAGTGAAGAAGTTCGCTAATGGTACGTGGGTGAAGGCGCAAGCACTGAGCAGTTTCGTATTTTTTATAAGCGGCCTAAAACAATGTGTACTAAGGATTATTCCTTATTTGTTGTACGGTAGATGCATATAATCGTTTCCACATTCGGATTTACAGAATTTTAAAAATTCAGTATTCTGACAGCCTGGAAACGGACTTATACGAGTGTCAATACAAACACATACTGTCACTTTCTTAACGTGAATGTAAACCACATCAAGAAAAAGATGCCTCTGTTTGGTAAAAAGGACCCCGCGAAAAAATCGAAAAGAGATTCAGAAAAACAGCCATGTATAGAAGACAAATACAACTTGAAGGAGTTGCTTGGAACGTAAGTACATGAAGTGTGTGTGCGTGGTGGTGTCCAGAATTGTCTGTTGTCAGTCATGCTTGTGAAACAGTTGCGTAACATTAGTTGGGGAACTCGTTCGTTTTTCGACAGGGAAGGAAATGTGATGTGCAAAGTAATGAAAACATGCAGTATTATTAAAACCCATCAGATGCGTTTGGGTTGTGGTTGAACGTAAACATTGAAGAAACCAGCGGATCATCTGCTATAAGCACTATTAAGAAGGCATTTGTGCCCACGTGCAGTTTTGTCCTGAATTTCTTAAATTATTCTTCAGAAATTCGTATTGTTATAGAATATTTGGTAATGCTGGTGTTGCCCACTTTCCACCTTCTGTCTACTGTATGCTCTAATACACAAGCCAAATGTTGCCTAAATATGCCCATGTCTAGCATAAATTTTTCACGCATGTTTTCGCGTTTATTAAATCTGTTAATAGGGTTACACGATCGATTTAGTATTTACTCAACAATAGGAGTTGCAACAATAGGATTGATGAATGCATTAGTGCTGGTACGTTGTTGACTTACGATTATGATTCCCGGAAACTGCTCGTTTTGCTGTCATTTGGTTGGAGCGTTGTTTTAAAATACGAAATAATTGCTGGCTTTTCAAACTAATGCATCATATTATAATGCGGAATAACCATTTTGTATGTTCATCGTGCATATAATGCAGCAGACGTACGTAAACGATCCTGTACCATGAAATATCATATCTGACTGACACGAGAATCGAACACACACTGTGTCTTACACCTCGTAGCATCGTTAGAATTTCAGTAATGATTTAAATTATTTTTGTCAGTGATTTTTAGAGTGAATTTATACAGATGTGGCCGTTTGCTCTGCAGCAAACATGTTATGTTATCATGTTGTAGCTTGTAAACCCCCAGAGTTCTGGTGGAGCAAATGCCGGAACCTGTCATGGTGTCATGTGTCCGCCTGCCTGCTGCAGTTGAGCTATACAGCGGCGTCCATACATAATTCATTTCCATTTTTTGCAGTTGCTTGATACAGTAACGATCTAAACTGAACTATCCTTTTGGCTGATACAGAACTGTAGATAACTTGGGGGGGACATATTGTCCACCCTTCTTGACTTCATTCCAGTTGAGCCAATATCACCGTGCAATGAAACGGAGTAATTATTGATTCGCAAGGCCTTTTTACAAAAGTAGTTCTTTGGGGTGATTTAAAATTTCCCTGGAACGTGTCTTAAGTGTAACTTATTTCTTTTTTTTTTATCTCAGTAATTAACCAACTTGATGCACAAAATTTTTGTTTTACAATAAGTTCATTTCATGCCTCTACATGTTTCGAGCACAATGTGCTCATCATCAGGAAGTCAAAATTGCATTACACACCTCCTGATGATGAGCACATGTGCTGGAAACATGTAGAAGCATGAAATAAACTTATTGTAAAACAAAAATTTTGCGCATCAAGTTGGTTAATTACTGAGATAAATATACTGAGATTCACGATCAACAACACGTCAAAATGTATTTCTCTTTATCGAAGCGTGTTACACTGAAACCTTTGCGAATTAAAGTAAGTTTGGCAGTAGGTCTAAATTGGCAATAGGCATCTTTTCCTCCATACAGTTGTCTTTGAGGAAGAAATAATTACCCGCCCACGTTCGAAAATCACTAATTAACTATTAAGTAATTGAAGCTGCTGCACTTAATTAGAACACATTTAAGCTGGCCATGTCACGATACATTAAAACTTCCGGGCAGATCGGACTGGTCTCGCACAGTAAATGGCGCAGCGAAGGAGGAAGGTACCTTTCTCAGAATGGTATTGTCGCAACCCACTCACAGATGTAATTTTTGTTGGATGAAGTGCACAGAGTTGACTACGTCATCCAGTTCCAAAGAAATCCACAGCGGTCTGTGTAGACTTTTGAAGCTGAAGGCCACACACCGCACCCAAGTAATGTGGCATTCCTTCAGCGACGTTCTGTGTACTAGGAAGCTGCAGAAATGCCATTCTGTCACACATTTAGCGGCAGACTGCTTCAGACATTCTTCAGTGCCCTTTCCAGTTTATCACCCAGTCTTCGTTTTCCTTAAACCTTAACCTACAAAAACGAAGACAGCTGTTTGTTTTGGTTAACATTTTAATTTTTTTCAGCCCCTTCAAGCAAATGCTGGGGGGTAGAAATTTTACCTTTTGAAACCCAGTGGTTACTATACGCCACGCACCACCTGGCTTTGCAGTGAAAACACTGCACCTTTTTTTCCGTGTGATTTTTGCAGTACAGCGAATTTTTCTCCTGTTTGCGTTTCTAATCTAAACATACCGTTTTCTGTGTGAGGCAGGGGCGTAATTGGTACGTAAAGGTAAAGCAATCCTTGTACAGGCCTGGACAGACCCCGAGGATTCCAGGAGGTTGAGGCTCTCAGATTTCAAGACAATCGGCTTGTCAGCCTTAGATGCCGGCCCCTTTTACTCGACAGGAAATATTCCTGGTACTCATTTCTGTTGGGGACCGCGGTAACACAGTGGTTAAGGTGCTGTGCTACAAATCGGAAGGTCGCTGGTTCGATCCCAGCTAGTGTCAGTGGACTTTTCATTGATATAAAATTATTCCGATCGCACTATGGCCCTGGGGTCGACTCAGCTTCTAACAGAAATGAGTACCAGGAGTATTTCCTGGGGGTAAAGGCGGCCGGTGCGTAAGGCTGACAACCTACCACCATCCTGTGCCGTTGTCACGAAATCTGGTAACCTTTAACTTCTTGGAACCCTCCGGGCCTGTAACGGGACTGCTTTACCTTTTTACTCATTTCTGTTAGAGGCTGAGTCCACCCCATTGTCAGAGTTCCAGTGACACCATCGGGAGTCAAACCTTCCGCTTGTGGCGCAGTGCCTCAACGAAATGCGCCACCACGTGCTAATTGGTATATAGTGGGTATAATACTGATGAGTAGCCAGTCTTACCGCGGTGGTCCGGTTTCGCTCAGAGGCCAGTCCTTGTGATATTTTGGTAGACAGAGTGGCAATGGGACAGATTTTTGTTTCTCCCAGCATTTCCGTTTTCCCCTGTCAGTATCATTCCACTAGTGCTCCACAGTCATCTTCATCTTAACCTTTTGGCGCCGGAATTATTTTTTTAATTTTAGCACACCCTGTATATAAAATGTGAATACTACAGGAACCAAATACGTTAGAATTATGAAACAAACTACATTTTTTTGAAGAGGGGAAAAAACGGAGAGTATATACCATGTTTAAAATATTCAGTACTTATATTTGTTGAATAAATATATAAAATGCAACTTTAGAGGTTAGCGGTGCGGTACGACCACTATAGTTGTCATTAGGCGTCAAAAGGTTAATACTGTTATCAGAAGGACGAAAGGGCGAAGCCTCAGAACATTAAAAATAATGCAGTGCTCTTTCTTGTGTCGGGGAGCATTCAGTAGAGAATTAGTTTTATTGTGTGTCGGCCTCAGAGCGTCAAGATTGGATAAGGCTTAATTCAGCTGCCTTTCACTTAAGGCTGAATGCATAAATTAGGCGTTGAGAAATTGTCACTAAATATGAACCAGCATTAAAATCGTGTAATACAGCGTCTTGAATTCTGTGTAGTTGTGAAAAATCATATAAGATTTAGAAAAAAAAACTGATATATCTGAACATCACTGTGCCACTTGCATTGTTGGCTGTCGATTGCAACGGTGTTGTTGAAAGCTTAACATTGCATTGTTGAATACAACAAATATTATTTTCGGTGCATTATTATACCCCATTCCCTTTACACGTTTGTTTGTCCACATTTCTTCCTTTTATATTTTTAGATCTCCCGTTACAGGCCCATTGTGGCCCAGAGGGTGGGTAGAGGTATAACTCTACTCTTCCATGACCGCGGCACTAGAAGGGGGTGAGTGGTCAGCAGCACGCCCCAACCGCACTTTACCCCCGGGAAAGACCCGGTACCCATTGTACAGAGGGCAGGATGGGCCCCAGGGCCGGCCGGTCTGGACGGGCGGAAAATCTCGTCCCCACCGGGATTCGATCCCGGAACGTCCAGCCTGTAGCTCAGTCGCTATACCGACTGAGCTACTCGGCCCACTCCTTTTATATTAAGCTGTGATATTTAAGAAGCCTTTCTTGTGTCAAGTAAAGTGTTGCTTTTCTTCTCGACTACATGAAAACACTTCCCTGATTATTCTTTGTTACGCCTCTTAGTTGTGTTTGTGTTTGGATCGAAGGTAACGTTTGGGCTTGCTTGTAGTCAGTGACCTTTACGTAAGTGAGAAACACAAAAGAGAGGTGTCTTTATTTTGGTAAAGAAAACAAATGGATTAGAAGCACAGTACTAGTAAGAAGGGAATTCTCAGTAATCCGTAGAGTGCTGTGTCATCCGTGACTGTATCAAGAGTAGGTTAAGTTAAAACCCTTTCGTTTTTCTGAAGCAAGTCGAAACTAAACTGCATATGTGCAGGTGAGCTGCGCACGAGGAATTTTTGTAACGCGGTAAATATTCGTAGTTCAGTACGTTGTCTTAACTGGTTGAGCTGGGCCTGCAAAGTATTGTGAATGACTATGAAGTGAAGGACCAGGATTCAGGTCCTGACGGGGGCCGGACTCTTCTCGTCGCCAGCGGTTCTGGTGCTCATTTGGCTCTTTATTATTCGGCTTAAGCGGCTATTTTTTTCCTCCTAGGCTAAAGCGGCCCGAGCATCAAGCTGACACTTTCTAATGACGGTTTATGAAGTGCATGGACTTCTGTCTCCTCGCCCACCATGCATCTTATGATGTCACGCGCAGACATTTAATTTGTTCATGTTTTTGCGTTAGTCATGCGGTAGTCTTTACATAGTCTGCGATAATTATTTTCGCCAGCTCTGCTTGAGTTTGAAATACATTTAAAAACGTGATATTCAAGAGAAGCAATAGATAACTGTGTTGGAATTCTACGGTAGATACTGGAAGTAATGTTTATGGACCGGGAATAGGGAAGTTTGTGTTGTAAATCTCTCAGTTTGACGTACTTGTTTTCGTACAAAATAAACATCTTGGTCGCTGCCAACATGTATTTCGGCACAAGAATCGTGAATATTTTCTGTGTAACCGCCAGTGTTACCCCTGCCTTGCTTTTAAGGTGATGTGTTCAAAATGAGCGTCACAACTGCTTGGTTTTCCAAGCGTATTCTGTTCGATTCACGCTGGAGATCGGCTGCTTATCTTGCAGTTTTTCTGTCCCTCCAGATGAATTCTGGGAAGCACCTTAAAACTGATTACGACTGCGAGATATCTGAGGCTCCCACAGCGGTATTGCTAAAGGTTCCAGTCTTCAGAGGTGTTGGTTAATCTTTACCACTATACTCGGCGTAACATTCCGGAAGATCCAAAACTCATCCAGATCCTATCTCAGTATTCATAACCACCTTACCACTTGTCATTCGATGATGTACTGTACAATCAGTGCCGCTTGAAAGCGTCCTTAAATTATCCAGAAATCTGAAATTAACGCAGACATTTCCAACGCGGCGTACTTTGGCATCTTTTTATACTGCACATTTGAAATGCGCATTTGGTGGATTGCATTGGTACGGTATAGGGTGAAACACATTTAAGGGTGGAAGGGATCGTGTATCAAGGCACACAGCTAGAACTGCCGAGACAGCTTCGAAATCGTGAAGGTCGGCCATGACGCTAATAAGCTGGACCACAAAGGCCTTGAGGTTATTTTGTGTTCTTTTCCATGGCAATTTATGCTGCATACACAGTCGGAAATGGTTGCCCCTTCACTGGGAACTGTGTCTATAATCTTACAAATGAAACTAGTCACCTGCTAGCGTGTTCCTGCTCCTGTTAAAATTCATGTTGTGTGTGTTACCGTTCAGAGTGGGCCCTCTGCTTCCTGACGATTGAATGTATACATACAGGCATACAGACGTACGCAGGGGAGTACATTTTACGTATGTCTCCCGTTTCTTCCAAGAAACTAAGTCAAGTGACGGTTTTAAAGCGCATCTGTTCGCTGTGGCTTCTCCGATTGGTTGGTTCATCTCATATGTTAATACTTCAGTCTCTTGATTCAAAAAAGACGCGGAGCTTCAGCAGTATATATTTTTTTGTGTTAATCGAATATTTAGCTTGAAATGTCGCAAGATATACATTGATGTTCGTAATCTACTGAAATTAAATAAGAAATCGATTCCGACTATACGTAATATACATTTCTGTCGTCTGATGTCTTCATGAGATGAACATGGTTTTTTTTGAGGATTACATTGTATATGTGAATGTGACGGTGCTGAGTTAGTGTGAGGAGTTGTACTGTGCATTTGGACACGAGCCCAGCGGTCAGTGTATGTACTACTAGTCTTAAGGTTAAAAAATTCTACATTCTGCCCACAGAATATTTATTTGTTTTGTATGTATCTCGGAAAAAAAACATCGGAGTTCTTCCTATATAGCACTCAAAGAATGGTTCTTATAACTGAGGAGACAAGTGTTTACTGCGCGGTACGAACTGGGTCTCTAAATAAAATTCATTAGATTTTGTCCTGAAATGGTTAATACTAGCACATGTGTCTGTGTCGTGGCATTACGCTGCTTCCGAATAGAGGTATTATTAAAATAGATGTAGAAAATATTTAAGGGACTCCAAGACTTTGCTGGGCCTTTAAAATTAAAAACGTAAATGTCTGTATTTCCGTAAAGTTATTTGATCTTACTTGGGTCTACACATAAAATGTTCGTTAGCATATCGGGCACCACGTGAAGGTGTAATTACATTTTATTGTTTCCGGCGACATTAAGTCGCTGTCTTCGAGTGACATGGTATCGGGCTGTTGGTATAGCCGAGGAGGTATAAGAATTACGCGAACGTGCTACACTATTCCATTACACGCAGATTGCCTACCTTTTTAAATAAAAATTTAATCAGTGGACTTGCACAGTTTTTTGGGCTGTTACTTTAAACCACCCCCTAATGTAATAAAAACACTGTGGTTTTTTTTTTCACATTCGTACCGTGCAGCATCTTGATATTATCAAAGTTTTATTTATTCACCAACTGATGCACTAGTGAGTTGTCTTAAAAAACAATATTCAAATTTACATTAAAATACATCGGTGTTTGGTTAATACGGTGGTGGTGTGGCTGCGTATATTGGGTCCGTACTAGTGTTGCACTGTTCGGCAGTCTACTGCCGAACAGTGCAACATACAGACACCAATACGGACCTAACATATGCAGCCACATCACTACCGTATTACCCACACACCGATGTATTTTAATGTAAATTGTAATGTAAATTTTAATATCGTTTTTTTTAAGACAACTCCCTAGTGCATCAGTTGGTGAATAAATAAAACTTTGATATTAAAACAGTTATTAAATATTTTTGTTTTAAGATTCTGCCTAATTTTATGACCCTTATAAATAAATGCACGTATGAATTATAAAATACTGTTAATTAACCCTGTCTTTCATGTGCCGTTAAACTAACAGAACTTGTTCGAGGGGCTGTAACGTCCAATATTGTCATATGTAGTGTGTTGAGTTATAATCGTGATGGCCGGTCGCACTGTACATGCAGTACGTGCTTCTTTGTTCCTCGATTTCAGTGCAATATGAGGCTGTATGCGCCGATTTGAGGCGGTTTCGCAAAACTGCGAAAAAGCGACTATTAGCTTCATCATGTGCTTGTTCGACTGTCCGTCCGACCGTCTGTCCACATGGAACAGCTTAGATGTCCCTGTACGAATTTTCATTAAATTTGATATTTGGGCATTTTTCGAAAGTCTGGCAAAAAAAAAGTCGTATTAAAATATAACAAGAATAAGTACTGTACATGAGCACCAGTATACATTTTTTTTATCGTATCTAGCTCGTTTCTTCTTAGAATGAGATGTGTTTCAGACAGAAAGTTGTGGCAAAAATGAAAACTCACATTTTATGCGCAGTAACCCTTTCCCCCCCCCCCCGAAAATCATGCAGTTTATGAGATAATGTGGAAAAAAGATCATACAGCCGGACAGGCCACAGATGGCAATATGGCACATGCGCATTGCATTCCGGATACCTAAGGCTACAAACACACTCTCAGAATACGTAACGCATATTGCTTTTCCACTGCAACAATGGTTACACGAACAGTCATCAATGCTACGTGACGTTGCCTGCATTCCTTATAACTGTTACGTTTGGTTCAGGGCTGTCCTTGACGATGTGAAATGTATTCACCTAAGTCCGCTGTTGGACCTATAATAACCGGTTTCAATCTAGCATCTTCAATATCTTCACTCTTTTCCCTCCTTTATCTCCAATATCCATTGTTCATCAAAACCCCCTCTTCGAGTTACGATGATCAATCGTCACGATCAGTTTAAATCCCGTACGCTAAATATCTTGAATATTTTCACATCTTCTACATCCGATATCCGTGGCCTACGTAAATTTGCCATTAGACCTTAGATGACTGAATTCAATTCGGCATCGGTGACCATTTTGACACATTATATATCTCAACATCCGTTTATCACTCTTATTCGCAATTGGACTTATGATAATCCATTCCAGCTCGGTATCTTCAGCATTTTCTCCGTTGTCGCATCTTGTATCTCCATTATCCATTTTAATGTTCTCTGTAGGTCTCCAAAATTATCACGGAAGTTTTGTTTCCATTTATTCTCCTCACGTGTCTCCCTCCCTCCCCCTCCCCCCATTTTATCACCGTCAAAAGCATTAGATGAGGGGTAAAATTATGAAGGCCATTCCTTATAAAATCCCGATTATCCTGTTAGCCTGAGTGGATACAACCTGCAGAAGTCTGCTACAAATTTGGAGTATCAAAGTTTTTCACCAATTTATGCAAATCGAAAATTTTAAAAACAATTTTAATTTACATTAAAATTGACATAAAAAATCTGCTACATGTTTCAGTGTCAACACCATCTTCAATGAGCGCACTATTTGAGCTTGCTAAAGTTACAGTTGTTAAAATTTAAATACACTGATGTGGTTAATTTGGTGGTGTGGCTGCATATATTACTATTGGGCCCTTGTTAGTGTATATATGTGGCACTGTTCAGAATCAGACTGAGTTAGAGAATGCATAGCTGGCCACATGATGTGTGAGCCAGTTCGTACAGAGGATTTATGTGGTTGGGGGGGGGGGGGGGGATTTTAAACCCCTTGGGAATTTTCGGTTTGCAAAGGTTTTTTTTTAAGGGCCCTTCCAAATTTTTTTTTTTTAATTTTATGTTTTGTTGGGAAATCGATTTTTTTTGTTTT
>Ga0123354_10014904_pt1 | contig 12112 bp, 8 predicted proteins | sample TergutLab28metaG_2_FD_97872 | JGI IMG/M metagenome (GOLD analysis project Ga0123354, IMG submission 97872) | Labiotermes labralis P4 segment gut microbial communities from Petit-Saut dam, French Guiana - Lab288 P4 | ecosystem: Host-associated > Arthropoda: Insects > Digestive system > Gut ... | reverse complement strand
TATACCTCTACTCCCCCTATGGGCCGTACGGCCTCTACAGAGCCTCAGTGCCTGTACAGTACAGCTATACCTCTACTCCCCCTATGGGCCGTACGGCCTCTACAGAGCCTCAGTGCCTGTACAAGGGTGTACTTTACTGTTACCTTTTACTTAAACACGTATCAGATATATTTCCTCTCAGCATAAACTAGCGATCCTGTTGTTAGGCCACCGAGATGTATTGAGCGTACTTTATACACTTTGTCAGGGAATTGTCTCGCTTAAGCGTGTATGTTTTTATACACGTACGAGCGTGTAATCCTCATGCATGAAGCGACAGTCCACTCCAAAGCCCCAAATCGGACGCACACGAAAATCCTCCCCAAAACATTTACAGGTGCAGATTTTTAGGAGGAAATCTAAGCGCGTTTCTGCTCTGCGAGTAAAAAAAGGTTGAGAGTCTGGACAAAAGCGTAGTGCATGCCGGACCTGTTTTGGAATTGCAAATATCTTCTCTAGCATCGAGAAAGCAACGTGACGTAAATTCGCTGCTGTATCTCGGGATAATATCTAGGCTTTTATGATATTTTTAAATTTGGATAGCGAGAAAATGACGTTCCGAAAGGACTGTCGTTTTATAGCGAGCAGGAAGCGAGAAATTGTATAGAGAAACAGATTATTCTGTCCTTCAGCTTTCACTAAGTAAGCTCTTTGAACTGTGGCTCTTTCGAATCACTACTGAAATTATAAACCCTTAGATATTTGGTAAGCGTCATTACAATGAGAAAATGGGATAAACTGGATGAAAGTAGGAGAGGAAAGAGAAATGCATTTTAAGTTGTGGTCGAGAAACCTGACAAGAGGAGACCATTTGGAAGACTAACAGAAAATCGGACGATAATATTAAAAACTCCCTAAAGACACATGCTGAGACGGTGTGGACTGGATTTGTCTGGCTTGGGACAGGGACATTGGTGATCACTATTCAGGCTCGAAAAGGCAAAACACAATAACGGATGAACTTATATTGAGACTTCAGACAGGTGCCGAACACTGAGACCGAAGTGACATCACCTTCGCGACAGAAAACGCTAACTAACTAACTAACTAAATAACACTAACTAACCAGTTCACTGGAGGACCGCTGGCCACTCAAAACACGCCGTGCTCCATCTTGCCACGCCACTTCGCACTCCTCCACAGCGTTGTTTTACCGGAAATAAATGTGAATTTACACGCCAAGAAAAAACGTTCACCATCTGTTCCTGCCCTGTGTTCAAAACTTTCGAACGTGTACAGAAACGCTTTGTTAGATTCCTACGGCAGCAGTAGACGGTAATGCCGGTGTTGCATAGCTACCTCACGGGCCGCAGATGGACCAGCTTATTTGTTGGTTCAGTCTTTTGTATGTGCCTGAGTTACTTAATCACTTAGATTCATCTGCAAATATTACGTTATAAAGAAACGGGAAAATGTTTTTGTGAGTCACCATGTCATGATTGAAGATGCAAGCATTTCTAAACGGATATTCCAAAATGCGTGTTTTTGGTTTGCTTAGAATGTAAATAAAGGACCTAATGAGAGTGTGAGTTAGTGGGTGTTAGTGAGTGAGCGTGACATAACGAGATAATGAGAGACTGAAAGGCAATAAATTTGTAACCGGTTGATAAATGGCTGAGTGCGTAAGCAGTATGTGGGTGTGCACGATGTGCCAGTGAGTGTTAATTTGGGTTGGTTTGTGAAGTGTGCGAGAGAAGTGTTTGGGTTTATGAATAGGTCAGTGAGTTAGTGAGTGTGTGTGTGTGGAGGGTAGTGTGTAGTTCGGCTTGTGGGTTTGTGAGCGCCTGTTTTAGGGAATGAGGTAATAGGTGACTGGGCAAATCAGTGGAGACATTATGGGGGGGATGGAGCTCAAACATGAAAACGCCACAACCTACCAGTTTCCACAATCTCTGCCATGCTAACGCTTGTTTTCAGCACTGTGACAAACGCAACTACGGCAAGCCAGCGCCTAGGGATCTGCTGTTATAGTAATGGATTCGCAAGAGTAAAATCGAAATAGAGTCGTTCGCTGTACAAAATTGGTGATATTATTCGCTACCAGGTAAATTTTACACTTCCTTTACTAATAGGCCGTAATTTTCAAATTATACTTCAGAACACTCTTCTCTGATTGGGAAGGCAACTTGAAGACGTATGAAAGAATGGAGACGAAATACATGCATTGTTAATCTCGGCAGTTTATGGAGGTTTCAGCAGACTTCAGTGAAAAGAAACTGCTCCTAGTTTCCTTCAGACGTGAGGCTAGGTCGGCTACAGAGCCGGTCGGGATAAGACGCTGGCCTCCTGCCACAAATCAGATCATAACCATCCAACCTGCAGCCTCTGAAAACTTCGGAAATGAAGCAGCTCTGCTAAATCAGAAGTGGCAGTGAAGTTCTAACGATTATGGTAGATTATCTCAGCCAAGCGTTTTGTAACTCCCTTAATTAAGCACCGTGTTTCTAGATTCAAGCTGTACCTATGTAGACACATGTGTCTATTATTCAGGTCTCCCTTTGCGTTCTGTACTGCACAAGTGACATGCATCAGGGTACTCCGCTGAGATTGCCAACCAACAACAAAGGGAGTTAAATGCTACAAGCATCTGCAGGTAATTCAGCGTCCGTACATGCGAAACACGTCACGATCTATGTGGTACATAATATTCCTTGAAATATTTGAGAGTAAAACCCTGATAACAAATTCCTTGTTGGTCTTAGTAATTAACCAACTTGATGCACAAAGTCTTGTTTATAATAAGTTTATTACATGCCTCTACATGTTTCGAGCACTATGTGCTCATCATCAGGAGGTCAAAATTGTATTATACACCATCTGGTATCATCACATCTGTAGGTGGCCATCCGGTGCACAGGTTGAGAGAGGACTCTCACAACCTGTGCACCGGACGGCTACCTACAGGTGTGATGATACCAGATGGTGTATAATACAATTTTGACCTCCTGATGATGAGCACATAGTGCTCGAAACATGTACAGGCATATAATAAACTTATCATAAAACAAGATTTTGTGCATCAAGTTGGTTAATTACTAAGATTATACTGAGATGTACGGTCAGCAAGACATAAAAAAAATCCTTATTGGTGTTGAAACATATGCCAAACAATCTCTGCAAATAGTAGGATTACGTTAAATAACTTTCGAATCAGTCAATATCAGTAAGTATTGCGTCTCATAGCAGCCTGTCACTGTGACTGGAACAAGTGTCATTAAATTAGAGCGAAATAATAAAGTAAAGGTAAAGGTAAAGTGATCCCTTTACAAGCCCGGTGTGGCCCAGAGGCTGGGTAGAGGTATACCTCTACTCTTCCATTACCGCGGCACTAGAAAGGGGTGAGTGGTCAGCAGCACGCCCCGGCCGCACTTTAACCCCGGGAAAGACACGGTACCTATTTTACAGGAGGCTGGGTGGGCCCCAGGGCCGGTCTGGACGGACGGAAAATCTCGTCCCCACCGGGATTCAATCCCGGACCGTCCAGCCTATAGTTGGTCGCTATACCGACTGAGCCACCCGGCCTTTAAATTAGAGCGAAATAAAACACAAAAATTCCTAATAAAATTGCCGTTTTAGTGTGTCTTTTTAGCCCACAATTAAGAATTAGTAAATTATGATCGTGGAAAATAACAGCCTGGATCGCAGAGACATTCAGACATCATAATAAAGGCATTCCGTCATTTTTCAGTTCCTCGTGCATAATAGGTGGAAATAATATCATGTGATATTAACATAAATTGAGACGTCGAAGAAAATTCAACTTTTGGGTCGTCGGTAGATCTAGACGCAGGGACCTGCAGCTATATATGACATTGCAATAGAATAGTGTCTGCTCCAATTGCTATGAATAATTTAGATACTAGGACGATTTTAAATTCTTAAGGGTGTGACAATGAAAGTAATGCATTCTGCCAAGCTAACATTTCTATTAGCTATACAAGTTTTGTCCCCCGACACTCCAGCCCAGGGACATTTTGCAATTTCCTCAGTCGACCGCGAGTGAAACTAAATATACACTTCCCTCCCAGTCGCCGCAGTCTGCAGTATTGTACAGGTGTTACATCTCCATTCTCTTCTAACCCTTTATTTTTATCCCCATTCATCTCACTCTCTCCGCTTCATTCCCTTGTTCTCTAACATTCTATCAACTGCCATACACCCGCACGCCCATTTTCCAGCTCGTTCCACCTGCGTCCATAGTGTACTGCACAGTGCCACTCATGTTCTCCCACTAATCTCACTACATTTCTTGTCCTTTCCCTCTACTGTGCTCGGTATTTATCGTGCAGCTTACTCCTCTTTGGGAGGCACACGGTGGCGCAGTTGGTTGACGCACTGCGCTACAAGCCGGAAGATTGCGGTTTCGATTCCCGATGGTGTCGTTGGAATTTTTTTATTGACATAATCCTTCCAGTCTCACAATGTCCCTGGCGTCGACTCAACCTCTAACAGAAAAGAGTACCAGGAATATTTTCATGGGGTAAAGGCGGCCGGTGCTTAGGGTTGACAACTTTACCACCTTCATGCGCAAATAGTCTTAAAATCTAGGAGCCTCAACCTCCCGAAACTCTCAGGGCCTGTCCAGGCCTGCAATGGGATTGCTTTACTGCGCTGAAGATGGAGAAAGTACGCTTCTCCGAAGCGTTTTTACAAAAACATATAAGGCGTCATATCCGAGAAGAATAAAATCTTCATCAGCTCCGTTATGAGAACTGCACCGACTGCTCCAGTCGGTGCATGCTCAGCATATTGCACTTTCGTAGTAATACCGGACAGAAGAAACCTGGAACAAAAGTATACCGTAGAATCGTGACCTGCATTCAGACTCTTTGCGAGGCTATGAATGTGTGGGTCAAGAAGGTCAGTTGATTAGCATACAGCTACCCCTATGAACCCCTGTAAATTACGTTGTAATTACAAGGGTACAACTTAGTACGGCAGCTTTCCTGGTTTATTCTTTTGGCAGGATTTGGCACATTGGTATGGATTCTGTCTGCGTTAAATTGGATGAATACAAAATCAAGGTATGTCACTCTCGCTACGATTGTCACTGTAAATTTATGATCATCTTCATAAATAATTTCAGAATGCTTACATTTTATCCTCATACTAAAACCGAGTATTCTTAGTCCAATGATCTATTAGCTATTTTAGTCAAAGGAGATTTGAAGAATTACTTGCACGGCTGTCGTCTTGTTTTTCGCATTTCTAAAAATAAGCTTTAAACAAATGTTCCTCATTCTTCAGCAATCTTCCACTTATCACTTCCCAAACACATCGGTCCGTCACAGTTACTTTGTGTCCGTTGTATTATACCGCGCACAGTGACTGCGCTGTGGGCTGGACAACTTGGGGAATGGCAGCCGGAAGCACGGCAGGGGCAAAGCGTCCAGACCTTTCCTGGACTCCACCCTGCCTCTTATTCAATGGGTATCTGGCACTCTTCCCACAGGGACAAAGCGGTCGTGGCGTTAATCTAACAACACACCCCCGTTTAGTGCAAAGAATAAACGTGAATGGAGCTACACTTCCATTCCCTCATGCGCTTTCATAAATTGCACAAGAACAAACTCTCTTTTTTTAGAGTTGCTTCTATATGTGCTCTTCTGCCTCAGCACTGTTTATGCATAAAACTGAGCGTATAGGTTTTGGATATTATTGCCAAATTTTGTGAAAATCGGTGGGGTATTTCAAAAGTTAGTATGATACGTAAAAAACACACAAATTCGACTTCCTGAGTTAATAAATTAATGTGGGCTAAAAAATGCGGAGATGTCATCATTTTGGGCACAAGAAACAAATCGCACATTGGGTCCATTCCTTTATACATGTAGCTGAATATTTTTACCTAGCAATAACATAAATTGGATTTTAAATGAGAGGAATATTTCCGTATTCTTTCGCTTGAAACACAACTCTTCTATTGCTCAGCCTGGTAATTGCGTTTGTGTCGGAAAGAAACACATTATTAGGCCCTATATATATGATGATGCCATTACGATCCGATTGTACAAAGGATTTGCAAGTACAAAAGAAAGCGAATTCATCTTCGTATGAAATATCGTTATGTTTATAACCTTGGGTTATGCAACGGCTTTATCTTGCACACAAGGTCCCAACAGCATCGCGAATTTAACCTGAAAAATGACGCAGAAGAACAAGAAATTCGTTACGCTGAATCCTGTTGCCAGTGTATAAACAAAAACAAAGAGAATCAGTTTAGAGACTGCTTAGTGTCTGTTTAGACTCAGATATTAAAACTTACGTTTTGAAATATAAGATGGACGCTAGCATTTCATGAGCGGAACTGTTTCTCGCACAAACACAAGTAGGCTAATTTCACATTCTGTGGAGCGTGTATCGTGATATACTTACGTAATAAAGACCAACAAGATGCGTTTTCTTTCTTAATTTATTTCAATAATCTATCCTCTACATGTTTCGAATAGAGTAACTATTCATCGTCAGGAGGCAGTTACTGTATGTGCAGCATACAGTGCATATACAGTAACTGCCTCCACTGTACGTGCACCATATGGTGCATATACAGTAACTGCCTCCACTGTATATGCACCATATGGTGCATATACAGTAACAGCCTCCACGGTATATGCACCATATGGTGCATATACAGTAACTGCCTCCAAGGTATATGCACCATATGGTGCATATACAGTAACTGCCTCCTGACGATGAACAGTCTCTCTATTCGCCACATGTACAGGATAGATTATTGAAATAAATTAAGAAATAAAAGTGTATCTTGTTGGTCTTTATTACGCAAACAAGTAGGCTACATACTTTACATTGACCATTTATGAACACACGTGTGACGAAAATGTTGTGGAAATAAGAGAAAGACGGAGAAAATCACGTAATGAAAATATCTGTAAGTTGTACTTATTCCTGATTATTTTTACGATGAAGTTGATGTAAACGAGCATTTTGCATGAGCGTGGAAATTAATATAACATCCGAGATTTTAGAAGGAAAACCTGAATGAAAGAGACTCTGATCTTACTTTGGTTGTGCATTGGCTGTGTCGATTCCAGTTCAGTAAATCTGCATCTGAAGTTCTTAGAACAGTAGATCCGTTTGCTCTTCTCAGAGCATTGTATTTCTGGCACAATCTTAATTCGAATCGAGTCGAGATGAATGAAGCTGAAGCTGTGTTGTGCTGTTGCAGCATCTTAGGGATTCGTACTCGATTATGTTAGTCTGTCAGCACGTCTGATGGAAAGATTCTATTAATGTGGATATTCTAAGGAACGGTGTGGAATGGAATCAGGTGCGGCCTACACGACCACATGGTATAGACCCATGTCTCCCAAACTATTTTAGTTCAAGGAATCCTAAAAAAAAAGGCTGTCCACAGTCAGTCAAATATAAAATTAAATACCAGAATCTTTGTATCTTTTATGTACGTTACATGTAACAAATCAAGGGCTAACCGGAAGCTGACAGATAACCTGGCCATTTCGCCTGACATGTCGACTGTCCATGGCGAGCTGTGCTGACTGACTTCACTACAGAATCAGGAAGCTTCTGAACAGAAGCAGCGAATGATGTCAATGAAGGAAAGACTAGTGCCCAGTGTCGCTACACGAATTTTAATTGGTATATACAAATTTAGGATCGCAGATAAAACTCTTTCGCCATTAAACATTTCCGTCTCTGGGAATCCCTGACAGCACTTGGCGGAACCCAGTTTGAGAAACTCTAGTTTGGACCAATGATTAGGATTAGTAGGAATCGGGATCTAATTAACATTCATGATTTTCTTACGATAAGAACGAACAGGATGCAATATTTACTTTCCATTTTATTTCAATAATTAACCTCTACATGTTTCGAGCAGGCGATTATGTTGACTGGCTGTTGGCAGAATCGGGGTGGATCCTGCCAACAGCCAGTCAACATAAACTCATGACATATACCAATTGCTATATATACAGTGTAGTACCGACTGATGATGAACAGTAGGCCTGCTGGAAACATGTAGAATTTAATCGTCAAATAAATCGAAAGTAAAAAGTGTATCCTGTTGGTTCTTAATGTACCGATATTTTACGATGCACGGTCAACAAAACATTAGAGTCATGATTTTATGTTTCGAAAGCGGTTATCCTAAAAAAACGTGTGTATTTCTTGGTTAGTTAAGCAACTATCGTGTGACTGGACATGACTGCTTCAGCTTACAAGCAAAATCCTGTTTACTCCACGAACACGCTAAGTTCCAAGTCGTACCCAGATCCAAACACATAAAAGAAGCGATTTAAACCACTTATGCGCTCGACCAAAAGTAAGGTTCTCCGAAGGCGGGTGTCGAGGGGGATTAAAACAGAAGCCACTTCCCTCAGATCCCTCTTAAGATTAGCAGCGTGGTGCTGTACCACTGCTGCAATTAGGCTTCCCCATTACAGTAAGTTCTCCTTCACACAGCGTCGTTCTACTAACAGTTGCTTACGCCAAAGAGATGCAGCTCTAGGAAATATATGTGTCTGTCTGTCCGTCTTAGCCTGATTTAATAACACACATCCCCATTTAAGACACCAACTGCAAGATAATAACATCATGCCACTGAGGGACTTTCAAAGCTATTGAGTACTGAAGGAAGTGATGAGGGTATTTGGATGAGGAGTCGCGGGGGTAACAGGAAAATGAAGAGCGCAGATTAATAATTTTTCTCGTAATTAAATACTATTAGGATAATCTTATTAATAATGGTAAGACGGGTGTTTGAGAACATGGTGTTGAGGAGAATATTTGGACCTAGGAGGGACGAGGTAACGGGGGAATGGAGTAGATTGCATAACGAGGAGCTAAATGATTTGTACTCCTCACCCAATATTGTGCGGGTGATAAAATCGAGAAGAATGAGATGGGCAGGGCATGTGGCGCGTATGGGTGAGAAGAGGGTGGTGTATAGGGTCTTGGTGGGGAATCCGGAGGGAAGGAGACCACTGGGGAGACCTAGGCGTAGATGGGTGGATAATATTAGGATGGATATCCAGGAGGTGGGATGTGGGTATGTGGACTGGATTGGGCTGGCCCAGGATAGGGACAGGTGGCGGACGCTTGTGCGTGCGGTAATGAACCTTCGGGTTCCGTGAAATGTGGGGAATTTCTTGACTAGCTGCAAACCAGTTGGCTGCTCAAGAAGGACTCTGCACCATGAAGTAAGTAAGTAAGACGGGTGGTGGAATTATCCTGCACGGTAAAAAATAAAAAATTATACAACATTTTTGTGATAAAATTTGCAGTAATGTAACCACTGCGAAGACCTAAATGTAGATGGTATAATAATACTTATAATATGAATTAAAGATCTTGGTATCGACGTGTGGATTGCATTAAACTGATTTAGAAGAGGCCAGAGGCGGACGCTCTACACGGTGGTAAATATTGGGGTTTCAGAAAATGCTAAGTTCTGTTTACTAGCTCAGACAGTATTATCCTATCATGAATAAATCTGCTGCATGCGGCCGGTTTGTTGGTTTAAGAATGATCTGTACAAGTGTAGAATGTTGTGCGTTTAACATCTAGTGACAGTGCAAAGAATGTTTAAATAAGCTGCGAACATTAATATTCTCGGACGATTTTTTGGAATATCTCAATTTCCAAATTTAAACATAAAGGAAATCAATTTTCTACATTTTCTCGCCCATCATAACAATTAAACCTTCGACGGCAGTAATAAACCTTTAACTAATATAAGCCGAAATTTTACAGGCGTCCTTCCTTGTAACTGGTGTTGCCATTTCCTAAGTAGTTACACTTATTTTGCCAATCTGAAACACTGAACAGTGTTTCACATAACACAGACGTTAAGCGAATACTCACCATTTCAGGCAGGTTAACGGACCAACTCAGTGGTATGTATCATCATTGCGTGATTTGCCTTGAGACAGGTCCATAGTAAGTTCTCTACAGAGTGGGATCTAGTGCTCCTTCTTTGAAGTTCCAGGTTCTTTTCTTTTCCTTACGGTAATCCAGTAGCTGCTTACGTCCTCCTCCTAGTCTTCCGTCTTACCTATCTTTCCTTGAATAACCTGTTTAGAAGACAGTTCTTATGCAGTATGTTACCGAGCCCTTTAACCTTTCTTCTCTTTATTGTACGTCGGATGTTTCTTTCCTTTATGACTCTATGCAACATTTCTTAATTTTTCACCCGATTGGTCCAATCTGTCCTCTCCATTTTTCACCAGCAAAATATTTAAAAATTTTCAAGTTATTATTTTTTCCTAAAGTGTCCAAGTTTTAGCACCGTACAATTTATGTGTCAAACGCAGCTTTTCATAAAAAGTGAAAGGAGTCTTCTTGTTGATATCGGCTTTTGCCGTGGCAATCCTCGGCTTGATTTAAAGTGCACGTTCTCATCATTTTTCATCATGCTACCCACACAGATGAAGTGTTCCACATTGTTCAGTTGTTTTTCATCTATCACATTCCGTATCGAGTAAGGCCGCCTTGAGATTCGCATTACCTTGATTTTTCCAAATTCATTTCCTTTCCACAACATCTTCCAATTTCAATCCGTCTGTCAATCACGCGGTGTAGCAGCGTTTCTTCTTTATTTAGTAGCATAGGGTCGTCTGCATTTTTCACAGTGCGAATTATTTGTACTATATTGTAGGATAGAAACCGTTCAAGAGCTTCCTTGTTAAGGTATTCGCTGTATAAGTTGAACAGAATCGGTGGAAAGCAGCATCCTTCTCCAAACCCTCTTCCAATCTTCACAATCCTTGTGTCTTCTTGTTCCAGCCGTACTTTAACACTCCGATCCAAGTAGTGTTTGCTGATGAATCTTCTTTCGCTCTAATCGACACCGACATTCTTTAGGGCAAGCATTAATTTGGAACAGTTTACCTGGTCAAATGCCTTCTGTCAGTCTATGAAGCAAGGACATACGTCTTTAACCATGTCCAAAGTACGTTGTGGCATCAGTCTCACGGTCTCAAACGCATCTATAGTTCCGCTCCCTCTTCTAAATCCAAATCTATTTCTCCACATAGGTGTTCAATTTTCCTTTGGAACCTTCTTATAAGTACCCTCGCTGCTATCTTTGCTGTATGTGCGATGAGGCAGACTGTGACATTGTCTCTGAATTTTGTACACTTTGACTTTACTTTACGACAATCACTGTAATTTCAATGAACTCTTTTGTCCTCTCTATGTTCTTAATCAGGTGTATCCTTAGTCTGAAGCAATCCTAACCCAACAATTTGAGTACATCCTCAGGTACATCAACATTACCGAGGATAATATTAAGAGAGATCTCATATCAATGGTATGTAAAACATTTGCCTTGGTTTAGCTTAACCAGGACAAGATCAATTAGTGGGCTCTACTCAATGTGCTAATGAAATTAGGAGTTTTGCAAAACGCTATATTTCTCTAAATGTTTCACCCTAAACCCTCTCATACTTTCACCAAATTGGTGCACTGCCTACAGTAAAATCAAACCACAGCATCCCGCAGACTCTCACAGTTCAACAATATATCTTGAAAGCCTCACTATCACAATTAACCTTAGAAATCTGCGCCGTAAATCCTGTGATGCTCTCAGCAATTTGTCATACACCTTTTACTGTCACCACTAACTGTAAAACACTGCACCGAAAATTCTTTCATACTTTCAGCAATATTATGAACATCCCACTGTAAGCGTTATTCTTAAAATATTGCACAATAACTGCACCCTCCCACATTTCAGAATTTTTGTCATGAACCGATCACTCTAACCATTCGGCCTGTAGAGCCTTGCCCTAAAACTCTTACTTTCAACACTTTATCGTAAACTCATCAGTGTTGTTAGATTAATAGCCACAAAGCAAGACAGCGCGACATTAAAAGAGCGATTTACCATTAGGTAGCTCTGTATTTGGTTGGGCCATCATTAGAGTATAGGCTCCAGCCATCTGGCCGGTCTCATGCCTGCTGAATTATTGAGGACAATAACAGAGCCGTGCCGAGGCAACGAAATCCACTACTAATCATGCCACACACACACCACACACACACACACACACGCACACCCACACACACACACACCCACCCCCACACACACACC
>Ga0123354_10014903_pt1 | contig 12112 bp, 5 predicted proteins | sample TergutLab28metaG_2_FD_97872 | JGI IMG/M metagenome (GOLD analysis project Ga0123354, IMG submission 97872) | Labiotermes labralis P4 segment gut microbial communities from Petit-Saut dam, French Guiana - Lab288 P4 | ecosystem: Host-associated > Arthropoda: Insects > Digestive system > Gut ... | reverse complement strand
CAACATAGCCATGCTATTGATCAGGCCATTGGAAGCAACAGCAACATAGCCATACTATTGATCAGGCCATTAGAAGCAACAGCAACATAGCCATACTATTGATCAGGCCATTGGAAGCAACCGCGGAGGCCGGGATTTGATCCCAGAGCAGTCCGTGCGGGATTTGTGGTGAAAACGGTGGCACAGGATTAGGTTATTCTTCGAGTACGTTGGTTTTCCCCTCTCAGCTATCATTACCAATTTTCGACGTCTAGGGTATGAAAGATGAACCGTTAGAGGAGGCCTGATCAACCTTTTATGTGGTGCGGGATTTGAGCAAAATTTGGTCAGAATGCGGGCAACATGAATATAAATACAGAGAATGAATAAATAAATACGCATACATATATGCACAATTCTACCGATTTGTTTCACTTTTCAACATTGCAATAAAATGTACTGATAAAATTAGGAAAAATTTATTTAAAAATTCGGTTCACAACTTAACTGTTTTTAGCACATTTTTGCAAAATGGATAATTAGTAGCGTAATATGTATCTCAATTAACAGTCAGCTCGTAATTTTTCAAAATTGCTTTGGCGTTGTGTCTCGGCTGCTTTGCCAGGGAGTACTCATTGAAATGCGTCCGAGGGCGGCCTAACACTATGTCGCGAGCAAGATCCGCGAGGTACGGTTTGAGCGGGCTTTTGTGAGAGGCTGCACTTGTACAGACACAGGCTCACCCCCTAATGTGAATAGCAGATTTGTGGGCATTTTGGATCCTCTTTGCGTAGAAGACGTGAAGTTCGCACGCGTCTGAACACTGAATGGCTGACTTTGCAGACAAACAGGATGTCGTTCCGTTTCTATAGTTACAGTTTCCATAGCAAGCGAGTGACAGAGACAGAACACGGTCGTTTCGCTCATACATATCCTGCTACACGTGTTGATACTTAGCGTCTTGCGTCTCAAGGCTGGCAGGGCCATTGTTAATCACATCACAAGGATATGTTTGCAGTTAAACTGGGGAGCTTTATTATGTGGTATGCTGTCGTAGTTTATCGAAGTGGCGAATTTGGAGAAAATTCATATAGGCTATCTTAAATCCTTATATAACTGTATTTTGAAGTTACTTCGGTGGTCAAGTATCGCACCTTGTAGATATATCTGGGGCATAAAAATAGAATTCCGTATATTCTAGATCCAGTGGTTGTGAAGGGAAAAGGTCTTTGTGGGCCTATCATGAATATAACTAGTGTCATGTCCAGAACAACTATGGGGTCTAATTAGCTACCCTGTCAATACGTATTGGGGACTGAACGATAAATTTTCCCATTGCAAAAGGTGGCCGAAGCGTACATTCTATCACTTACTACCTTTAATTCCGATTCTAAGACTGTCCTATGCTCTACATCCGCGCATTCTGTATTTCTTCAGGGAATTATGTTTTTAAATGCGGACAAATTTAGCATAGCTTTGGAAGAATTAAGTGTCTTTTCTTTTCTGTCCTTGGATTTCATGTAATACTATGTTTCCGAACTGAAGATTTTCCATCTGCTTTCTAGTCAATGTCACGATGCAGAAACATTTGCCAAGACTCTTTAACGTCAATCAGATTTATAACATATGAATTTTGGAGACCGTGGTCAAAATTAGAAAAAAAGGTCCATGAAGACGTTTCCGTAGTATGGAAGTCCGGCTGACAGCGTCGATGTATGAAACTTACAGCAAGCCTTAGGCCTGTAGGTAGCTTACGTTTTGGATAGTATTTCGTAATGTGAACCTTGGCCGAAGCACCCCTGCCACTGGATGTACATGAAGTTGACGTGAGGTATATTTGAGGGTTAACAACTGTCCGTGGTATGTTTTGAATTCATATTTTAGGAACTGAAGGGGAATTAACATAATTTACGATTACGACATAAGATTGTGCTTGAGAACTGGTATTAGGTGTGCGATTTTAGGCGAGATCCAATGGAACCGTTTTGATTCGGTCCGCTCGTTTCGTTTACACGGTTTTGGCTGTAGATGTGCCCTAAAGTATCGATATTATGCCAAATATATTTATACAGCATGATTCAAGAGGAAATGTCAATATTTTGGGCCGTCATTTTGAAAAAAAAAATTCATATGAATATGTGGCTAAATTTGAATGGTTACCGAGATACAGTTTTTTTAATCTACAAATACAAAAGTATTGTGAATTTTAATAAAGAAGGAGGAATTATTTACAGCTAAATTTTATATTATTTTTAAGTTAATGCTCAAGTGACAAATTTGTTACACAGAAATGACCAATTTTTTGCAATTCGCAATAAATGTTAAACACTCCCACCGTCAACCTTAGTGCAATTTGCAACGAGTGCGAAGGTCAGATTCAAACAGTATGTTCAAACAGCAGTATCTCTGTAACCAATCAGAATTAGACACATGTTCATATGAATTTTTTTCCTCACAATGACCGGTACTATAACCTCCAAAAATATTGAATTTTCTTCCTTAAACACCCTGTATTTACTAGCTTGTTTGACTAATCTGTGACAAGTGACTCACCTAAGCAACAGAACATAAATATATCCTCATGTTGCGGATGGAGAAGACGGCCACCAGATAAGGAGGATAGCTGAGAAAGTGTTGATTAAGCAGTTTCCGCCAGCTGGCAAAGGGAAGTCTTACTGTTTGGGGACTGGGCGGGGGGGGGGGGGGGGGGCCCCTAAAGGAAAACAAACGTGTTGAAACACGTCACAGTGGACCTTATACTGATTCTTAGGCAGGAACTACTAAAATTAAAAATGACATCAAAATTGGGCTGTCACGAGCCGCTACAGTGATTTCATTTGAATCAGTAGCACTCTGACAAAGTGTAGTTGAAAATCAGGTGGGGGGGGGTGAAGGAATTTACGATTTGGTGAGGCGGTAACGCTCTAGAGGTGCTCTGTTCGTATTTTGACTGATGTATCTCGTGATTTTCCCCAACACTCAGCTGTTGCGCGAAGATAAAATAACACCGTAACCGCCATTTGTCGAAGCATTATCCCACATCATCATCATCATCATATTCCAGCTTATCTGCCGCCATATGAGCTCTGCACTTGAAGGAGAGTCATTACGCAGTTTAATAATCTTTCACATTCCCTCATTGTTATGTACAGTATATACAGGTCTACCTTGTCTTTATTTTCTTCGTTTGGTAAATCATAGGCCTCACAGTTGGTGAAGATAACGAACCCTATAGGGCAGAACCCTTCGTAAGAACATAACAGTTGCTTAGTTAGTCAAGACATTTCCTGCATGTTAATGGAACCAGAAAGATCGCTACTGTGTTTGCAAGAACTCGCCATTAATCCCTGTCCTGAGCTCGATACCCTGTCATTCTATTTCTTTTAAGATCCATTTTAATGTTATCTCCCCGTCTAAGCCGTTGTCTTACGAGTGGCTATATTTTTGTTCCGGTTTTCATACCAATAATTTGTATGTATTTTTCGTCTCTCCCACCTGTACCATGTGCCCTGTTCATCTTGTCCACCTTGATTTTATATGCTAACAACATTTGTCGAGGAATATAGGTGGTGAATCGTAGCGGCTTACAGTGTCATTTAATAACAAGTAATATAGCATCTCATTATGCATAAGTTGTTAAAAGAATCCAAGTTCGAGGCTCTGTGTGACGTTTCGTAACGTGTTAAGTGTTCACATGTCAATAAGAAACAGATCTACTGCACTTCCAGTTCTGCAAGTTTTATTATTATTATTATTACATTATTATTTATTCTCTGCACTTATATGTATATATAGGGCCTATATATATGGGGCACGCTGTGGCGCAGTTGGTTGAGGCACTGTGCAACAAACCGGAAGGTCGCGGGTTTGTTGCCCGATGGTGTCATTGGAATTTTTCACTGACATATTCTTTCCGGCCGCACTATGGCCCTGGGGTCGACTCAGCCTCTAACAAAAATGAGTACCAGGAGTATTTCCTGGGGGTAAAGGAGGCAGGTGTGTAAAACTGACAACCTTACCACCTGTGCCGATTGTCATGAAATCTGAAAGCCTCAACCTCCTGGAACTCTCAGGGCATGTATAGGGATTGATTTGTTATGTATTTATAGGTATACGTTACCATCTTCTGATGTAGGTCTACACATTAAAGAGATCGGTTATTATCTGCATCACATGTGGTACTGATTAATATCTACTAACTAACTGCGAACGAAAGAACTGAGTCCATAGAACGGAGTCCTAACTAAACTGTCCTGTGGTAATCAAGAAATTCCGAGCATTTTATAGAATCTGAAGGTTCATTACCGTGTTCACAAGAGCCTGTCACTCGCATTGGTACCTCTTCTGAGCTATATTAGTCATAGCCACACCGTCTAGTCCTGTTTCTGTAAAATCCATTCTAATATTATCCTCCCATCTTTTCCTGCTATTTCAAGCTCTCTCTTTCCTTCAGGTTTTCCTTTTAAAACCGTTTATGCATTTGTATTCTCATAACTTACGTGCTAAGTGCTTGATGAACCGCATCCTCTTTGCTTTGATCATCCTTTTCCTGACGTAGTTTTCTGCGGTCTTATATAACGTCCTGTCTTGTCGGTCTACTTGTTTTCCTCAGCACCGTGTTCACCATTGCCCCCTGCCCATGTTCATCGTTTAGCTTGAGAGACCGAAGTTTCACTCCCATATAAACAACAGACAAAATTTTGCTTTCTATGTATTGTAACCTGCATGGTTTTAGGTAGCAGTGGACAAAATAAAAGCATTCCCCCGAAATAAATATGCTCGTAATTCCTTCGTGCATGAAATTTGATTTATTGGTGTCGTTCTCAAATATTTGAACTTCCCTGCATTAAAAATGGTTTATTTTTTTCATGTTGTGAGATTGTCATGCATTCCGTCAACGAGGGAAGCACATGCTCTAGCTTTTTCACATCTAGGCCTACTTCAAGTTCATCTTCCTTTTTGGCGAATATAAAGTGTGTTGCTTAATGTGTGTTCCTTCACGTAATAAATTTTAACGTCACAAAAACAGACCGGAAACTCTCAGACCCCATCAGTTAACAGTCCATCCTGGTTTACTGGGACTTCCGTGATGTCAGTTCAGTGCACGCATATAATAACACGTCTACCAGGATAGCTCAGACGGTACAGCGACTCGTTACGGGCTGGACGGTCCGGGGATCGAATCCCGGTGAGGGCGAGATTTTCCGCATCCGTCCACACCGGCCCTGGGGCTCACCTAGCCTCCTGTACAATGAGTACCTGGTCATTCCCGGGGGAAAACGGACGAGGCGTGGCGTTGACCACCCACACCCATCTAGCGTTGAGGTTAAAGAAAGAGAAGAGCTCTACGTGTACTCATTCACTGTGCCATATTGACAGGTTAGCTGCAAACCAGTTAGCTTCTCAAGAAGAACTCTGCACCATGGAGTAAGTAAGTATAGTGTAACCTTTGCCTTTTTATATAACAACACCTGATGGTTGGTGGACACATACATTTCAAGCTGTGAAAGTTATATTATTTTTTGTACAAACCTGTGTAGCCTCCTCTTCTTGGGGTACCGCGGCCAAATGGGCCGAGGCGTGACACAGCTCTTCCGTATCTACGGCCGAGGCTATGAGTGAGTGGAGCTATACTTCTGCTTCTTCACGTGCCTCCACAGCGTGCACGTACTGTACATGTTTACTCTTGACGCCCGTATGCATCAGCTAATGTCTTCAGTCATCGTTTGACAGGGTTTCTGCGTGCTACTGGAAGTTCTGGAGTGAATTAAAGTGCTTAGATAAACGGTTGCTTTCTTTATAACCTGCGAATGGGGCGACAGGTTTGTTTTTGCGTCAGTTATTTTGCCAGCTACTTTCGCTGTCGGCCATCCCGTCGGCGTGCACACATACTGTTTTTGTTTACACCATCCGCATAGCACGTGTGTCGGAGAAGTTGCCTGGCCGTGACGGCGGATTGCTTGTATACACATTCCCTTACTGCGCTGTGTTCCTGCCGTGGAATGCGTAGCGTCTCCCATGTTGACTGGCCGCCATGCCATTCATAGTGAAGCGTGACCTTCGTTGTTGCGATGAACGTAAAGCGGTAGGTCAGTGGCATTTGAATCGCACAGGTTGCGGCAGGCAAGCCTAACAAATTTAAAATGAAATAACGCAGTGGAAGTTTACTTTCCTGTTTGTTGTTTGTCGTTGCTGGAGTCTTCATTACGTGCGATTTTATTTTTTTTAACAAGATAGCAGATGTACGTATAACGTAACTTTGGGCGCATTCGCGTAACCATTTTTGCAATGTGAAAGCAGTACTGCGTATTTTTGTGTACTGTTGAGTTGCATGTCACTGTCAACAATCAAAAGCACTGCGGGTGGCACGAAAATGCTCCTATGACGAATTTATGTCGCCGGCAACAATGAGACGTACTTGGGTCTTATGGAAAGTACCTGATGTTTTGGTCCGATATTAACCAAATTTGGAGTTTCTCCACAAAATTTCGTATTAGTCCCCAAAAACCAAATTTCACGGAAATGCCTATAGTGGGTGACTTAGAGATAGACGGACGGACAGGAAGCTAATTGGCGCGCTTCGCGTGTATACGAACACGCTTAAATATCACGTCACTGAGATGCTCCGTGCAATTTCTCCAGCACTCGTCTAGTTTTCTTTGAAGGTTTTCCAGTATTTGTCCCCATCATTTCTTCTGGAATCGCCAAGATTTCTTACCATATCCTTTGCTCCCGGTAATCCATTCTTCTAGACTTAGTGGTACACACTTTACTGGTAAGGTACCCCCAGAAAAACGTAATTACATACATGTCAGTCAGGTGAACATGCAGGCCATCAAACATCACTCTTGTGAAAACTACTTTATTGCGGAAACATTTCTCGCACCTTGCTGATTGACGCCTTCACCTTATGAGCAAATTGTTAGAACCATATGGTGCGGGGATCAGTTCCGTTATGACGTAACTCTGGATCTGCGAAATTTAATTTACACAACACATTATTTCGTGGAACAGTGAAGTTGAATGGCTTGCATGTTCACCTGGTTTGTAGATGTGTGATTACTTTCTTTGGGGTAATTTAAAAATAAAGAGTAAAGCAGTAGGCCGAGAACAGTTGAGGTTCTGAAGCAAAGACTAAAGGAAGAAGTTTCGGCGACTCCAGAAGAAATGGCGTGGCGAAAAATGGAAGGCCTTGGGCAAGATGTGAACAGCGCTTGAGGAAATGTGGAAGGCATCTCAGTGATGTGCTTTTTAAAATACAAAATTACTTATAGGCGATCCCGGTGACTGTGCAGTCTCAGGCGCGTGTGTCTGCGACCGGTCGCTTGATGGGATTGCAGGTTCGAATCCTGGTGGGGACATGGCTGTCTCTTGTGAGTGTTTTGGGTTGTCAGGTGGAGGTGTTTGCGACGGGCCGATCCCTCGTCCAAGGGGATCCCACCGTGTGTGTGTGAGATCAGGTGCAACAGCTACAATGAGTAGGTAGAGGTGGTCAGACTAAAAAAAAAAAATAATGATGGACAGAAAGAAGAAAATTACACCAATGGTGATTAATGTTAATTATAAAGTAATTTTGCACTGCCTTATTTCGTTTTAAAAATCGTCAGGTTGAACTGCCGCACTCAGCATATTCTAAATACTATTCGTGATTTGGTTGTTGATTCGTGGTTATTTAACGATCTTTTATCAGTTGCATAGGATATACAGTTTGGAGTGCATGGTGAGTGAGGAAGGAAATGGTTGGACCCTCGTTCGTTTTGGTGGTGGCGGGGGTTCCATTTATCTGAAGAACTAAGGCACACCGCAGACGGAAGAGCGGTCTTCCACGCCGAGAATAAAACTCGGCACTGCCTTAGTGTGAAGCGCAATGCAGCCACTTAACCAGAACATAACACAGAGAGAACTGTTATGTGCACTGAACTGGTAGTAATGGGAGAGGAAGCAGGTGTGTCATGTTGTAGGCATTAATATGCTCCTGGAATGACTACGGCAGATTGCCGAACTGTCAGCAGGACTGGTCCCCCGCCCGATACTTGAACGATCTAGGTTATCTCCCGAATTTGATTCGTCCTTGCTTGAGTTAACCCGCTGTATTAATTCATAGCCCCTCGGTGATATTTTCCGTAATTTGGAGTACATGTATCTAATGATCTTTTGATTTTTGTCCTGTTTTATGAAGTGGGCCCACGCAGCATTCAGTGAAGTGTGAATATGATTTTGATTGTTGAGTAGGGAGGGGTATGCTAGGAAGCTGCTGTGACCCCTACGAACCCACTAACCAAAAGCAGGGAATGGCGTAGGCGACAGTCTCACGATAGCCTCACGATAGGCGATTCTGCGTCCAAAATGCGGACCGGGCACTTCTGGACTGTAATTTACGCGTTACGACGGTACAGTACAATCCTTATAGCATCTGAACATTCGTTCTGTTTCAGTACTGTGTGAATTATTACCGGAAGAATTAGAGTGCATTTGCTCTGTGAATTCACTTTGTACGTATAATGCAATCCATTTCTGTTCCCTCCTATAAAACTTCGAACGAACTGAAGGTTGTGTACGAAGTTTGGTGTCAACAGTGCAACTAGAGACCACTTTTAATTTTGTATCACAGTTAGTAGCAACATTGCTTCTATGTGAATTTGCCAATTGAGAGCGGCAGTAGCATCCTTTATTGCAGGATTATGAACTGTAATGTGGTAATATATTTGCGAAAATGTGTTAAAATCTAAAGCTTCTAGTGAGGCGAATTTTGTGCGGAATATGAAAGAACGTGCTGGCACGCGAGATCATTATATGTAGCTTATGTTTTGCGGGTTTTAACTAATGAATCTTTTGAACTACGTTTTCAGATGTGCGAAAATTATATCATAAACGTGCCTACAAATTTTGTTTGAAACACGGTCGTGTGGTAGGAATTATAAATACGGGGACTGTGAGAAACTTTGAGGTTGTATGTACCGGTATATGACATGTTAATGCATTAGGAGCCTGTACTACTGGAAATAGTGCAGCTGTGTGGGTCAGTTAATTTTAAGAGTGTCATTCTCAGTTTATATTTCGTGATAGCTTCCCGATTTAGACTGAGGGATTTGGAGGAAAATAGGAGGCTACAAGTTCTTCCCAAAATTCTGCTTTTTTTATATAGGAATCTTGATGTTGTTGATATAGACTTATCTTGTGCAGGTGTCTTAAGTTCTTCTCAGAATTGACCCTTAAAGTCACAAAGATAAGCAGTGAACTTATTGTCAGATACGGCAAGTCACAATAAGTGATTACAGTTTCTCCTTCATGTCAATTATTATTTGGACTGCTCTGAAATAGTGAAGAAGTGCAAAACTACGGAATGTGACATGTCCATAAAAGTACATTTCTTAGACTCACACTCTTGACTTCTTCTCTGAAAACCGTGGCGCCGTCAGTGACGAATTCCCAACATGAAAAAAACAATATCAGGGCAAGTGGACCCCAAGTATGTTGGCTGACTGCTGCTGAATCCCAAAGAAAGATGCTCCACAGACGAAATACAGCATGAAATCAACCAGAGTCACCCTTTACATAAATACAGAGTATGGAAATACAAATTTTTATTACGGTGTAACTGTAAACCACTTGAAAACCTTGCGTGATAGAGGAAATCTAAGAATACTTTTGAATTCAGCATAATAAATACTGTGAAGTTCACCTTTTAGAATACTTGGGACAGAAAGCAGTATTTACTGCGCTGGTCAGTGTTACCAGCAATCCGCAAGCAGTGCCGTAGATGACAGTTTGTTACCAGCCAGAACTACTTATTCGCAGCAGTTCGCTTAGGCTTCGTAGCAGTTAACCGCAGCTTTACTTTTAATTCCACTTTAAATCCAGTGTTTCGCAGTTACTAGTTTGTACTTATTAGAGTCTGGCAGTCTGATACACTTTCTTTTATTGATCTCATACATGTTCACTGAGTTGCTTAGGACAACATTCGAGATCAGTACTGAAGCTGGACACGATTTTTAAAGCGAGTATATAAAATCTAAAGTACAGCCTGCAAATGGAGGGACGATATATCATGTTACCGGTAATGTAAGACAGTACAGTGACCTGTGTAACTCAGATTAGGGAGACAAGAAATGAAGAAAAATTCTGAAAAGCGACCACTGAGACAATGAAGGAGAGGAGAGAATAATATTAACGTGGAGAAATGCTGTGAGGATAATAATGGAACCCGCCTAGGATCACATCTACAAGTTAGTTTTCGTGTCAGTGTTGTTGAGTTTCGGTGTTTCTACAGTGCCGTATAGGTAGGTGGCGAGACTCAGTACTGCGATGCTTGTATTCTATGAACTATTTTTCATATTTTCTGTATCAGAAACTCACGACTCAAATAAGTAAATATCGTAATGAGAGGAGAGGGTGCTACACACCCACTAAGGTTATTTGGTTTCAGCCAGTTAATAATTAAATGAAAATGATGGCTGATAAAAGAAAAGAGAAAATTGCGACAAATTTCCGAGTCAGATTTTGTTTGCCTGATTATTTGTTCTGTGAGCGAGAGAGAGATTTCTTTTTAATTCACAATAATTACGGGCTGTCTGGTTGGGTTATTTAGCGACTTCTGTGTCAGTAGGTTTATGTGTAGATTCGAGTGATGCAGTAAATATAAGGGTGAGGAAGGACACTTTCATGGCCTGTCAAAATTTATCAGCCTGAGTCTTGCAGGAAGAGGGAAAAACGGTAGCCAGTATCTCAGCTGAGAATAGAAACTGGCTCCCGAAAACGAAGTTGGTGTTGTAGCCCCTTCACGACGGCTTCACTGAACATAGACGTCATATAAATGTGTGTGTGTGCAAATCTGGACTATAGCAGGAGTGCACAGATTTCCCCAAAATCTACGAGCCTTTTCAAAATTCTAGGCGCCAAAGGGTGATATGAAGCCATTTCCATTCTGAGGAGCCACAGATATTAGGCGACACCGTCAAAAATGGAATCGCCACGACTACTGACACCCCGGATTTGTGCGACCCCCGGGCTGGGTGCCGTGAAACTGGTAGTGCTCTCTTGATGTGGTTTCCAAATTGTGCCTTTATTCTTGTGGTAACAGAAATCTATTATGGACCGAACGGATGCAGAGCCTGCTGCGCAGAAGTCTACACAACCCACACACGTGTCTGTCCGTAATAGGTCCTTCATGGTCGTGGCGCTCGGTGCGTTCACCCAAACAAACAGCGGAACCTTGAGACAGAAAAAGAGAGAGATGAAGTAAATCTCATGATCGCAAATATAGACCCCTGCAGGCAAAACAAGAACCTTCAGTACCATAGCAGCTTTGAATGCTCTGGTGATTCTTCTGAAAGAAGACAGCAACGTTTAGAAGCAGAAACATATAACTCACTTTCAAAGAATTCTTCTTTTGAAATATTTTTAATTAGCATAAGGGCGTTCAGAAGTCTTTACTAGTAGTCAATCTGGAGGAATGTATCAAGCATTATTATTTTTTTTTGTTGGTGACGTGTATGGGGATTGTATATGCCATAGCTAGATGAATTGTGTGAAACTCATAAAGAGTCTTGCACTGAATAACTTGCTTGCATAGTCCAAACGCTTTCCGAAATTGAAAAGCGGGTTGTGTTCCTAAAATACCCATTGCTAGACATAGCAAGTTATTTTTACAACAGTCTATACGGATGTCTCGCTACTCTAAAAATCGCTACATTTGTTTCTCAACATATAGTTTCAGAATTATTTCGTAACTTAATTGCGGAAAACAGTTTTAGGCGCGTTCGCAGAATTGCAGAAAGAGACTATTAGGTTCGTCATGTCTGTCTGCCCGTCCATCTGTGCGCACGGAACAAATGGACTCCCACTGGACGGATTTTCATTAAGTTTGATATTCAAGGATTTTTTAAAAATCTGTCGAGATATTTCAAGTGTCATTAAAGTATGACAAGAATAACGGGTACTTAACATGAAGACCTATGTGCACTTATGATAATATCTCGCTGAATTCTTTCAGACAGACGTTGTAGAGAAAATCAAATCATACATTTCATTTCTAGTAATTTTCTCTCCCCCCCCCCCCCCACCCCACCACCCACTCTTGAGTGGTGCTTTGTAAAAAAAAAAAACCGGGCGAGGCGAACCAGTTACTTAAACT
>Ga0123354_10014902_pt1 | contig 12112 bp, 7 predicted proteins | sample TergutLab28metaG_2_FD_97872 | JGI IMG/M metagenome (GOLD analysis project Ga0123354, IMG submission 97872) | Labiotermes labralis P4 segment gut microbial communities from Petit-Saut dam, French Guiana - Lab288 P4 | ecosystem: Host-associated > Arthropoda: Insects > Digestive system > Gut ... | reverse complement strand
TACATCCGTCATCAGGAGCCTGCGACTTTTCTATTGTATCACCACATTGGTCGTGTGTTCTTGTTTCGATGTGTGTTGGAGTTTCGGTGTGGCTGGGTTGGGGTGGTATCCGTGTAGCAGGCTGCAGCCTGCCACACGGATATATATATATATATATATATATATACACATATATATACATATATATACATATATATATATGTATATATATATAATGTATATAAGACAAAGGCGTGATGAGCGTTGGGGATAAGTCAATAATTTAGCTGTCTTACAGAATAAGTGCGAAGCGACAGGTTCTAATTTCGGTTATGAGATACCGTTTTTGTGATTTTTGTCAGTATTGGCATGAGTGCCTTAAACGAAGCTACATAGCTTTCTTCCACTTCTTTGCCAGTAAATTATTCACCATTCATAATGTTAATTGACGTTATACAGCTACGAATTATCTTCGCAAATCAAAGCGCTATTAAATGAAACAAGAATGAAATAACATGCGTTTTTAAAGTCTGTTTGTATTATTTGCATTGTGTGTAAAATCTGTTAGGGATGTGTTTAGAATATTAGCACTGTATAACCTACGATATAAACCTTGGAACTGGGGTAATGCAGTAGGTACAGTGACTGGGCTATAGGATTGACTAACGGGTAATCGTGGTTCGATTCCCGGGAGGGCCAGAGGATTATTCTGTCCTCCCACAGCGTCCAGACTGGTTCTGGGGCCCAGAAACCTCCTTTTGAATAGTATGTGGGGGGTGCTTTCTACGGGGTGAAGTGGCCGGGACGTGAAACTGAACACTCGCCTCCTAGTGTCGGGGTTAAGAATGAGCTGAGCCGTACCTTCACTCCCGCATACTCCTTCATAGCGTGCATGGGGCAACTTTAATTTTATGACTGTAAGTCTACGTTAGGTACGTGCTGTAAAGGGTTAGCTCTTCCGTTCTTTTAGTACAGTTTAAGGAAAGCCCGGTGGCAGAACGAATGCTTTAGTATTGTTTGTAAATAAATGAGAAGAGAATAAGTGAGGTAGTAGATTGTAAAGGGAAGGATTATGCCACGATGCTTCCTTGTTTTCATAGGAGGGTCGTGAATTGAGTTCACGAAATTGTGTTTCGAGTAGACCTACTCAAAGCAGATGTGTTTGCTACTGATTACAGAGTAGATGATCTTCATTGTTGTTACTCGAATTGCGCTTGATTATTTATTCTCTGGTTTGTGTATATTTCTTGTATCAATTTAGTTGAGAGAAAATAACAGAAACCTTGATGATGCAGTGGCTCGATTGCATTCTTGTGGCTTGTTTATGTGCCAGTGACAGAAATCTTATTAAACCGCTATTTTCCAACAGCAACGCGACCGAAAAACCAAGAAGTTCCGTGCTTGAAGAGGGATGAAAGTTGTTCGAGGGGAGGTGGAAGGTCTCGACTGAAGTGTGTTGGTGTGAAATGAAGGGAGATTTAGGGGTGGTTTGAATTAATAATAATTTTGTATTAAGGACACAAGTTCCTTTGTATTAAAGAGTACGAACAGTGCTGAGAACAGTAGATAGGCACGTTGAAAGGGAAAATCAGTATTGCAGTTCTCCGCTGAATTGACAAAGGAGTAAATAATTCTTTGCTTCTGATTATTTATTGCCTTTTCAGGAAGTCATCAGTGTCAAGTTTTTATGCTCTCTGATTGGTACAGGCATGTGGACGAAATGAAAACAACTGTAGCCAGGGTACGGAAATGATGGCATTAGTTCCGGTACAGGCATGTGGACGAAATGAAAACAGCTGTAGCCAGGATACAGAAATGGTGGCATTAGTTCCGGTGCAGGCTTGTGGACTAAATGAAAACAGCTGTAGCCAGGGTACAGAAATGATGACTTTAGTTTCGGAACAGGCATGTGGACGAAATGAAAACAACTGTAGCCGGGGTACAGAAATGATGGTACTAGTTCCGGTACAGGCATGTGGACGAAATGAAAACAACTGTAGCCAGGGTACAGAAATGATGGCTTTAGTTCCGGTGCAGGCATGTGGACGAAATGAAAACAACTGTAGCCAGGGTACAGAAATGATGGCATTAGTTCCGGTACAGGCATGTGGACGAAATGAAAACAACTGTAGCCAGGGTACAGAAATGATGGCATTAGTTCCGCCATGGCAGAAATGCAGCAGGTTACTCCGAAACATTGGCACATCTCTACGAAACTACGCGGTTTTACCGTAGTCGGTGGTGACACCTCAGTGGTTGTCGCACGCCTCAAACAACCCCTTCACGTCTTTCATTTTCTTCGCATACAATAATTTTCGTTTAATTCTGTTTTCCTCCTGCATCATCTTCTTCTTACCCTCTTTTTTCTTTACCTTGTTTTTCATCTCCTATTCTTCATTGACATTTCCCACGCTATCATGCAATCAAACCTGAACGAGGTAGGCCTTTAGAAATAAGTTGATGCGATTAACCTTTTAAAGACGAAGCGCAGACCGCTTTATTTATAGACCCAGTCCGTACCGCGCAGTAAACAATTTTCATCTCGGTTATAATAACCGATCAGTTTATGATGGAAGTGGCACAAATCGCTGTTTGTTCTGAGATAAATATAGTGTGGACAGAACGTACAGTTGTTGAATATTAAGCTGATGGTGGTCACGTAACCAGTAGACTTTGAAAGGTTAACCTACCTTGCGTGAACAGCAATATTAAAACATTTCATTACTCTATCTGTCGCCTGCCCGAATATTAAGAAACTTCTCATGTTGTCCACATCGTGTATTTATGGGTACCGGTGTGGTGGCAAGAACAGGAGTTGTGTCGCGGTCTAGCATGTACCGAATACTCTGCGTAGCGAAACATGACGTGCAGACTGAGAAACCTGAACTTAGGGACTCAAAATTCTAACTTAACGTCGAATGTGGCGGCAAGATTTTTATGTTCTTCAAGTAGAAAAGACTAAAGTGAAAGAAATTGTAATAAAACTGGGTGCAGTCGGTGAAGGAACTGAGACAAATGACGAGAAAACTCGAAGCAGGTACTTCTGAAATACAAACTAGGCTAGTCCTAAAAATTACCTGTTTCATGTCCAAGTGCATGCAGCCCAAACGTAGCCTGGTCTAGTAAAGGATTGCAAAATCATGTACTGACTGGCAGTAATAGCCAAATAATGCTGTTTTAATAATGTGTAGGATTTTCAAAGAATAAATAAATATTTATACCAAGCGTTGCTTGTCATGACAGTACCTGCAGTTCGTAGAGCAGTACGAGGAGAAATTACAGTTTGGTGAACTGTCTTGTTATCAAGCGAAGCCAGGTATTTACAGTAACAGAACTTCTTTCATCGATGTCACGCGAAGTCGCAGGTGGCATCAACATGGGTTCGGTACCGGTGAGTAGCTAATCATCATCATCATCTCATCATATTCAACATCATCATCATCATATTCATCATCTCCTCCTCCTCCTCATCATCATCATCTTCTTCTTCTTCTTCGATAGCACTACAGTCCAATGCGGACCTTCGCCTCCATCACCATCATCATCATCATCATCTCATCATATTCAACATCATCATCATCATATTCATCATCTCCTCCTCCTCCTCCTCCTCCTCCTCATCGTCATCATCATCTTCTTCTTCGATAGCACTACAGTCCAATGCGGACCTTCGCCTCCATCATCATCACAATCTCATCATATTCAACATCATCATCATATTCATCATCTCCTCCTCCTCCTCCTCATCATCATCATCATCTTCTTCTACTTCTTCGATAGCACTACAGTCCAATGCGGACCTTCGCCTCCATCATCATCACCATCTCATCATATTCAACATCATCATCATCATCATATTCATCATCTCCTCCTCCTCCTCATCATCATCATCATCATCATCTTCTTCTTCTTCTTCGATAGCACTACAGTCCAATGCGGACCTTCGCCTCCTTAATGGACTTCTCCCAGTCAGCTCTGCTTTTGAACTCTCTTTCCAACTTGAAATTTCGCATTTATTAATGTCTGTTTCTCACCAGTTTATTCGTTGCTCTTGCTATGTACAAACGATTAGCGAATAATGGAACGAAGCGGTAGTAACATGATCCAGATTATGACCGTCATTTGACTGAAGATACTTTTAAAAATTGCGAGAAAGCTCCTCTAAAGCTGTAAAATGTTACAAATTAAATTACATATACATCTTCTGCAAGCAAATTTAGTGCATAACGTCGACAGTTTTCAGCCAGATTTTATTTTTAAACACAGACGATAAAACCGCATTTTCGACTAATTACACACCATCTTCAGGCCACATATAATTAGAAGGTGATGTATGATCTGTATAATAAAATTTCAAGTTTGAGTGCTATTTGTTTCATAAGAAGCGTATTGTTTCAGGTAGAATGGTTTTGTGCAGCCACATGTCTGTGTGGCAATTTCATGGTGAAAATGCGTAGAAATTAAGACTACAACGCACTAAATTACAACATTAGGCTCCCTATGCAACATGTTGAGCTCAGTCTTGATATTACCCGACAGTGTAATTTTATTATACATATTGTAAATATATTACTTCTTGATTATTTGTAGTCTCAAGGTGGCGTATATAGTTAGCCGAAACATACGGCTTTATGATTTGTGTTAATAACTAAACAGTTGTGCTTTAATTATAATTCTTACTGTTACTGATCCTACGTACTCCGGGATGACCATATAAGGGTAAATGTAACAAGACGGGTAGTTAACGTACAAAGGGTGAAGAGAGATAAACCAACAATATGCAATTAATCCGATGTTTATTATCAAACTTCTATCTCTACATGTTTCGGGCATAATGATGCCCGAAACATGTTGAGATAGAAGTTTGATAATAAACATCTTGTTGGTTTGTCTCTCTTCACCCTGCGTTTCATGATGCAAGGTCACAAAAACCTAAAACTTAACGTACAAAGTAACACTGAGGCGCTTTCGTGTAACCATTGCTATAGTGGAAAAGCGATAAGTATTACATATTCTGAGAGTGTGTTTGTAGCCTATTTATCCAAAATGCAAAGCGCATTCGCCGTTGTACATTGTCTGTGGCCTCTCCGGCTCTTCAGCACTTTTCTATGTTGTAAATGGCACGATTTTCGCAAAAAAAGAAAGTTATTGGAAACAAAATGTGTTTTGATTTTCTCTACACCATTTGTCTGCAACACTTCTCATTCTAAGAGGAATTGAGAGAAATATTATCATAAATGTACACAGGTTTTCACATAAAGTACCAGTTATTCTTGTCAGATTGTAATGAAAATTTGATTTTCTCCACAGATTTTCGAAAAATCATTGAATATCAAATTTAACAAAATCTGTCCTAAATTGAATTGTTTCCATCCCGTTTATATATATATATATACCAATTTTTTCCTTAAGTCCACCGTCTTTACACAACATATATTGTTGGCTAACTAAACATTAGCCAACAATGATGTTGTGTAAAGACGGTGGACTTAATGAAAAACTTGAAAATCAGTCCACTGGGAGCCGAGTTATTCCATGCGGGCGGACGCACAAACGGAATGAGAGGGACGGATAGAAATACGGACACATGACGAAACTAATAGTCGCTTTTCGCAGTTTGGCGAACGTGTCTAACGGAACTGTAATTGTTAAAAAAGATACGGATTTTAAAATACGCCCAGTAGGAGGTTAATCTGATACGCACATTTGCAGTAATTAAATAAACATATGATGTAAGAAATGAACAATTTCGTTTTTAAACTAACCCTACAGTTTATTTTAAGAAAAGAGAGGACGGAGAATTGGTGTTTCAGCTGCACTAAATAAGGAGTACACACGTTAAAAATTCGTTGTCACTCTGTGCATTTGACTTGTTCTGTAATTCGACTTTTGTTTCGAAATAAATGGATTACGTGCTGTTTTGTGAACCACATTCTCTCCTCCCACAAAGTTGTTTACTTCTCATCTCCACCAGGCGTCGTCTTCGTCTTCTTGATGACAGACGCCAAGATACCAAGCGAAGGCAAACTAATATAAATGTTGCTGCATGCATATGCATTGCATCTGACTTCCGCCAGAGAGAAGTAACTACAATTAATTGGAATTTCTAATGCGTCCTTGATTAATTTCTTCGTTTTCATGACGTCTCTTTCCCCGTTACACTGCCGCATTGCAAGTGCTTACTCGCTCCGTGACGGGTTACACACAGTAAGAGTAAAATGGCTTTCATCTTTCCTTGCGTCGGTCGATTATAGATTTTCATTGCTTCTTGTGCCTGGATGGCTTCGATTCGCTTCTTAAGCACCTGTATGTCTTACGTCATCACGTCCCATAGTGCAGTGCTACGCATTTTCTAGTTCACCGTTTGCAATATAATATACAGACACGTTGTATCCTATCCTTATGACTGTTTTGTATAATTTAAAGGTACAGAGTCTTCCTTAAGGAGTTGATAGTCGCCTAGCTGGCTCTGAACTGTCCTGCTTTAGTGGAAATCCCCGTGATAAACGGCTTTTAAGCCACTGCAAATGCTGATGTGTTTTTTCAAGCTGTGTTTCTCCATTGTGGTAAATTTCCCTTGAGGTTCTGTGACTTACATTTTATACGAATTTCTTGTTTTTGCCTGCGTACCGCATGGTCCGAATAGTGTCTTAAATTAATCAACCCTAAAGCAGTGTAAGTGTAAACTACGTAACGGATATCTTCGCACGCTCTAATTATGGAGAAAGGTTACGTCATTGTCTATTCTGTAGACGAATATGTATTTGAAAATTTCCGTTATTTGAGGTATCGTTACTATAGCGATGTTGAGGGAGTTATATCTGCTTGCAACTTCTTAACTTTGCGTGATTGTCATTATACTGACCGATTTGTTATTACTTTCTTATTTTGATAATGTGGTGGTTGTTAGGGTTGAAACCAGGACCTGTTCAGAACCACGCTATTAAGCTGAACGCAAGACCGCTGTTTCCAAGCCAGGGCTCCGCAGAACATCTTTAGTGTTTCCGTGAAAAATCGTGGAATAAATTAATACAATTTTTAAGTGCCGCAAGTATTCCGAGTGTACCTCGATACTCCGTGGGCCGGAGTAGCGTAGTCTGTATAGCGTCTCGCCTGGACTGAAGCCACCCGAGAATCGAATGTCGAAAAGAGTGATATTTTCCGCAGCCGTTCGGACCAGCCTTGGGGCCCACCCAACCTTGCATACATTGGATACCGGGTCATGCGCGGGGGTAAAACGGCCGGGGCGTGGCGTTGACCACCCAACCGCATCTAGCGCCGACGTTATAGGGTAGAGCAATACCTCTGCTCCCCGTCTGTGACTTCATGGCAGATTCTGGGGTGAACTTTACCTTTAATTTTTGTAGATATATCGCAGTTATTTTATCTGGCAATTGGCAATAATAGGTTGATCTCCTTGTGCTACCAACTGCTTGTTTGATTTCTGGCCTTTCGGTGTTTTTATAGTTAGGGGTACTTTGGGGTACGAATAATTATTTGAGGCTTTTCTCCATGGAAGCAACGTTGGGGAACACTCGGTAACTATTGCTTGCATGGTAATTAGAATGGTTGTTTTCATTACCTAAGAAGAAATATGTAAACATGACGACAACCAGTGACGTGCACATTGTAATAGAACCAATTACCGAAACAATTAGGATTAGCGGTGTCCTCAAATAAAACACCTCTCTCTCTCTGTGTCACTGGCATCAGGTTCTGTAACTTATATTCTGAGTTACTGACAACGTTGATAAAAGTAATTCTTAAAGCCCACTGACATGAAATACATGAAAATGGTTTGTTGTATTAAGCTGTTCTTTTGACCAACCATTTAGAACCTCGAAATATTGTCAGTGACGCTGTGTGTCTTGTACTGACTTTGTAACCTTTGAAGTTTCGTTTCTGACTTTTAAGAGTCAAGTATAACATAAACGTTCTTTCTGTTTATCTGCTTGTGACAATATCAGCGTCCACACCACTGGCCGGGTATTTCTAAATTTAGATACGGGATGGGTGTACCGTCGCTAGACGCAGTTAGACATTTCCAGTCTTTGCAAGATCGGTCTACATGAACTGACACTTATAATTTATATCGGTTTTCTCTGCGCGTTATAAAAACTTTGTCGTGACTCACTAAAAAGCCTGCCTAGCTGCTGGATCAAAAAATGTTAGACGTTGCAGAAAAGTCACAAAATAAATCAAGGAAAGCAATTATTTGATATGTCGTCTTGTAATCTGAGAAACGTTTGATGTAAGTAAAATTGTATGTTGCATATTCGCATGCAGATTTGGCGAAAGTCGTTTCCATTTGTCCATCTGTCCGAAAGGGTGTGAAATAGCGTCAGTATGTGACATTTGTTGTAGGAGATTTATCTAAAATTTGTCGGGCATCAGATTTTTCTTCCACATTGACCCATAATAATGTGAAAGGTACTTACGATCGCCTAGCCTATGTCGTAAATTCTTGATCAGATTTTGTAATCAGGCTGCGTCTAAGCGCATCGAAGTGCAAAGAATGCCGTTTGGAAGTCTGTTGTCAGACCTCTCCTGATGATGTGTTTCTTTTGTGTGGGATTCACATGGATACCCTGTTTACTATGATGTAGTGCGGGACCGGAATTCGTTTAATGCCTGTTCCACTAGGCTATGAGAATGTTATGTTAGATGCTTGAAGGCTGAGGATAGTTCGTTATTTTATGTAACGACGCTTTCTTAGCCGTATAGGTAATGTAGCACTGTGTGAACAGTTCTTAAAGCATAAATTGAGAACGGTACGAAGCTCACAAATTATGGCCTTATGGCCATAATTTGTGAGGGAAAAATCTCAGGGCTACACACCATTCCTATCCCTTGACCTCGAGTATAAAGATCATGAGAAAAATATTTGGTCCTACAAGAACAGATGTTGGCTACTGGAGAATTAAAACTAATCAAGAAATAAATGATATATTAAAAGGACAAAATATAATTGAGTTTATTAAAAAACAAACATTAAACTGGTTAGGTCATGTTGAACGCATGGCTGAGGATAATATTGTGCAGAAGATTAAGAGATGGAAACCCATGTCTAAAAGACCAATTGGAAGACCTAAAACACGTTGGGAAGATGACGTTTTGGAAGATACAAACAGCATAAACATAGCAAATGGAAGAAAGTAGCATAGAATAGAGATATTTGGAAGAAAGTCGTTGAGCAAGCCAGAAACTTATATAGGTTGTAGCGCTTTTTAATAATAATAATAAGAAGAAAAGAAGGAGAAAGAGGAGGAGGAGAAGAAGAAGAAGAGGAGAAGAAGAAAAGAAGGAGAAAGAGGAGGAAGATGAGAAGAAGAGGAGAAGAAAAAAGGAAGAAGAGGAAGAGGAAAAAGAGGAAGAGGAAAAAGAGGAAGAAGAAGAAGAGGAGGAGGAGGAGGAGGAAGAAGACGACGACCTTAAGATAAGACGGAGGGAATTTATTTACTCAATTAGGAGGTTTGATGAATTGCTGGTTTTGGAAAACATAAAAATATTCACTTCAAATATATTTGTTTGCACGCATATTTTCCTGTCGTCATTAATCTGTTCGGAATCCAGCCAGTGCAAAGAGGTAACGTACAGTGCGCGCTGATTGGCCAGTCGAGCAAAGTGCTGAAGCTGGTTGCTGCAAACTGTCGTTATTATTGTTGTTATTCAACTTGTGCGAGGAATAGGCGGAAAGCATTGAATTTGCACGCAAATTTCGTGCGCCATGGAACTGTAGGGACTGCAGTGAAGGTGCGTTTTGTGTATCTTACCAGTTAAACGAGATGTTAGAATTAGTCAAGGTTAATTACTCGGAACCCCACGCTGTGTTGTTCGCTGTATAAACACTCACCCACCTTGGTTTGTTTTTGGAAATTTCAGTTTTGTTGTCGGAAGTCGTCAGTCAAGTTGGATCTACCAGGATTCATTGTTTCTTAGAAACACTACTTATGTAACAGGATACCAGGCTGTATACTCGGAAAAGAAAGAAGCTGTGTGTGCGTGTGAACACGGTAATTCGGAATAGTAGAGACAGATATTGGGCAAAAATATTCAGAGTCCACACGAAGAATTTGTTGTGAAAATAATTCATTTTCTTTTCCGTGGGACTCCATTGACTTGTTACACCGCAGTATTAACCTTTGAAAACATTCTTGAAATTCCTCCAAATTTATCTCCTTGTACTGTTAGGTAACGGTCTTCTAGATGTTTTAGCTGGTACGAAATCGCTTTCTTTTCAGCGCATTTTTTAACTTTGGAAGAAAAAAAAAAGTCAGGCGGTGGCAAATATGTTGGATGCGGTGCGGTTGGGGTTGATCTGAGTAATCCCTTTTTGCGTATGATGTCTTGGAATTGGATGTGCATTGTTGTATAATTTTTGGTTTCATAAAAATCGGTCTGACTCATCAAATTCCGTACAACTGTCGTTCGTCACGTATGATTAAAACTGTACATTTATACTTCTTCTTTTTCTCCTCCTCCTCCTCCCCCCTCTGTTACAAATTCCTTGTGAACGATGCTTCTTGAGTCCAAAATTGTAAGACTAACCTTTACAGACTAAGCGTATCTGCTTTATATAAGGAGTCAGTCCGTACAGCGCAGTAAACACTTCCCACCACGGTTATAAAAACCAATCAATTAATTATGTATAAAGCAAAAGTCGCCCTCTGTCCTGAGATCCGTACAAAACACTCAACGCAAAACGAGCACCATGTAGGATTTTTTAATGTTAAACGTGGTGGTACGTAAAGAAACCGCTAGGGTTTAGAAGGTTAACATGGTTTGATCTACGATTTTTAGAAATAGATGGGGGTGAGGTCGAAGAGATGACGTTGAGCAGCGTCCCATTTTCTCTCCCTCCCCCCCCCCAAATACACATTTCAATTCTCGGGGTTTTTCGTTAATGATTGTGGCTGAAACCGAACAATAATTTTTCGTTTACCCAAATTATGTTAAATTATATTGTGTTTTCCTACGTTAGGCTCATTCGCCAACCTTCTGCGAGTGAAAATACAATCTTCTTAAACCGAACGACCCGCGATCAGCCATTTCCGGCATTCTCGTAACAACAGGCTTGCTGCATCTTGTTTCCTGTTGACACGCCTCTCGACATGTAAATCGGTAATTCCTTCCGACGACAAACTTGTGCTCGTCGTAAACATTCGATCACCACAGACAGTTTTCAACATGTTCAGAGTTCTCTGGCCCTCAAATAACACTGTTCAATATTTTAGCGTTGCTTCGTTGTGACCCAACACGTTGGCGTGCCCTCTCAAACCACATTTTGATTTGAAATGAACAGAACTAATTACACGTGCTTGTTCGCGCACGTGTAAACTGTAATCGAAAACTTATTCTTACTTTTCAGATACGTCCTGTGTGTGCACGTTTTACTGAATGTCGATCGATAGGTTTATTGATTGTTTTATACATTGCAGTGGGATATGACTGGGACTGTACCTCACTGTCGAGTGCAGAGAGCTGCTACTTTTTCAGGACTTTCGGGCCTAACTGTCCGACCGGTGTCCGGCTTTTCTAATGTCTTTCCTGATTTTCTTGTTCTTTTTACACAAAAGCCGTGATTGCATGTATATCTCAAGCAAGGCGGCCATTTATTTATCTCCCGTTTGTTCTTTCCCAGACCTACTATCATTCAATACTGTATAGTTTTGAGTCATTGAAGATATCGATAAATAAGTGAAGATATGAATAACGGTGGTACGTTTTTTCCTACATGTTTCGGCCCACTCCGTTCCACTATCAGGCCGTACCAATGGGTCTACAGCTGTGTTGTCTGTTGTATAATTATTGTGCAACATTTTGTAACTTCTTGTTCTAAACTGTCGATTGACGGGTAATTTTTGATGGTGGTTCGGAATGGGTCGCAACGGGTACGAGGTTAAATAGAGGCGGATGGATTCTTGTACCTGCAACAGTGTGTTTGTTGGTTGATTATTGTTGATATTGTTATAAAATACGCGTCGATACGTTGCAGTATGGTATTACTGAAATGCTTGAACGAAAGACTATGGGATAGGCGCGTTGGGGGGGGGGGGGGAAGAGGAAAAAAGAGAGACAAAATTTTCCCCAAAAAATTGGGGGGGAAAAAGAGGTTTTTCCAAAAAAAATTTTA
>Ga0123354_10014901_pt1 | contig 12113 bp, 9 predicted proteins | sample TergutLab28metaG_2_FD_97872 | JGI IMG/M metagenome (GOLD analysis project Ga0123354, IMG submission 97872) | Labiotermes labralis P4 segment gut microbial communities from Petit-Saut dam, French Guiana - Lab288 P4 | ecosystem: Host-associated > Arthropoda: Insects > Digestive system > Gut ... | reverse complement strand
TTGACATAATCCTTCCGATCGCACTATGGCCCTGGGGTCGACTCAGCCTCTAACAGAAATGAGTACCAGGAGAATTTCCTGGGGGTAAAGGCGGCCGGTGCGTAAGGCTGACAACCTTACCACTATCCTGTGCTGTTGTCACGAAATCTGGGAACCTTAACTTCCTGGAACCCTCTGGGCCACTCCAGGCCTGTAACGGGACTGCTTTACCTTTTTATAGGTGGCAAATACTGCCGCAAATTTTGCTTCAGATTGCCGTATTAACTGAAGAGTAAGATGAGAATTTTTTCCTTATTTATCATCTGAACAATCAGGGGTCACCTTTTAATCATGCACAAAGTTACAAACATTATGTGTAGGTATTTTCCTGAAAATTTAAGGTTTTGTGTGTGTGTGTGTGTGTGTGGGGGGGGGGGGGGGGGGGGGGGGGGGGGGGTGTTTGGGTTTGGGGGGTTTTTTTTTTTTTTAAATGGGTTTTTTTCCCCTTTCTTAAATATAAAAAATCGGGAGATTTGTGTTTTGGGTTGGTTGTTGGGTGGGGGGGGGGGGGGGGGTTGGTGGTGGTGGTGTTGTCTGTTTTGAGGCGTTATTTTGTTTTTATACATGGTTTTCTCTCATCTCTCATACATTGAAACATGCGGACATATGGTAACTGGGTACTGGGATGTAAATTACTCTTAGTGGCCAGGTTGATGGAGATGTAGCAGGTCTGCCTTATATCCAGGTGGTACATGCAGTAGTTGGAACCTCAAATGCAAATATAATGTAACAGATTTCTCATGCTTTTCTGTAGTCCCTCCAATCAAATGTCTGGATAGTACCCTTAGATAGATCACAGTTAACTCCTTTCAGATTCTTGGTACCCATCATTTATGATAATCTCATCCCATTTGAGCCCGTTACTTCTGTAACTGAAAATAATGTAAGATAACAAAGCAGTCAGATGCCATGTTTTGAAGAAGTGGATGTCACTGAAAAGTTCAACCTAGAACAGACCATGAAGGCCCAAAGGGGTAGTAGAGGTATAGCTCTACTCTTTCTTTAACCTCAGTACTAGAGGTGGTGGGTGGTCAATGCCATGCCCCTGTCCCTTCGCCCCTGGGAAAAAGACCTGGTACCCATTGTACAGGAGGCTGGGTGGATGCCAGGTCCCATCTGGATAGATGCAAAGAATCTCCCCCCTGCCTGGGTTCGATCCCTGGGCCGTCCATCCCATAGGGAGTCCCTGTATTATCTACACTATCCTGGCCCATGGATATCACTACCTCAAAATTATATATCAGAGAAGAGAAATGTTTGCATTTTTTATGTATTTATAGCTATATATGTCAGTGGTGGTGTTGCTTCATTATGAGGAGTATCCAGGTTGATTCTTGGCTAAGTTGCTGGTTATATTAAGTTACTTTTTAGTGTCTGGCAGTCTCTTCCAACAATTCTATGATAGTAAAAGTCTTGAAGCTTTCATGGCGACAGAATTCAATGAAATTTTCTGGGACAGGCAAGTCACGTCAAGATGTGAAGGTTTTCCGATGTTTTGGAACTAACTCCTTCCCCACCTTAACTAACCCAGAAGATGGGGACAGAGTTAGTACCTGAATCAACAGAAAACCTTCACATCTTGACGTGGCTGTCTGCCCGAGAAAATTTCATTGCATTATTTTATGTTGACAGAGGCCACATCCATCTTCTTTCACATCCTTATTCCCTCAAATTTTATGCTTGTCGTGTCATTTGGTGATGTATAACCTCTGCATTTTGAATGGTATCATCAAATAACCCAAGCAACATGAATGAATAAATGAGCAAATATTAACTGTCTTAAACAGGCTCTAAACACTTACCAGCAGACTGGAGGCAGTGTGTTTGGTGGGGTTGTGGGAACTGTGACAAGGAGCAACACCAGTTCAGCCCTTGAAGAGTTGGATGCTGGCAAGAAGAAGGAAGACCGGAAGGAAGAGGTTGCTTTCAAGTAAGAAAATCTTCTAATGCAAGTATTGTATAAAGTAATGAAATGAAACCAACATCATATGCTTAATGATGATATGTCATTGATTAATAACCTCAGACATGAAACGTACGTGCTGGTTCTAAGTTCTGAGGTCAAGCAGCCAGGGCTAAAGAAGGGTGAAAGGAACTGTTTTGGTATGGAAAACAGTTTCTTCTGTGATGTGTATTAGGTACTTTTCAATACCTAATTCATTGAGGCCTATGCAAATTACTGTGAGAACTGTCTTGTTGGATAAAGGCAAAATGTTTGGATTAAGTGGTCATAACCTTCTGCCGGACACAACCTGTTTCATTAGTTGTTGCTCGTTTCTGTTGACACAAAAATAAAAATGGCTAACAAACAGTGAAATAGTGGCATTGTGATCACTGGTAATACGATGGTATGGCACAATAAAACTGATTGTAACTGATCTGTAAACATAATGTACTGTATGTTCTGTGTCAAATGAGAGTTACATTTTTTGACAGTTAGAGATAGTTGCCATCAGGCCATACATAAAAGAAAGTGGAAAGGTAATATTATGTATGGTCTGATGATGACTACCTCTAGCAACTGAAATGTACAACTGTCTTTGGAATTCTAAGAATGTTTGTTGCGTTCACTCATATGTTTTTTAAGTTTTGTGTATAATTTCTTTGAGAGTTTGTTCCTTCCTGAGTCACCTTTACACATATATTTGTTTGCAATGATTGTACGAAGTTTACAGGCTGTCCTCTGCCAGTGAAGTGATTTAGCCAATTAGGTGAGCTCTGTAAACATCATAAATCAATCTGGTTTATGATTTGAGGCTGGATTTCTGCTGCATGTAATTGCAAGAAGTGATGAAGTGTGTTTACAAAAGAGCTTGGCAAGTTATATAGTCTGTGTAGTCTACATTGGGTACTAAATGGGTTAAATTGTAAATGATTTCTTGTGTTTACAGAAATGTAAGTTCATCACTGTGTGAAGTTATTATGATGTATCTCATTTAATTTTCAGGAGACGTAGCTACCCAGCCCGTGCTGAGCCATCAGAGTCAAAAGGTTCAGAACGACCAATCCGATTTGCTGTGAGGTCACTAGGGTGGGTGGAGATTGCTGAGGAGGATCTTACACCAGAGAGAAGCAGCAAAGCTGTCAATAAATGTATAGTGGACTTGTCATTTGGACGTTTTGACTTGCTGGATGTTGTAGGAAAATGGGGTGATGTGAGTATTCTTCTATTTCCTGTTACTTTAGTAATCATGTTTGGTATATTTGTAAATTTGTGTGATGTGACATTTTCTTTCCCTGTTTTCTTCTTTTTCTTTTTCTGTTCTTTCTCTCCATTTTTCTGATTTTTTTTTTTTGTGTGCTGGTAATGGGATGTTGAACAGAACATTGTGTGTACTGTGATTTATTGCTTTATCTGCTTTTCAAACATTGTTTTGTCTTCACAGATCATGATATTGCTAAGTGCTCTAATATTTTTCATTCTGTATTAAAAGGATGAAACAAGGGAAAACAAACTTACTAATGAGGAGGTTACTTGACATGACACAGAGAAGATGGAAACAGAAACATTACTTCTATATGTATTTTTGACCTTGCAGTTTTTTTTTGTCTTCATATAAGTTTTCAATCTTTTTTTGCTCTAATGTCTCTTCAGGGTAAAGAGTTATTCATGGACTTGGATGAAGGTGCACTGAAGCTGATAGATCCTGAGAATCTCACTGTCCTTAACACTCAACCCATCCATACAATTCGTGTCTGGGGAGTTGGAAGAGACAATGGCAGGTAAGCTGTGGTGAACAGTGACGCTGTCTTATTGTTTGATTTATTCTTCATATTAAGTCAGGTATACTTATGTAATTAAAGGATGAGGATGTGGACTTGAAAACATCCAAGAACGTTACCAGCATAGTTGTACTTTGCTGTACATACTAGCAGGAGTGTGGAGCAAGTTTTGTAATATCCTTGGTTGTTTTCTTTAGGTCCATGATAGGGAACAAGAAATGACAGGCATATTACATTTTTGTATATTTTAGGTAAAACGAGTCTTAAGCATATCCGACCGTGGCAATTAAATTACTCCCACCTTCGACAGTATAAAACTCGTAATATACACCATGTTTCATGTTCAAAAATATGTTTTAAAAGTGATGTAATTTTAGTGACAGTGTCTGTACTATATATATCTGTATGGGCCCAATTAGATGCTGCTTTCTGGTTTGTACAGTATTCAGTACAAAGTTTATTTAAGGTACAAGTAGATTTGTTTTGTTCATCACAATCTACTTCTTTAGTATGAGACAGAGTTCACGAATTAGAAAACTTTACATTCTGCGATTTGTTAGTAGTAGTTAGTTCTTGCTGGATTTAGAAGTACATGTCTGAATATCTAGAACATGTTTTAGTTGGAGATGTTTTCTTCCTGGTGGAAGTAACCATAACTGAGTGAAGAAAGCAAGGGGTATCTACTTGGGCCCTCAGTTTATCCACCACCTACTTCTCAAATGTGTAGTGTATAGCTAATGTGGTTCTGTGTCTGTCTTTCTTATCACACAAATGAATGTGCTGTGGTGACGGTTGCTCATGCCACTGGAACAAATGCCACAGAGAGAGGTAAACAACATGCACGGTAGCATGAACTCATGAATTCGTCCACTGCCCATAGACTCATTTAAAACACATAACATTAATTACATCAAATATCTAGCAATGATTTTAAATCTGTGGAGAAACAAACTTTTTTTGTTCAGCACTCCTGTTATGAAATTAATACATCTGTGATGAAAATATCATTGTATAACGGGCCTGTAGAGTAGTTGTTAGTTTCATAGTTGCACTGTGTTTTGTTCTATGGGTGGTGGAGTATCTTGTGTTTCATTGTATGCTTGTGTTCGGCATGCTTAATGCTTTTGTGCTACTTGTGTTTTGATATATATATATTTTGTTTGTTTGTTTGTTTGTTTGTTTAGAGTTTTCTTTAGAATGCAAAATGTGACACTTTTCAATTCTGTCATTGAAATATGGCAGTGATTCTATTGTGTGTGTATTAAACAACAGCTCAGAAGATGGTATAAGTTGTTATGTGGAATTTAGAGACATTGATGGTCTGGAAAGTTATTTTGAATAATTTTGTGTTTTAATTTTACAGAGTTTGCTAAATTCTGTAATTCCTTACTGTTTATTTGCACTTGATATTGTAAAAATTATTAACAGAAGTTTCTGTGCTATAGCCTGGAAAGATTTTGTGAAATGGAAAACTGATGAGTCCTTGTTTGACCAGTTCCTTTTCATAAGTGCAACAGATAATTCATGAAAATAATCATGATGAAGAAGAGGATAGGCAGTTTAAAACAGAGTGAGGTCACTTTACATTGCTTGTTCAGTGATACATTTTTATTAAAACAAAGTTTGTGACTTCTGCCTTCAGTATTGATGTGTTCCAAATTATTAATCCTCTGAAACTCTGCAAGATGTTTGAGTAGAGAACATTATCACTCAAATTTCCACTGTACTGTTTCTTTATAAATTCACATTTTATGGTAAACATTGCTGAAAAACAATAAAGTTTTTAGTTGAAAAATAAGTCAATTTTTTGTCTAATAAGTCAAAAGCATTTGATCTATGAATAAGTTGTATTGCATTAATACTGAAATAAATTTTAGGACAATGTTAAGAAAGTAAAAAGTGTTTTTTTTTTGTGCAGTAACTTACTTTCTCCGTGCTGCATTTTATACAAACAAAAAATATCTTGCAGTGTGTTTTTCAGTACTAATTCATGTCGAAAAGTCAAGTTTCTTGCTAACTTAACTGAACTGAACTGTTGTGTAATGCACCTCAGTAGGTTAGGGTTATAATTTATTGCTTAAGAATTCCATTATTTTTTCCAAATATTTATCTAAATGTCCTGTGGATAGACAAAATACAGTAACGTTTTATTTTCTAAGTAGTAACAGAGAATAAAATGGAAAAATCATATCTCTTGTATGACTTCAAATGGAGACATTGAGGACATATTCTTCATTCCATCCTTAGATGCAGAGAGTTGCATTCTTACTTTGGTCCTTTCATCCTTGTAAGTTACTGATCAGTTTATGAACATGCATGTGAGGAAGTGAGGGTCATTGTAATGATTATGAGGATTGCTGTCTTCTGGCATATGATGCTGTGTAGTTTCTTGGATACATATGAACATTATGGAAGAACCTGTATCTCCTATATTGTGGGTAGAAGGGTGAATAGAAGAGCAAATTCTTCTACCCTGAAGATGAAGGATGCTGGCGGGATGTTCCTCAAAACGTTGGTGTTAATGTACCGAACTACAGGACGTCACAACCCAGAAGACAATAATCTTTGTGCCTAACGGAATATACTTGGTTGTAGCCATGTGGCTTACAAGGCTCATAATTGGTTTTGAAGACAAATAAAATATGGATGGCATGAAACACATAAAATCTAGATAAAATAACATTTTAAGCACCTGCAGGTACCACGTGTCTGTACAAAGACACGTATAAAGGAAAGGCAAATATTTGTGATGGATAAAAGTTCAGGAGATAAATATATGTCACTGATTAAAGTAATGATATAAATACATGTATCATTAAATTTCAATAATACTTTCGTAACTGTGAACTAAGTACTAATTTTCATATATTTTTTTGCATGTGAATGCTTAAAGTTGACATGTGACAAAAATTCGGTATGTTGGCTGAAACTTGTTGCACATCAGAATCCTGGCACAGTGTGCACTGTCTATTTCATAGGTGTTGTGCAAGTTCTAAATTCAAGCAATGACTACAGACTATTTTGTTGAAGTTTGATGTGTACTGGACCGTGCATCATCTTGATAACTGAAGAATAAAATCCAAATAGATGCCACTTATTACTTTATTATGCCCATCATCAGAAGCTCATGACGATAACGCTGGTTACCACATAGGCCGTCCGGTTCTGGAATTGCTGCTGGTTTGGAAGTTAAGTGCAGGCAGGATGGATGAGTGTCCGGACCGAAGGCTGTAACACACGGCCTATGTGGTAACCAACGCTATCGTCATGAGCTTCTGATGATGGGCATAATGGTGCCCGAAACATGTTGAGCCTAACATAAGCATAATAAAGTAATAAGTGGCACCTAGTTGGATTTTATTCTTCAGTTATTTTGTTGAATGTCTGTTAGTGAGTGCATAACATCTGTTACAGAATTGAAACTTTGAGACTGTACAGAAGTAATTTTCTACTTAGCTGACAATCATAGGTGTTCTTAAAAGAGTCACATTGGGATATATAATATTTTCAAGTAGAGATAGTTGGGGAGTTTTAACTGTTGTTGGTCATGTGTTTCACAATTGTAACAGCAGAGGCATGTGGTCCTGCAGTCAGAGTTCTGAATTTTTGCAGTATTAATACTGTTCCCCATGAGCTAAAATCCATCCACTAGCCCTGTAGTACTGGGGAATTTATAATCTCCTAAATATTCTGCATTTTCGAAATGCTGACATGAATTATAATACTGACAATACTTTTTGTTTTATTGTATGAACGCTAAATTTTTAACAGTTTTTTTCCCAGGCAGGATCATATGTGGAGCGAAATTGCTTCATGGACTCTGAGAAGCCAGTGTACACATTAAAATGGAATGACACAGGCCTGTATTTTAATAAACATTGTTCTATGAAAGATAATCCAAAAATGCATATATTTAAACTTAACAGTTACATTTCAGTAACTTCAAAGTATACCATATTTACCCAAATAAAAGACCGCCATGCATATGAGATGACTCCTCTTCACAATCTCCAAACTTTGGTCATGTTTATGAGGTGACCCACCATTTTTCAGATGATGATTTACGGAAAAAGTTCGTGTCTTTTATGTGGGTCAACACAATAATTTTTTGGAGGAGGTTTACTGACAAGATTCTGATTCTGATTATCTTGGTCAAACAGGGACTTTGCGTATGTGGCACGTGACCGCATAACTCGTAAGCACATGTGCCATGTATTCCGTTGTGACATCCCAGCCAGAACCATAGCCAACACCCTAAGGGACATCTGCAAGAAGATAATGATTGAGCGAAGCTTACAACAGAATCTCGCCAAGCCCATTGATATTACTGGTAAGCTCGTATGTAGAGCATTTAGTGTAGGCATCCAGTAGACATGCCTTACTGGTACGTAGACCATTCTACTCTCATCTTCAGCTCAGTGTGCATAAACCTATCCCTCTACACAGCCACGTACAATTTATCAACTTGCATATGTATTTATTTATTCAGTTTGTGTTCTGATGCTTATGAAGAGTTTTTTTACCATAGATATGGCATTGTGTTCATGATCATATAAATACATGTACAACTACCATTAGCACAACTGTTTAATTTTTTTAGTAGTCCAAATTACATGGACAACTGTTTATTGGCTTATATTAGTTCACATTACATAGCCATGTAATTTGAACTAATAAAAAAAAAGGTAAAGTGATCCCGTTACAGACCCAGTGTGTGGCCCAGAGGGTGGGTAGAGGTATAGCTCTACTCTTCCATGACTGCGGCACTAGAAGGGGGTGAATGGTCAGCAGCGCGCCCTGGCCGCACTTTACCCCCGGGAAAGACCTGGCACCCATTTTACAGGAGGCTGGGTGGACCCCAGGACTGGTCTGGATGGACGGAAAATCTCGTCCCCACCAGGATTCGATCCCGGACCGTCCAGCCCGTAGTCATTCACTATACCGGCTGAGCTACCGGCCCACGATTTGAACTAATATAAACCAATAATCAGTTATGCTGATGGTATTTCTGTACTCATTTATGGAAAATAAAGAGCCTTAAACTCCTTGAAGTTATTAAATTTTTTGTCTGATTATAAGTATACTTGAAAACACAAACAGTTTGTCAACAAAAAGGATAGAGATGGTTGCTGAGAAGGATGGAAGTGCTGAACTGGTGTTGCAGTACATATTTGTACTCATACTTTTAAAAATCATGAGTTGAAAACATTGAAAATTATTACTATTGTATTCTCATTAAGATTCATATTGCTGAAAGTTCAGTACCTGAAACATATGTACATTCTAGCAATATGCCGGTAATGTGACAGGCTGCCATGATATTTGTGTGGTACTTCACTGAGATGCTATGCCATGAATAGTTGTCATTAATAACAGATACTAATAACTTCTAATTACTGATAATCAATACTAATCAACTGCTATTAATTACAATGATGGCAGTCAATGAGGGGTGTTAGTCGGATCACTCACAGAGATAGTGTGTAATGTAGGTTAGTCAAACTAGGTAAATTACTGGAAATAAGAACTTTTTAGTTGCAGTTGTAACAATGGTGATAGTACTATGCATTCGGAAAATTACTGTGCACTTAGGCACAGGCAGATCTGTATCAAGCATTTGTGAATAAAATTAAACGGGTTCAGCCCCGTATAGACGCTCATGGACATCACTTCCAACACCGTTTATAAGTGCGCAGTGACTTTCGGAACTTCCCCTCCTGTGCGTCACCATGTGCCATCACATTTCAACTCAACTGTGCTGTAGCCTAAGTGCACAGTGACTTTCCAAACGCACTGTGTTTTCATGTATAATACATCTTATGTTTTACTTTGCAGAGTTCTTTGCTTGTCTACACAGGATCTGCAAGGTGTAGCTGCACATGTACTTGAATTTTGTAATTCTTTTAGGTGGAAGTGTGGTTGGAGGAAGGTCAGGCCTGGCCACACGTCCCACAAATCTCCCCATGGAGCACAGACGATTGCATCATCGCAATGGCCAGGCATTAGTCAGTACGTATCTGTTAGTGTGGAACATTATACAGCTACCTGATTGAACATACATAACTATTTGATAACAATGATTGTACTTGTATATTTACCTTGGAAGTGCACCTTTTCCACTTTCCATGTCTTGTAGGGTGGGGAAGTACAGCCAAGTCAGTCATTCTGCATACAGTATGATGTGTCATTGAACATTACAGACAAGCTGCATTACATATGATCATACACATACTAGGATGTTTTCCATTTTGTGTGTCCTGTAGGATGTGAGATGTAGTGAAGTCAGCATGGAGTGCAAGCATAGATGTTGTTGCAGTATGATCATAGTGATGTTGCTGCAGTATGATCATAGTGCTGCTGCAGTATGATCATAATGATGTTGCTGCAGTATGATCATAGTGATGTTTTCCACTTTTTATTTCGTTCTGTATGAAGTTTCAGTAAAATTTTGCTTGCAGTGAATAGGAAGCTTCTGAAACACACTGTGGTGGTGCATCTCACTGTCACAGCCCTTATATGCCCTTTAAAGTTTACTATTCTAAGTGTTATGCAAAAAATGTAGCTAATAGATGAATTTGCAGGTGTCTTTATATAGCTGTCCACTGTGTGTGTCAAGTAGGACTACACATAATATACAGTTATTAAATATATCTACTGTACTTGAATAAAGAGATACCTGCTGTACATTTCTGTCATTTCAGTATTTAAAAGTTTGTCTTAGTTATTATGTAGAGTCTGGTTTGAATAGTCAGTTTAGTGACTTGCTCCAGACTGAATGATCTGGAGTTCAAATCCTGGCAGGTGCAGGAAATGTTCCCTTCTCTAACACTGTCCAGATCAACTCTGGGGCCCACCCAGCCTCCTACTCAATGGATAGTGTGGTTTTCTCCTGTGCATAAAGGGGCTAGGACATGAAGTTGACTAAGCATCTCCATGTAGTGCCAAGGTGAAAAATGAACAGGGTTATACCTCTGCTGCCCCTATACGCTTCTTGGAATGGACAGGGATAACTTTTCCTTGTACTTTACCTTCTTAGTTGCTATTAAAAGTCATTTATACTTGATATAATTTATCTTGAATTTTGGAGCTATTTCATTTGAATATGAATTAGAGGATTACATTAAAGCAGGTGTGTCCAACCATTTTTTGTGAAAGAGCCACAACTGTTATTGTGGGCTGGTTCACAGGTCCACTTGTAAAAATCATAATAAGTGGTATACCCAACAGCATAAATTATTGCATAATTTTTTACAGTGTGTAAAATTTATATACATGGCTGAGGGCCACATAACGCATGCTGACAGGTTGGTGGATATGCCTGCTTTAACGGGAAGAAGCCTTTTGTAATTTTTGAATTGGGATCATTTAGATATAATCTTAAATGATATGCTGTATGTATACATGACTATTTCCACATCTGTAAAAGACTAATGGAATGTGAAATAAATGAATACATGAATGAATGAATGAATGAATGGAAAATCATAAATTTAGGAACATCCACTGAGGATCACACTGTATTTATTGTTTATGTTTATGTGGATTTTAGAAACTCTAAGAACCGAATGTCCCTCTTTGTGTATGCTTTCTAGCCCAGTCATTTCCAACACCCATGGAAGAGCCAAAGAAGGTTCTGCGGGCACAGTATCTGGGCTGTACACAGGTGTCTCGTGCTACAGGGATGGATATACTAAATGACGCAATTGACAGGCTTGTATCAACTGTACCTACAGACAAGTGGCGTTCTGTCAATGTTGCTGTGGCTCCATCTATGATCTCCATACTTAACCCCTCGGTTTGTATGACACAAGAACTGGCCAACTGTATAGCTGCTGTATATCAGATTTAAATGAAATGTACAACTCAGAACAGTAACTATGTGAAGTGAGAATTTTAAGAAATTAGCAGAATCTCTGAGAGCAATTTGTCCCAAATTACACTAGCATAGACTACACTGTTCCACAGTGATACATGATCAGCATTAACAGCCCTTCATACAAATTAGATGTATGTTAGTTATAAACGTGTAATTAACGTAAATGAGATGAATGGTTCTGGTATACCATAACCTAACAAAGTGTTTTGACATTTTGTTGACAGTGCATCTCAGTGTATTTATCTCAGTATTTAACCAACTTGATGCACAAAATTTGTTTCACAATATGTTTTATTTCGTGCCTCTACATGTTTCGAGCACATGTGCTTATCAATCATCAGGAGGTCAGAATTGCATTACACAGCCTCTGGTATCATCACACCTATAAGTGTGATGATACCAGAGGCTGTGTAATGCAATTTTGACCTCCTGATGATGAGCACATGTGCTCGAAACATGTAGAGGCATGAAATAA
>Ga0123354_10014900_pt1 | contig 12115 bp, 10 predicted proteins | sample TergutLab28metaG_2_FD_97872 | JGI IMG/M metagenome (GOLD analysis project Ga0123354, IMG submission 97872) | Labiotermes labralis P4 segment gut microbial communities from Petit-Saut dam, French Guiana - Lab288 P4 | ecosystem: Host-associated > Arthropoda: Insects > Digestive system > Gut ... | reverse complement strand
GCTGACCGTGGCCGGACTGGGCATGTTCGCCTGGCCGCTGTTCATCCCCGCGACATCCGCCGACACCATGGACTCCAGCGCCCCCTTCATCTTCGTCGCCCTGCTGCCCTTGTTGATCTTCCTCGTCCTGGCCCAGATCTCCGAGCGCGGCATGGACGCCAAGGCCCTGGCCATCCTCGGAGTGTTGAGCGCTGTCAACGCGGTATTGCGACCCTTGGGCGCGGGAACCAACGGCATCGAGACAGTGTTCTTCCTGCTCATCCTCGCCGGACGGGTCTTCGGTCCTGGTTTCGGCTTCGTCTTAGGCTGCACGTCGCTGTTCGCCTCGGCTCTGCTGACCGCCGGCGTCGGCCCGTGGATGCCCTTCCAAATGCTGGCTTCCGCCTGGATCGGCATGGGAGCAGGACTGTTGCCAGGCCGCCTCTTCGGCCGCGACCTGACCGGCAAGGCCGAGGTGGCGATGCTGATCGTGTACGGAATCGTGGTGGCGTACCTCTTTGGCGCGATCATGAACCTGTGGTTCTGGCCCTTCATGACCGGTCCGGCAATGCCTGATTCCACCAGCCTGGCCTACATCCCCGGCGGAGGGCTGTTGGAGAACCTCCAGCGCTTCGGCTGGTACACCCTCATCACCTCCACGGCAGTGTGGGACACCGGACGCGCCATCGCCAACACAGTCTTACTGGCTCTGCTCGGTCGACCCTTCCTGGCAGCCTTCCGGCGTACTGTGCGCCGGGCCCATTTCAACCCCCACGTGGCGTTCCATCCAGTCTCGCCAGCTCCCGCCGTACCCGAGGCCCCATCGGCGTGATTCACACTGTATGAAAGGTACGGCCCTGGCGAGGGCCACCGGACACATCGTCCAGGGCAGAAGTGATCGGATCCGGCAAGGTCAGGTCAGCCGCGTCGAGCAGGGGCAGCAACTGCGAGGCCGACCGGGGACCGACCAAGGCTGAGGTCACACCGGGGGAGTCCCTCACCCACATCAGGGCGACCTGGGCCGGAGTCAGCCCCAGACCGTCGGCCGTGGTGATGACCGCCTGGACGATCCGCCGGGAGCCTTCGTCGAAATACTGCTCCACGAACCAGGACATGCTCGCGTCGTCGCCGCGCGATCCGGGAGGAATCCGGTGGGCGTACTTGCCGGTGAGAACTCCGCGCCCCAGACTGGACCAGGAGAAGAAACCCATGTTGCGCTCTGTCAGGCACGGCAGCAACTCGATCTCGGCCCGGCGTGCCAGCAGCGAGTATTCAGCCTGGGCGGATATGACAGGGGTACGCCGCAACGCCCGCTGCCAGGTTTCCGCCTCGGCCACCTGCCAACCGACGAAGTTGGAGACCCCGACGTGACGGGCCATCCCGCGGGCCACTGCCTCGTCGGCGGCGGACAGGGTCTCCTCCAGGGGAGTGTCACCCCAGGCGTGTACCTGCCACAAATCCACCCAATCGGTGCCCAACCGGTTCAAAGATCCTTCAAGATCGGCCAGCAGGGTGGCCCGGGAATTGTCGATGATGCGCTCCCCGCCGCGCTGGATGAAGCCTGATTTCGTCGAGATGACCAGTTCGTTGCGGTCGATGGCCCGGACCAGCATCCGTCCGATGAGGGACTCGACCTGTCCGAACCCGTACGCCGCGGCGGTGTCGATCAGGTTCCCGCCGTGGCCGAGGAAGGCCCTCATCATGATCAGGGCTTCGTTGATGGAGGTGGCAGCGCCCCACGACATCGTCCCCAAACCCATGCTGGACACGATGAGGTCGGAGTCACCGACGCGAGAACACCGCATAGGGCCAGACTAGCCGACGAGAAGTGTGGACGCGTGGCCCATCCCGTTATACAGCATGGATCACGCCGAACACGATCAAGCCCATCACCACCAGGCCCGCCAGCACACGGTAGACGATGAACACAGTGAATCTGTTGGAGGCGACGAAGCGCAGCAGCCAGGCGATGGCGGCGTAGGCCACGCCGAAAGAGATGATGGTGGCCACGATGGTCGGGCCCCAGCCGACGCCGGTCGAGATCGTGTGGTACTGGGTGACGGCTTGCATCGCTCCGGACAGGGTCAGGGCGGGAATGCCCAGGAAGAAGCTCCACCGGGTCGCAGTCGTCCGGTCGATGCCACGCAACAGGGCGGCCGAGATGGTGGCCCCCGAACGCGAGACGCCTGGAACCAGCGCCAGGCATTGCGTACATCCGATGACGATGGCGTCCAGCATCGTCAGTGAGGACTCATCGCGCAGTTGGACTGTCTTGCTGTGGTCGAGATTGGTCGCATGGCGATCGGCGAACCACAAGACTGCGCTCCACACGATCAGCGCGATGGCGACGACCCACAATGAACGCAGTGTTGTCTCGATCACCTTCTGGAAGAGGAGCCCGACGATACCGATGGGAATGGACCCGATGATGACCGACCATCCGAGGCGATAATTGGTGCCTCGCTTGTCTGCGTGAAAGAGCCCCTGGAACCATCCCACGGCCAGCCGTACTATGTCTGACCAGAAGTAGATGATCGCCGCCAGGATGGCTCCGACTTGGATAATCGCGGTGAATGCCGTGATATCGGAGGAGTCGATGGACAGGCCGAATAGCTTCTCAACAATGGTCAAATGCCCGGTTGATGAGACGGGAAGGAACTCGGTGAGCCCCTCGACGACACCAAGGACAATTGCAACCAACCAACTCATCGTCTACTCTCTTTCTTTTTTGTGGGATTGTGGGTAATCTTCAGTGGAACCATCACCCTGGTGGTTCGCGAGAAAGGAAAGCTCAGGTGATCCCACAAGAGCAATCTTCGCCAATCATCTCCGGGACACCCATTCATGTGAATGACCTCGACCCCACTGAGACGGCGGAATGGCTGGAGTCCTTCGACGGACTCGTCCGTGATGAAGGTTCGGAACGAGCTAGATACATCATGGCACGTCTGATGGAGAGGGCTCGCGAGAGGCATGTTCCCGCGCCCGTCCTTCACGCAACCGACTTTGTCAACACGATTCCGGTGTCCGAAGAGCCCCCGTACCCCGGGGACATCGACCTGGAACGGGGCTTCCGTCGTTTGTTGCGTTGGAATGCTGCGATCATGGTCCATCGGGCTCAAAGACCAGGGGTGGCTGTTGGCGGGCACATTTCATCTTATGCCTCGTCGGCCACTTTGTATGAAGTCGGTCTCAACCATTTCTTCAGGGGCAAGGATCATCCAGGCGGGGGCGACCAGGTTTTCTTCCAAGGGCACAGTTCTCCCGGGATGTACGCGCGTGCTTTCCTGGAGGGCAGGCTTGGCGTCGACGACCTCGACGGTTTCCGCCAAGAACAAAGTCATATTGTTAACGGTGCGCCGCGAGGGCTGTCATCGTACCCACACCCTCGGCGTATGCCGGCGTTCTGGGAATTCCCGACAGTGTCGATGGGCCTGGGGCCGATGAACGCCATCTATCAAGCTTCCTTCAACCGGTACCTCGCCAACCGGGGGATCAAGGACACCTCTGACCAGCGTGTCTGGGCCTTCCTCGGCGACGGGGAGATGGATGAGCCCGAATCCCGCGGCCTGATCCATTTCGCCGCGTACGAGGGTTTGGACAACCTGGTCTTCGTCATCAACTGCAATTTGCAGCGGTTGGACGGCCCGGTCAGGGGCAACGGCAAGATCATCCAGGAACTGGAGGCCTTCTTCGCCGGTGCCGGCTGGAATGTCATCAAGGTCGTCTGGGGATCCAACTGGGACGGGCTGCTGGAAGCCGATCGCGACCGGGCGCTGGTCAACCTCATGAACGCCACGCCGGATGGGGACTTCCAAACGTACAAAGCCAATGACGGGGCCTATGTCAGGGAGCATTTCTTCGGTCGGGACCGCCGTACTGCTGCCATGGTCGAGCACTGGTCCGACGACCAGATCTGGCGGTTGTCCAGGGGTGGGCATGACTATCAGAAGGTGTACGCCGCGTACGCCCGGGCCGCCCAGCCCAACGGGATGCCGACTGTCGTCTTGGCCCATACGATCAAGGGGTATTTCCTCGGCTCTCACTTCGAGGGGCGCAACTCGACCCACCAGATGAAGAAGATGGCGCTGGACGACCTCAAGGCCTTCCGCGACCGGTTGCAGATTCCGGTCGCCGACTCGGCTTTGGAAGAGAATCCGTACCTGCCGCCCTACTATCATCCCGGTCAGCACGACGCGCGCATCCAGTACTTGATGGAGCATCGCCGCGCTCTGGGTGGCTTCGTTCCTGAGCGGCGCAACCAGCCCAAGCCGCTGGTGCTGCCCGACAAGTCGGCTTATGCGGCGACCAAGAAGGGGTCGGGGACGATTCCGGTGGCAACGACCATGGCATGGGCCAGGTTGCTCAGGGATCTCATCCGCAACAAGCAATTCGGCGCCTACGTGGTGCCGATCGTACCTGATGAGGCGCGTACTTTCGGGTTGGATTCTTTCTTCCCGACGATCAAGATCTACAACGCGAACGGCCAGACCTACACGCCGGTGGACGATGACCTGGTGCTGGCTTATCGGGAGTCCACCTCCGGGCAGATTCTCCACACCGGTATCAACGAGGCCGGTTCCGTGGCGGCGTTCACAGCCGTCGGGACGTCGTACGCCACTCATGGGGTGCCGATGGTGCCGATGTACATCTTCTATTCGATGTTCGGATTCCAGCGTACCGGTGACGCGATGTGGGCGGCCGGCGACCAGATGGCCCGCGGTTTCATGCTCGGGGCCACGGCCGGGAAGACCACGCTGACCGGCGAGGGACTCCAGCACGCCGACGGGCATAGCCCGTTGTTGGCGTCGTCCAATCCTGCGATCCGCCACTACGATCCCGCGTACGCCTACGAACTGGCGTCCATCATGGAATACGGCATGGAGGTCATGTACGGGCCGAACCCGGAGAACGTGATTTTCTATCTGACTGTGTACAACGAGCCCATGATCCAACCTCCCGAGCCGGCGAATGTCGACGTGGAGGGGATCCGGAAGGGGATGTACCTCCTGCGTGAGTCCCAGGGCGTGGCCCCGGATCGTCCGCGTGTCCAGTTGATGGCCTCCGGAGTCGGTGTGCCGTGGGCATTGCAGGCCCAGCAGTTGCTGGCGGAGAATCATGGGATCGCCGCCGACGTATGGTCGGTCACCAGCTGGAACGAACTGCGCCGTGAGGCGATGGATGCTGAGGCGGCCGGACGCGTGCCCTATGTGACCAGCAGGCTCAAGGGCCGGACTGGTCCCATCGTGGCGGCCTCGGATTTCATGCGAGCGGTCCCGGACCAGATCGCTCCGTGGCTCGAACAGGATTTCACCTCTGTCGGCGGTGACGGGTTCGGCTTCTCCGACACCCGTGCGGCTGCCCGGCGCTGGCTCAAGATCGACCAGGCCTCGATCACGGTCAAGGCTTTGCAGATGTTGGCCAAGGCGGGTGTCATCCCGGAGCACGTGGCGACCGACGCCCATGCCAAGTACGACCTGGATAACGTGAATGCCACCCTGGGCGCCCCGGCTCACTCCGATTCCCCGGATGGAGAGTGAGGTGTCGCAGCGCCCATCCTGGGATCGTTCTCATTCGCCGCATCGATGGCGTAGATTAAGGTCAGCATGTACCCTGCTTGAGGCGAAGGAGTGAGAACGTGAGCCACAGTGGGCCAGCTGAGGCGGTGGGCATCCAACAACTCGGTCTAACCCAGGGAATGGTTGTCCAAGAACTGGGCTGGGACGAGGACGTCGACGACGATTTCCGCCAGGCGGTCATGGAGATCATCGACTCCGACCTTCTCGAAGAGTCGACTGACTCTGTCGATGCGGTACTCCTGTGGCTGCGGGAGGACGACGGAGACGTCATGGACCTCTTGATTGATTCTCTGACGGACTTGAGCCAGAGTGGTTTCCTGTGGGTCCTGACCCCGAAGATCGGCCGTCCCGGGCAGGTTGCCCAATCAGACCTCGCCGAGGGTGTCCTCGCCGCCGGCCTGTGCCTGACAACCTCCGCCTCGGTCTCCAAGGATTGGTCAGCCCACCGGGTCGTACGCCCGAAAGCCAGCCGCCGCTAGCGAGTTGTCCCGGACAACCGCCCCGGATTCATAGCTCAGTTGGTAGAGCACTTCCCTTACAAGGAAGGGGTCGTCGGTTCGAGCCCGGCTGAATCCACCGCAATATTTTTGCTTGTCAGAATGTATATGTAACATCATTTACCATTGTTACAACCCGTAGGCTTGACCACCTTTTTTGACCACCATTTGATGATGCTTATCCGAACATGGACTTGCCCAGAACGCCAAGGTCAACCAGTGCGATGATCGAGTACGAAAGTATCCGACTCAGGTGCCGGTCACCAGTCTTATGAAACGACGACCAAACCCTTCTTGAAGAAGGTCTCGTAGCTGAGTTCGTCGGTGCCGGGGTTGGACCAGGCTACGACGACGGTCATGTCGGGGCGAGCAGCAGAGAGGGCAGAGGCCACGCTCATGGCGGGCTTGGTGGCTGTGAAAGAAACCTGGTTCCATGCTTTGGAGGTACGGAACAGGCAGGCTCCCAGGTCCGAGAACTGGGTGACGGTCGCGATGTCGATGGTGGGGTCGATGGTCAGCGAGGCGACTGCTCGCAGGTCGAGGGTGCCGGGACCGAACAGGGGGCACTCGAAGGCCCGCGGGTCCTTGGCATCGGGGTCGTCGGCATAGCCTGGACGGCACTGCACTGACTCAAGTAAAAGCCGAATATCGTCCTCAGAACCGTTGAGAGTGACGACGTTTCTAATCCAATTCGACATGATGACCTCCCTAACTGATGAACAAATCTTCTTGCCTACCGTATTAACTATGTATCTAACTACCCTTCCAAACTACAACCGGCTCCTGTAACCCACAATGGGACCCGGATCCGGGGGTACCATGTCCCATTCCGAAGCAGTACGGCCCTTGTTTTGGTGCGCCGAGATTGTCCCGGTCAGCCAGGGCAGGTGACTACCGGGTACGCCAAACATAGTGCGTACTTGTTTCCTGGATCATCGATACGATGACCTATTCGTGGAACGCGACATCCCTCCGCTTCCCGACCAACCTGTAAAACGTCGGGTTACCCACACATATATATACCACAGGCAACAAGGGGTGATAGGCATATGCAACAAGGATGGGCAGACGTCCAGTTTGCCCATCCTTGTTGTGCGGGGAAACGACCTGCGGGGTCAACAGCCCGTGAAGGGGGCCAGCGGTCGTTTCCCCATGAAGGCTCCCATTGGCTCCACCTGGTCCTGGGTGCCGAAACAACTGGCGAACTGTGCGGATTCGATGGCCGCACCTGTGTCAATATCTGTCTGGTGGCCGAGGGCCACGGCCTGCTTGGTCGCCCGGCCCGCCCCCGTGACCAGCAGGCACCGGGTCCGGTCTGCTTCAGCCCGGTCCAGTGTTGCCTCGATATCGGACAACACTTAGCTGTTGAGGGCGTTGAGCGCCTCCGGCCTGCTGATCGTCACCGTCGCGACGCCGTCAGCCACCCAGGGGTGGTCACACGCTCGGTTCGCGAACTGGGCAGCCACCTCGTCAGTGCCTTGTGCAAACCAGGCATGGAAACGATCCCCAGTATTTCACCCCTCCTGGCAGCCATCGCAGTCGACAAACAGTACGGCTCCGCTCAACCCTGGGTCGAGCCCAGCTATCCGGCATCCATGAGGGCCCTGGTCGCGCATCCCTGAGAAAATGGCGGATTGCCGCTGGCAGTTGCCAGGAATTTACCGGTCTCCAGGTAAAATTCGTACTCGTGGCAACTGTGGACGATCTACGGAACCTGTGGGACGACCTTGATCAGACGATGGTCTCGATTGAGGCGGTCGTCGACGTACCCGGGAAAAGAACGGCGATCGCAGCCCTGGAAGTGGACGCCGCCGCACCCGATCTGTGGAGCGATCAGGAGCGTGCCCAGGAGGTGACCTCGCGCATGTCCCGTCTCAGGGCCGACGTCGAACGGGTCACTGGGCTGCGTTCCCGTCTGGATGACACCCACGTTCTGATCGACCTCGGGGTCGAGGAAGACGACGCCGAAACTCTCGCCGAGGCCGGCACATCCTTGTCCAGTCTGGCTTCCGACATCCAGGCCCTGGAAGTACGCACCCTGCTCAACGGGGAGTACGACGACCGCGACGCCCTGGTGACCATCCGCTCGGAGGCCGGGGGAGTCGATGCCGCCGACTTCGCCGAAATGCTCTTGCGGATGTATCTGCGCTGGGCCGACCGCCACGGCTATCCGGCCGAGGTCTACGACACCTCCTACGCCGAGGAAGCGGGCATCAAGTCAGCAACCTTCCAAGTCAAGGCGCCTTTCGCGTACGGCACCTTGTCCGTGGAGCAGGGGACTCACCGCTTGGTCCGCATCTCTCCCTTCGACAACCAGGGGCGCAGGCAGACCTCGTTCGCGGGAGTGGAAGTGCTTCCAGTGACTCAGGAGGCCGACCACATCGACATCCCCGAGGCCGACATCCGGGTCGATGTCTTCCGCTCGTCAGGCCCTGGTGGCCAGTCCGTCAACACGACCGACTCCGCCGTGCGCATCACCCACCTGCCCACCGGCCTGGTGGTCAGCTGCCAGAACGAGAAATCACAGTTGCAGAACAAAGCCGCCGCGTTGAGGGTCCTCCAGGCCCGTCTGCTCGAACGGGCGAGGGCTGAGCGCGAGGAGCAGATGCGAGCGCTGAAGGGCGATGGCGGTAACTCCTGGGGATCCCAGATGCGCAGTTACGTCCTCCATCCGTACCAAATGGTCAAAGACTTGAGGACCGAATTCGAGGTGGGGAACCCCTCAGCCGTCTTCGACGGTGACCTCGACGGTTTCATCGACGCCGGAATCCGCTGGCGGCGCCAGCAGGAGCAACGAGAAGTATAGGAAGAAATTCGTCTGAGATTTCGGTGAGAGATTCTCAGGTTTGAGAGAGGTAACAAGGTGATCAAATTTGAGGAAGTCTCCCGGATTTACGACGGTCAGACCAGGGCTGCCTTGGCGAACGTCACCATCGATGTCGACAAAGGTGAGTTTGTCTTCCTCGTGGGGGGATCCGGATCGGGGAAATCCACCCTGCTGAAACTCATCCTGCGCGAATTCCGCCCAACGACTGGACGGATTTACGTCGCGGGCAAGGACGTCGCCACGCTTCCGGAGCGCAAGATTCCGGGGCTGAGGCGCGAGATCGGCATGGTCAGCCAAGATTTCCGGCTCCTTCCGGGCAAAACGGTCTTCGAGAATGTCGCCTTCGCCCTCCAGGTCATCGGCAAGCCCCGCTCCCTGATCCGCAAGGTTGTCCCCGACACCCTCGAACTGGTCGGCTTGGGGGATAAGTCCGACCGCAAACCAGATGAGTTGTCCGGCGGCGAGCAGCAGCGCGTGGCGATCGCCCGGGCCTTCGTCAACCATCCGAAGATCTTGTTGGCCGACGAGCCAACCGGGAATCTCGATCCCGAAACCTCGGTGGGCATCATGAGGTTGTTGGACCGGATCAACCGGTCCGAGACAACTGTGATGATGGCCACCCATGACTGGGCCATGGTCGACCAGATGCGCAAGCGGGTCGTGGAACTCGACGGCGGACACGTCGTCCGCGACCAGGCCCGTGGCATTTACGGGGCGAGAGCCTGAAAGGAGTCCCATGCGTCACGCACTATCCGAGACTTGGTCTGGGCTGAGGAGGAATGCCGGCATCACCCTGGCCGTCATCATGACCATGTGGGTGTCATTGTCACTGTTCGGTGCGGGCCTCATCGCCGCCCAGCAGGTCAACCTGTTGAAAGACGAGTGGTACGACAAGATTGAGGTCACCGTCTATCTGTGTACGGCCAAACTCCAAACCGGTGGAAACTGTGACCCCGGCCAGGACGCCACCCAAGAGCAGAAGGACCAGATCCAGGCCGCCCTGGAGAAGAACCCTGAAGTCCAGACGGTCTACTACGAGACCAAGGCTGAGGCTTTCGCCCAATTCCAGGACCTCTTCAAGGGCACAGCGATCGAAGACTCGCTGACCTTGGACGAGATGCAGGACTCTTTCCGGGTGAAGTTGGTCGATCCCCAGCAGTACGAGGGAGTGACCTCGCAGATCTCGCTGATGCCGGGTGTGCAAAAGATCCAGGATCTCCACCAGATACTCGATCCACTCTTCAAATACTTGAGAGCCCTGCAGTGGGGGACGATCGGACTGAGCATCTTGTTGTTGTTGGCCGCCGCATTGCAGATCGGGACGACGATCCGGATGGCCACCTTCACCCGAGGCCGGGAGATCGGGATCATGCGATTGGTGGGTGCGTCCAATTTCTATATTATGGGACCTTTCCTGCTCGAATCGCTGATCGCGGCCCTTGTGGGTGCGGTGTGTGCGGCAGGAACATTGGTGTTTGCGGTGTGGTTCATCATCATGCGTAACGCTCAACAGTCCATTGAGACTATCCGCTGGGTAGGGTGGCCCGAAACGCTGATTTCTGTGGTTTCCGTGTTCATCGTGGCTATTCTTCTATCCATCATTCCGACCATTATCTCCGCGAGAAGGTATCTGCGGGTCTGAGGTGGTCAGGGGGATGGAGGAACATGACCAGGCGGTCACGATCCCTGCGCCAGGTGGTTGCTCTCGCATGCGCGGTTGCGATCTCCTTTGCGGGCTGCGTAGTGTCAGCCCAGGCGGACGACGACCTCACTGCTGCGAAGCAAAAGGCCGACGCCGCTGTCGTGCAGGCTCAAACCGATGTCGACAAGTCGACCCTCATCCTTCAACAGGCCAACGACAAGGTCACCCAGGCCCAAGCCGATGTGGCGGACGCGCAGACAGCGCTCGACGCGGCCCAGGACGCTGTGGCGCAAGCCCAGGAGGTTCAGGCTCAGAAGGCCCAGGAACTCGAGCAGGCCAATCAAGAACTTGCCGACGCCCAGGCTAAGGAAGCAGCGGGACAAGCCGCCATCGACGCCCAGAAGGATGCCATCGGAGCGTACGCGCGTGCCCTGGTCCAGGACAATATGCCTTTGGTCAGCCTGGCCTCCCTCATCAGCACCGACTCCACAGCAACCCTGGCCAATCGTGTCCAGTGGACTGACACCGTCCTGACGACCAACCAGGTCAACCTCGACTCCTTGAGGACCCTCCAGGTTGAATTGGAGCACGCTCGCGAAGCCAGTCAGGCCGCCCAGCAGAAGGCGGACGAGGCCCAGCAGGCAGCCGACGCCCAGGTGGCAGCCACCCAAGCCGCTCAGGATGCGGCCGAGTCGGCTCGTACGACTCTCCAAGCGGCTCTCGATTCGCAGCAGAGTGCTCAGTCAGCAGCCGCTGATGCCCTGGCCGCTGACCAGGACATGTTGGCTCAGACGAGGGCCGAACAAGACGACGTCAACGCCAAAATCGCGGCAGCCGCAGCGGCGGCTGAAGCAGCCCGACAGGCTGAGGCAGCCCGCCAGGCGGCAGCCGATGCCGCGGCCAATCAACCCGCTCCGCCTCCCGCCGCCGGTCCGGTGTCGTCGTCGGGCCTGATCTGGACCGTCAATGGCCCGATCACCAGCTACTACGGCTATCGCATCCACCCGATCTTCCACACGTGGCTTTTCCATGACGGGCTCGATATCGGAGTGCCGTGCGGGACTCCGGTCAAGGCAGCGGCCTCAGGCAAGGTCACCGACGAGTACTACAACGGCGGCTACGGGTATCGCCTGTTCATCGACCACGGGTACGTGGGCGGCAACTACATGGTCACCTCCTACAACCACCTGTCCGGCTATGCCGTGCCCGTGGGGACCTATGTCACCCAGGGGCAAACCGTGGCGTACATCGGCTCGACCGGCAACTCAACCGGGTGCCATATGCACTTCATGCTGTGGGTCAACGGCAGTGGGGTCAACCCCTTGCCGTACCTCCCGTGATACACGTCCGGGTATGATTGTCCTTCTGCCGTGAGGGAAGGAGTGCCGTGGTCAAGGAGCAGGGGCGCAAGCTCATCACCCAGAACAAGAGGGCCCGGCACGACTATCATCTGCACGACACCTTTGAAGCGGGGATCGTTCTGACCGGAACCGAGGTCAAGTCACTCAGGGCTGGAAGGGCTTCCTTGGCCGAGGCGTACGTGACTGTGGACTCCGGCGAGGTCTGGTTGCGCAACGCCAATATCACCGAG
>Ga0123354_10014899_pt1 | contig 12115 bp, 8 predicted proteins | sample TergutLab28metaG_2_FD_97872 | JGI IMG/M metagenome (GOLD analysis project Ga0123354, IMG submission 97872) | Labiotermes labralis P4 segment gut microbial communities from Petit-Saut dam, French Guiana - Lab288 P4 | ecosystem: Host-associated > Arthropoda: Insects > Digestive system > Gut ... | reverse complement strand
GATAACCTCTACGGCTGCCGCGAGTCGCTGATCGACGGCATCAAGCGGGCCACCGACGTGATGATTGCCGGCAAGATCGCGGTGGTGGCCGGGTACGGCGATGTCGGCAAGGGCTGCGCCCAGGCCCTGCGCGGCATGGGCGCCACCGTGCTGGTGACCGAGATTGATCCCATCTGCGCCCTGCAGGCCGCCATGGAGGGCTACCGGGTGGTGACCATGGACGAGGCTGCGGTCAGGGGCAGCATCTTTGTCACCTGCACCGGCAATCTGCGGGTGATCACCCGGACCCACATGGAGGCGATGCCGGATCAGGCCATTGTCTGCAACATAGGCCATTTCGACTCGGAGATCGATATCGCCTCCATTCGTCATCTGCCTTGGGAGAATATCAAACCCCAGGTCGATCACGTCATCTTTCCGGACGGCAAGCGGCTGATTGTCCTCGCCGAGGGCCGCCTGGTCAACCTGGGCTGCGCCACCGGCCATCCCAGCTTCGTCATGAGCAATTCCTTCACCAATCAGGTGCTGGCTCAGCTCGAGCTGTGGAACAATTCGGCGGCTTATGGACGCCAGGTCTATTTCCTGCCCAAAAAACTCGACGAGAAGGTGGCCCGGCTCCATCTCGCCAAGATCGGGGTGCAGTTGACTACCTTGACTGCCGAACAGGCGGCCTACATCGGGGTGGAGATCAACGGGCCGTTCAAGCCGGAGCACTATCGCTATTGATGCCCCTGGCGGCAATTTTCGCGTTCCGGGCAGGGTGAGCATTTCACCCTGCCTTTTTTTGTGGGAGAGAAAGCCAATGGCCAGCACAGGTGAAATCACGGTGATCGGCGGCGGGTTGGCCGGGTGCGAGGCGGCCTGGCAGGCGGCGCAGCGGAGAGTGGGCGTGATCCTGTTGGAGATGAAGCCGCTGCGGTTCAGTCCGGCCCACGAGATGGCGCAGCTGGGCGAGTTGGTCTGCTCCAATTCGCTCCGCTCCAATGCGGTCGATTCCGCCGCCGGGCTGCTGAAGGAGGAGATGCGGCTGTTGGATTCGCTGGTGATGCGGGTTGCTGATCAGAGCGCCGTGCCCGCCGGCAAGGCCCTGGCCGTTGACAGGCAACAATTCGCCGCCCGGCTGACCGCTGCGATCGAATCCCATCCCCTGATCACGGTGCGCCGGGAAGAGGTTGTCCGCATCCCCGAGGCCACGGCCGGACCGGTGGTCTTGGCCGCGGGGCCGCTGCTTTCCGGCCCCTTGGCTGACCATCTGAAGATGTTGACCGGAGAAGCGCACCTTGCCTTTTATGATGCCATCGCGCCGATCGTTGACGCCGACAGCCTCGATCTGGGGGTAATCTACCGGAAATCTCGCTGGGACGAGCAAGGGCCGGGCGACTATCTCAACTGCCCTATGGACCGGGAACAGTACGAGCGGTTCGTGGCATTGCTCGGCGCAGCCCGGACTGTACCTCTGCATCCATTTGAAAATCCGAACTATTTCGAGGGCTGCCTGCCCATTGAGGTGATGTGCGCCCGGGGGACAGACACCCTCCGCTACGGGCCGATGAAACCGGTCGGCCTGGCGCATCCGGTCTCCGGTGCGCTGCCGCATGCCGTGGTCCAGTTGAGGACGGAAAATTGCGAGGGCACGGCCTACAACCTGGTGGGCTTCCAGACCAAGCTGACCTATCCCGAGCAGCAGCGCATTTTCCGGACCATTCCCGGCCTGGAGCGGGCGGTGTTTCTCCGCATGGGCTCCATCCACCGCAACACCTTTGTCTGCGCGCCGCGGGTTCTCGATGGCAGCTTACAAATGCCCAGGCGGCCGGGCTTGTTTATCGCGGGCCAACTGTCCGGGGTCGAGGGATACATCGAATCGGCGGCCATGGGCCTGGTGGCCGGCGGCAACGCCGCCCGCCTCGCTCTCGGTCAAGAGCTGGCAACCCCGCCTGCCGATACGGCCCATGGCGCCTTAATCCGCCACCTCACCGCATCCAATCCTGCCCATTTTCAACCGTCCAACGTCAATTTCGGCTTGTTCCCACCGCTTGCCGGACGAAAAATCCCCCGAAAAATACGCGGCCAGGTCCGGGCCGAGCAGGCCCTGGCGCAGATCCGACAGTGGCGCCGGCTGTTTTCGGGGCAGGATTAGTCTTCTTCCGCAAATCCCCAATAGGGGTAATCGAGCCGGTAGGAGGCGACCCGCCCCGGACTCTGCTCGCGGCTGGCCACCAGCCAGAGCTCGTTGCGTCGATGTGCAGGCGTTGTGTCGGCAAAGGGATCCCATAGGGTCAGAAAGACCATGGCGTTGTCGGCGGAATAGCCGATATCGCCCGATCCCTTGAATGAGCCGAGGTGGGGCTGGTGGTCGAACTGGCCTTCGGCGCCCCGTTCGAGTTCGGAGATCACGAGAAATGCGGCCCCCAGTTCATCGCGGATCGCTTCCAGTTGGCGCAACCAGCCGTCGATGCCGCTGCGCTGCTGGCTGATGTCCTTGAAGGGCAGTTTGTGCAGGCTGTCGATGACCACGACCGTGTAGTCGCTGTTGGTTTCGTGGCGGATAAAATCGATGTGGCGCCGCATGGTTTCGGGCGAAAGCCGCCGGTCATTGATGACCCGCAGCCAACTGAGCATGGCGCGCAGCGTGTGCTCGGCCTGCGTCAGCCGCTTTTGTTCATCGGCGGTCAGGACGCCGCCGGTCTTGATCCGGTCGATGGCGAGTCGGCTGAGCCGGCTGAGGGTGCGGAGATAGATTTTCTGCCGGCCGTTTTCGAAATCGTAGTACAAAACCGGAATCTTCCGGAGGGCCATGTCCGAGGCGATCTGGATGAAAAAGGCCGATTTGCCCGCTTTGGGCGTTCCCCCCATGATATTGATGCCGTGGATACCGGCCAGGGCCTGGTCCATTTTGGCGAAACCGCTGGTCAGGTTGGCATAGGAGTCGCCTGACTCCTGGCGCAGGCGTTCTCGAAAGCCTTGGAATTCCCCGGCCGGGGTGGCAAAGGGCGAAAAGGAGCGCGCTTGCTTGATCAGGGTGAAGACCTGCCGCTGGAACTGGGGGCCGCTGACCACGGCCAATTGGTAGATGGAGCTGTTGCGGACGGCCTGCTCCGGCCAGCGGACAATCCGCACCTTGTATCCGGTCCGGGTGGCGAAACTTCTGGCCATGGCTTCGGATTCGGCGGTGTGGTTGACCCAGAGGAAAATGGTCCGGATCCAGCAGAGCCGCTGAGGATCAAGGTGCTCGAGGTCCGAGGCCGCGGGAACGGCGATCCCCGGCAGGCCCAGTTGTTTCAAGGGCAGCAAATTATGCTCGCCTTCCACCAAAAAGAGGGCGCCGTTTTCACAGTGCTCGATCTCAGGAACATTGAACAGACGGAACGGTTCGGCGGCGAAGCGCTCGTCGCCGTGCCAGAAGAAATCCCCAGGTCGTTCCGGGTGGACGCACCGGGCGGCATAGCAGTTGCCATTGGCTTGAATATAGGGATAAACCAGGTAGCGGCCGTTGTAACCGACGCGCAATTCGGCCAGGATCTCGGGTGCGACCGATGCCCGTTGAAAGAAATCGAGCGCATCCCCGGTCAGTTTGTCGGCGAATCCGACTAGTTCCTGGTTGAGATTCGTCACTGGATAATCGGTCTCGCGGCCAAAATAGTCGCGATCGGGGTCAAACCCCGGCGCCTCTGCCAGGCCGATGGCGCTGAGCCTGGCGAAATGCAGGGGAAAGCCGCCGGGGGTGCAGTGGTTGAGGCAGCGGAAGTATCCGTGGAAAAAACTGTCCGGGTTGAGGTGGACGGCCAGAATGCCCCCTGGCTGCTTATCCGGCCGGCTGCAGAAGGGGCATGGGGCATGGAGGGTCCCGTTGCGCTGCTGCGCCTCCGGGAGGTGGCGGCGGTAAAATTCGGAGACGGGATCGGTCATGGCGTTGTCGGCGGCGGGCAGACTTCAATAATCGGGTCAGCCTAGGATGGATTGTAATTTCCGCTGGTCCAGGGGATGGTCGAACTTGAAATGGACGGAGAAATCGTTTTCAAGAACCTGGAACGGCTGGATGCCGATGATTATTCCCTTGAACATCAGGGCATGATGCTTGCCGCCGACAGGTAGGACGATTTGCATCCGTCTGCCCAGCAGCAGACGGGCGTTTTCCCGGCGGGAGATCCGGATGAGAAAGGCCAGGCCGCCACGCGAGATGTCGGTGGTTTCCGCACGAAATCCATGGCCAACGGGGGTATCGCGGTTGTTGACCGGTTGCACCTGGATTTTGCGCGCCAGATCGTACCGCTGGTCCTGGCGCCGGTCCAGCCCTTTTTTTTCAAGCAGGCTGCCGATGGTGTTGCAGGCAAGATAATAGGTATGCAGTTTGGCGCGCAGTCCGGGAAATTGTTCTTTCCAGGCATCAAGCGTCGATTGCTTGAGGACATGCAGGCGCGAGGGAGTGAGCGAGGTCAGGGTGACGGTCCAAAAGGAGGGGGCAAAGAAATTCTCGCCGGCAATCTGACCGCAATTTAGGGTGGTGATGAACAGTTCGTGGGGACCGGTTTGGTGGGAGACCTTGAGGCTGCCCTGGGTGATGAAGAAAAGAGCGTCGTTCTTGTCCCCCTGGTTGACCACGGTTTCTTCCGTCTTGAACCTGAGTTCACTCAATTCGTGATAAACGGTCTGGAATTCCTGGGATGTGAGCCGGTCGGTCAGATCGGACCAGGTTTCGAGATCTTCCTCCTTGATTGCGGCCATCTTTTCTTCTTCGATGATTTCGCCGGCGCGGATAATCTCACTCAGGGCCAGATTGTCGATTTCGTAGATGCGTTCCCTAAGCCGCTCCGCGTTTTTAAAATCGCCGGCGCGCGCCGTGGCGACGACCAGATCGAACAGTTGCTGTTTGGCCAGCTCTTTGTCGCCTTGGGCAAACTGGCGAAAGATGGCTTCTTCCCTGGCTTCAACCGAGGTGGAGTCTTCTTTGGAGGCCGTCGGCTGGATTGGTTCAGTCGCCGGACTGGGAGCATTGTCCTTATTGTCGTCGGATTTTCGGGCCGCAGAGATGGCCCGAATCTGCTCCAGGGCCATGGCCGCCGCCTGGCGGACCTCGTCGGGGTAGCCGCCCAGTCCGAGGACATTCTTGCTTTGAGTCACGCCGGTCAGTGGCGCTATGGCCCGCCTGGAGCCGATGATCCCTAAGGTTTTGCATAGAGCCAGCTGGAGGTCGTTTTTGTTCTTTCCCGGAAACGACCGGGTGCTGTCGAGAAGATCGGCCAGGGGACGAACAAAGCGCTCGTCGTAATTGGCGGCGATGTGGTTGACCACCTTGATCTTCAGGGAATCGCCGACCGTTTGCAGGGCTCGGAGCAGAAAATCCTTAAAATCCTTTCCGCCTATTTTGCTGGCAGATGAGATGACCTCCTGTTGGACCCGCAGGTCCGGGTAGTCAATGTAGGGAGTGACCGTGGCGAAAACCTCCGAGGCGCCGATTTCGCCGAGCAGGCGGATGACATTGCGGACAACGAACCAGGGTTGATCCTGGTGCAGTTGTTCCTGGAGAATGGAGATCGCCGGATCGCCGGTCTGCTTGATCAGGGCCAGAATCCGTTTGCGCTCGAACCTAATTTCATTGGTGATCAGTTGCTGTAGTTGGAATTTCGCCGACTCGTCTCCCATGTTGCTCAACAGGCTGCCGGCTTCCTCCTGCTGGGTCTCGGAATGGAGGTACAGCTGCATCAATTTTTCCAGCACCGTTTTCGAACAAAGGTGTTTCAGGGTGGCGAGGGCCTGGCTTTGGACCAGGTGGCCCGCTGCCTCGCCATGGGCATTCTGGCTGGAGAGAAGGCGCAGGATTTGGATGATCTCTCCGGCCTGCGGGTAGCGTTCTTCGGCGAGGTAATGGTCAGCCAGGCCGCCGATGGCGGTCATGGCCTGCGGCACGGCCTGCCCGCCGATGCCGTCCAGCCGCAAGCCTTGCTGGAGGGCCGGCAGCAGGCTTTCAATCCGTTTCCATAGCCCGACTTGGGCCAGCCGCTCCCCGATGGCGGCCAGGCTGTGGAAGACGGCAACCCGAATGGCGGGAAGCTCATGGTGCATGGCGGCGACCAGTTGCCTGAGGAGCGCGTCGGTGATTTCCTCTTGATTGCCGGCCAATAGCCCGCGGATCTCGGCTGGCAGGGCTTCTTGTTGCATGTCGGTTTGCGTCAGCGTCGCAAGATCACTCTGGAGAAGGTCATCGAACCGTTTGTTGAGAGCGGGCTGTTTTTGCTCCTCGCGCTGGAGCTTCTGTTGCCGGCACATCTCGACCGTTTCCTGCAACAGCTTAAACGATTCCTCCCTTGCTTGGTCGCCTGGGTCGCGCAATGCCTGGAAATGGCTGATCAGCCGTCCCTGTTTGTCCTCGGAGAGTTGACGGATGACCTGGCGGTAGAGTTGTTCTCCGAAGGGGCCTTTGTAGGCGCACACCAGGATCAGTCTGAGTTCCTGTTCGTCAAAGGATGGAAATTCCGCCGCAACCCGGGAGGCGATCTGCACCTGCCTTTCTTGGTCAATCAGGGTGTCGCAGGCGGCCAGGGCGCGTTCCAAGCAAGCGAGTTCGCCGGGGTTGCCTTTTTCTTTGGCGACATCCACAGCATACTGCGCCGCTGCCGCCAGTACCGAGGCTGACCACTCCGGCTGGTGTAGTCGCTTGAGCAGATATTCGGGCAGATGGCTCAAGGGGGAGCTGAAATTGAGCAGCAACCGCCGGGCATCGATGTTGTGGGCGGTGGCGGTGGTGATCTCTGCGCCTTTCCTGGTTTTGGTCAGCCGTCTGAAGAGGGCGCCATCGGCAATCTTGAATTCGGTTCTGCCTTCCTTGCCGCTCGGGACGCTGTGGATGAGGGCGGCGACCATCCGATTGAGCTGCCTGGGGGTAAGATGGCCGACAGTTTCGTCCAGAACCTCGTCGGAAATCTGGTTGACGACCTGGTTGTAGAGTTGCTCGCCAAAAGGACCCTTGAACCGCTGGACCAGGATGTTGCCCAGCGCCAACCCCTCCATGGCGGCCAACTGGGCGCCGGCCTGGCGGGCGACCACGGCCATTGCCTGCTGGTTGTAGCCGTACAGTTCTTCGTAACGTTCAAGCAGGCGGTTGGAGGCCTGGAAATCGACCTGGCCCGCAGCTTGCAATTGAGGATCAGCCGCCTGTTGGGCGGCGGTGGCCAGCACCGAAGCCGACCACTCCGGCTGGTGCAGTCGCTCAAGCAGATCTTCGGGCAGCTCACTCAAGGTGGTGTTCGGGTTGAGCAGCAACCGTTGGGCATCGAGGTTGCGGGTGATGGTCTTTTGTATTTCCGGGGTGTGCTCTTGCGCCAGCCTGACCAGCCGGTTCAATGGATTGCCAGGGGTTGCGATGTCCCGGTAGGCATCGGTGTCCCCTGTGGCGGCCAATGGGGCGACCAGGCTGACGATCAGGATATCCGTCTGTCGCGAAGTCAACTGGCGCAGCGCCGAACGGAGTATTGCATCCGCGCCCGGGGTCGGCGGCAAAGCCGCGACTAGCCGGGCAAGGAGGCATGGATCAAGCCCGGACAACACCTTGGCGGGTTGATCGATGTCTGCGGCTTGTCTGTGGTGATTGATCTCCTGGGTCAGCTTGTAGAGAAATTGGATGACGCCTTGGGCGACCCCTTCCGGGTGCTGATAGGGAGTGTCGGGTGGCGGCAGCCGGCTGATCAACTCCTGAACCAATTCGGTCGAAACCCCGTGGATGGTCTTCTGGCTGGCTTGGTCGAGACCTGAATCGGCCAGTTCTTCGTCGCTGACATTGAGTTCGGAATGGAGCGCCTCCTCTTGGACGAGCTGTTCGTCCCCATGGATGGCGACGTACCGTTTGATATCGGCGGAAACAGTGGTTATGCCGGCCTTGTCCAGGATGGTGGCGACCGGTTCTTCCGGCAGCTCACTGTCTCCGAGGAACATGGAAACGGTTTGGATGAAGGCGACGCACTGCGGGGCGGAAAAGGAGGGATAAAAGGTGAGGGAGTAGAGATTGAAGCGGTTGGACAGGGCTGTCAGGCCTTGGATCTGCGGGCGCGCTTGGTCCTTTTCCGGCAGTTGTTCGCCGCAGACGAAAACCTTGCCTGCGGAAAAGGCAAGGGTCACTGAACCGTTGCCAGGGTTGGCTGCCCGGAGCATCTGAAACGCGTGCAACACCAAATCGTTGCAGCGTCGCACCTGTGGGCTGGCGGCCGGGTACAATCGTATTGCCCGCAAAGCGGTGTACAGCCTGATTGGAAAATCGAGCAGAAGATAGCTTCTTTCCAGGGTTGTCGGCTTGGGGGACGAGGTCATGGTCGCTCCACTGCTACCCTGTACAGCCAGCTGCCGGAAGGGCCGGGCAGGAAACCGTGCTGCCGATCAAATAAAAAAGGTGGTTGTTGCAGATGCTTATCATGGCCGAAACTCGCAAACTGAAAACGGGCGGCATGTTTTGCCGGGCGATTGAAAGGACACTGTCCGGACAAAAGCAAATTAGAATATTATACTATTTTTGCCGAAGAGAAGTCAAGAATGGCCGCCCTGACCGCCATTGACGCGACGGCGCATGCCCGGTGGAAAAAAGGTGCGGGAACAGGTAAATACGCCATCATCCGGCCTGGAGGAGGGACTGGTCGAGCAGCGCGCGGACAACAGCGTGGACCGGCAGACCCGCCACATTGCTGCACGATCCGGATATGGAGTGCACCAGGAAACTGCCGATCCCTTGGATGCCATAGGCGCCTGCTTTGTCCATGGGCTCGTTTGAGGCGACATAGGCCCGGAGAATCGGTTCGGCAAAGGCGCCGAAGGTAACCTGGGTGGTGACCGCGTCGAGCAGGTCGATGTTCCGGTTTTTGGCCACGATGGCAAAGCCGGTGGTGACTTGGTGAGTGCGGCCCTGAAGCGTCGTCAGCATCATGAGCGCTTCTTCCCGACTTCTGGGTTTGCCGAAGATTTGTCCGTCGAGGGCGACTACGGTGTCGGCGCTGAGGATGCAGGCGGCCGGGTTGGTTTCGGCGATGGCCCTGGCCTTGGTTGCCGCCATCCGTCGGGCGAAATCCCGAGGTGACTCGGCCGGATTGCAGGATTCGTCGATGTCGGCCGGAACAATGCTGAATTCCAGGCCAAGCCGGGCAAGATATTCGCGCCGTCGGGGGGAGGCGGAGGCGAGGATCAAGGGGTAGCAGATTCTGAACATGGGGATTGCGGACAAAAAATTTGAGGGGCGTAATGGATTGTTTCGAGAAACAGGCCGCAGGCCGGGGCGGTATGTCCGGCGGCTGTGCGATTTCTGGCGGCGAGGATGGCGGCAACTTCTTCCGGCTGCCGTTTGCCCTGGCCGATCTCGATCAGCGTGCCGGTCAGGATACGGACCATCTGCCGGAGAAAGCCGTCGCCAGTGAAGCGGATCGACCAGTGGTCGGGACGAGCCAGCACAGGAACGCAGTTGACTTGGGTGAGCATACGGACCGGACCGCGCCCGCCCATGGCCTCCTTATCCCGGGAGCCGGACCGTTCAAAACTGGAAAAATCGTGGGCGCCGACAAGAGCTGCGAGCGCGGGTTCCAGTCGTTTTGGCACAAAAAGACCGGGGCAGTGCGCCTGATAGAAGCGGTTGCCGGGCAATTGCACCGGGCCGGTAAAAAAATCGTAGCGGTAGGTCTTGCCGAGGGCGCTGAAGCGGCTGTGAAAGTTTGGTTGCGCCTCCTCGGCCCCGAGAATACGGATATCCGGCGGCAGCAGGGCGTTGAGTCCCTTGGAAAAGGCCACCAGCGGTATGGTGCTGGTGGTTTGGAAATGGGCCACCATGCCCAAGGCATGGACCCCGGCATCCGTGCGGCCAGCGCCGTGCAGGGTGATTGGTTGCTGGCAGAGGGCGGACAGCCGGGTTTCCAGTTCCTCTTGAATGGTTGGCTCCCCCTGCCGTTGCCGTTGCCAACCGTGGTAACCGCTGCCGTCGTAGGCGATCAACAGCCTGACCGTGCGGAGCATCAGGGAAAGAAGGGGGCGCCCATCAATCCCGCGGTTTCGGGAAAGCCGCTCATCAGGTTCATGTTCTGCACCGCTTGTCCGGAGGCGCCTTTAACGATGTTGTCGATGGCCGACATCACGATCAGGCGGTCGGTCCGCATATCCTTGCACAGCGAAAGATCACAGCAATTGGAGCCGCGAACGTGCTGGGTGGCGGGCAGCGCTCCGGCGGGCAGCACCCGCACGAAGGGCTCGTCACGATAGCATTGCTCGTACAGGGCATGCAGGTCGGCCGCCTTGCCCGCGTCGGTCAGCGTCGCATAAATGGTGCTCAGGATGCCTCTTGAGATGGGGAGCAGGTGGGGAGTGAAAGAAACGGTCACCGGCTTGCCGGCGGCAATGGACAGTTCCTGCTCGATCTCGGGAATATGTCGATGCGAGCCGCCCACCTTGTAGGGCCGGAACCCGTCGGTCACTTCGCAAAACAGCGTGCCCACGCTGGTGGCCCGACCGGCTCCGGAAGTCCCGGACTTTGAATCGATGATCAGGGTGGCGGGGTCGATCATCCCGGCCCGAAGCAGCGGCGCCAGCGCCAGGATCGCCGATGTCGGGTAACAGCCCGGATTGGCGGTCAGCCGGGCGCCCCTGACCTGGGCACGATAGAGTTCGGGCAGGCCATAGACCGCATCGCCGAGCAGGTGGGGACAGCTGTGCTCCTGATACCAGGCCTCGTAGACTAGAGCATCCCGGATGCGGAAGTCGGCGCTCAAGTCGACCACTTTTTTGCCGGCATCCAGCAGCTTGGGAACGATATCCATGGCTGTTTTGTGCGGCACGGCCGTGAAGAAGAAGTCGGCCCGGTCGGCAAGCTTCTCTGCCGGCAGGTTTTCGCAGATAAGGTCCACCCGCTTGCGCAGATTGGGAAAGACTTCTGCCAGGGGCATACCTGCGTACTGCCGCGAAGTGGCGACGGTAAGATGGACGTCCGGGTGGCCGGCCAGAATCCGGGCCAATTCAACTCCGGTATAACCGGAGGCGCCAACAATGCCGACTCGCATCATGATCGGGACTCCTCATTCTGGGGTAAAAGGGTGGATCGTAAAAAAAAAGGGAATAACGAAGCCTCGTTATTCCCTGGGTATACTGTGATGCGGGAAAAAAATCGTCGCGATAGCTCCGTGGGCCGCTATTAACGCTTGGAGAATTGGAAGCGGGCACGGGCCCCACGCTGGCCGTATTTCTTCCGTTCCTTGGCGCGCTGGTCGCGGGTCAACAAACCGGCCCGCTTCAAGGGCAAACGCATTTCCGGATTCAGTTCCTGCAAGGCCCGGGCAATACCATGCACCAGGGCGTCCACCTGAGCTGACTTGCCCCCGCCCTTGACCGTGGCCAGGATATCGTACTGATCAACAGTCTCGGTCACTGTAAACGGCTTGGCCACCTTGGGCTCGAAATAGATGTTGCCGAAATATTCGCCCGCTTCCATTTTGTTGATGGCAAGCTTGCCGCTGCCGGGAGTGATCCAGACTCTGGCAATTGCTGTTTTCCGCCTACCGGTCGCATATGTCTGTTCAGGGGCCATGTTAGTGCTCCGTTCAATCAAATCTCAAGGAGTTCAGGTTGTTGAGCCTGGTGGGGATGATCTTTGCCGGCATATATTTTCAATTTCCGCAGTTGAGCACGGCCGATTTTGTTCTTCGGCAGCATGCCCCGCACAGCCATCCGGATCAACTCTTCAGGCTTCTTGGTCAACACTTCGCGGGCTGTCTCGCTTTTGATGCCGCCAGGATAGCCGGAATGATGATGGTAGACCTTGTCATCCCACTTGTTGCCGGTGAGGTGCACCTTTTCCGCATTGACCACGATGATGAAATCACCGTTGTCCTGGAAATTGCAGAATGTCGGTTTGTGCTTGCCGCGCAGACGTCGGGCGATTTCGGAAGCTATGCGTCCGAGCACCTTGCCGTCGGCATCGGCCACATACCATTTGCGCTCAATTTCGTTCACCGGCGTGTAGTAGGTTTTCATGCTCTGGGCCTCAACACTTGAAAAAAAAAGGCTCGAACAGAGGTCCGAACCTGGGAGTCTCTTGTGGAGCGGGAAACGAGATTCGAACTCGCGACTTCAACCTTGGCAAGGTTGCACTCTACCACTGAGT
>Ga0123354_10014897_pt1 | contig 12115 bp, 14 predicted proteins | sample TergutLab28metaG_2_FD_97872 | JGI IMG/M metagenome (GOLD analysis project Ga0123354, IMG submission 97872) | Labiotermes labralis P4 segment gut microbial communities from Petit-Saut dam, French Guiana - Lab288 P4 | ecosystem: Host-associated > Arthropoda: Insects > Digestive system > Gut ... | reverse complement strand
CGCCATGACGTGGGGGCGATCTCGCGGTTCGGGCTGCTTGAGATCGTGCGCCAGCGCATGGGCTCCTCGGCGTTGTCGGTCAGTACCGAGTCCTGTCCGTGTTGCGGCGGTTCCGGTTCGCGGCGCAATCTGGAATGGCAAGCTCTGCAGGCTTTGCGCGAGGTTTACAGGCTTCTACGCCGCGCGGGCGCGGGGGAGGCGGTGACGTTCAAGGCCCCCCCGGAGCTGGCCTTCTATCTCCTGAACCACAAGCGCGAACGGCTGCGCGCCATGGAAGAGGAGCATCAAAAGACCATCGCGGTGATGCCCGAATAGCGTATGCTCCTGGTGCATGCTTGCTGCGGCCCGTGCGCCGTCACGGTGTTTCAGACGCTTCTGGCCGGGGGCGAAAGGGTAGCGGGGTTCTATTACAACCCCAACATCCACCCGCTGACCGAATACTTGCGCCGCAGGGAAGCTCTGGCTCTTGTGGCCGGGCGGCTCGGCGTCGCGGTGACGTTCGCGGACTCTGAATACGATCCAACGGTTTTTCTGCGCCAGACAGCCTTCCGGGAAAAAGACCGTTGCGCCCCGTGTTACGCCCTGCGCCTGGACCGCGCGGCCCTGGAAGCCAAACGCCAAGGCGCGAGAGGCTTCACCACCACGCTTCTCTACAGCAAATACCAGAACCACGAGGCCGTCCGGGCCGCCGGGGAAGAGGCGTCGCGCGCGCACGGCGTGGCGTTCGTCTATGAGGACTTCCGCCCCGGCTGGGACGAGGGGGTGCGCCTGTCTAAAGAGTGGGAGATCTACCGGCAGCCCTACTGCGGCTGCATCTACAGCGAGTTCGAGCGTTACCGGAAGAAGCTTTTGCGGTAGCGCCATGCTGCTCTACGTCCATATCCCGTTTTGCGTGGCCAAGTGCCGCTACTGCGCTTTCGCCTCCGAGGCCATAACCGTGGATGCCCTGGATGCCTGGGAAAGGGCGTTCGCCGCCGAGGCGGCCCATTACGACGAAGTTTTGGAGAGACCCGTTGTCCAGACGGTCTATCTTGGCGGCGGCACGCCGAGCCTTTTGCCCGCGCCGTCTTTCGAGCGGCTTGTGGAAACGCTTGCGCGTCATTTTACCATCCCCGCGGACGTTGAGTTCACCATCGAGGCCAACCCGGACTGCGTGGCGGACGCGCAACTCCCGCGCGTATGGCGCAATCTCGGGGCGAACCGGGTCTCTTTGGGCGCGCAGTCCTTTTGCGACGCCGAGCTCTCCCTGCTTGGCCGCCCGCACAGCGCCGCGCGGACGCTGACGGCTGTCACGCTGCTTCGCGCCGCCGGTTTCGCCAATCTTTCGCTGGACCTTATCTGGGGGCTACCCGGACAGGACTTCGCCTCCTGGATGGACACCTTGGCGGCGGCGGTGGCCCTTGGACCGGAGCACCTGTCCATGTACGGCCTGACGCTTGAGCCTGGCGCGCCTCTGGCCAAAGACGTGGAGCGGGGCGCATCGGCGCTGCCTGACGAGGAGGAAGCGGCCCGGATGTACCTGGACGGCGGGGAGTTTTTGGAGTCGCGGGGCTTTGCGCACTACGAGATCAGCAATTTCGCCAGAGAGAGCTTTGCCGCCCGCCACAATCAGGGCTACTGGGAGGGCGGGGACTATCTGGGCCTGGGGCCTTCCGCCGTCTCCACCGTGGCCGGCAGACGCTGGAAAAATCCCTCAAGCGTGGCGCGATACGCCGCACATGCCGGAGCGCGCGCCTGGGGCCGGGATGCGGAGAGTTTGACCGATGCGGTGCTGGGCAGGGAGCGCCTGATGCTTGCGCTGCGCATCGCTTCGGGCATGGACCTGGGGCTCTACCGGCGCGTCATGGGCCGGGATGCCTGGGACGCCCACGCCCCGTTTGTGCGGACGCTTCGGGAAAAGGGGCTCGCGGACGTAACGCAGAAGAGGCTTATGCTCACCAGACAGGGGATGCTCATTTCAAACGGCATCATCGGCAGACTTGTTTTTGAAGAACGCCAGGTCCGTTGACCCTGCGAGTTATCCTGCGAGTTGTTAGAACTTGCCGGAGGCCTTGCTCAAGGCCTCGCGCAGATCGTGATAGGCGCGCTCGAATCCGGCCTTCACCTCGCCCAGGGCGGATTTTCCGCCCTTGCGCAAAAGCGTCAGCTTGTAGCGGGCCAGATCGTACTTGGATTCCAGCTTGGCCAGGTCTTTTTCGTAGCGTTCGACAAACTCCTGCCCCCTGGCCTCGGCCTTGGCCTTGGCGCCGTCAATCCCGGCTTTCAGGGCCTTCAACTGGTCTTCCATTTGGGAATTGAACTTCTCGTGCGGGCTCATGGGACATCCTTATCACAAAAAAGCGCGTTATGCCATTGGGTCAAAAGCCTTCCCTCTTAAAGTGGTCGAATCCGCCGGGTTCCAGGTTACATCCGTTCAGGCGGATTCCCGGCGTTTGCGTCACCTCCCCCACGGTCCAGACGTCCTCCACGTGGGTGAACGCGTCCAGGAAGAGATGCCTGGGGCAGGCCCCAAGCAGGGCGTAATCCTCGCCGCCGGTCACGGCGAAAAGGGCCGGATCGCGGTCCGTTTGCCCGGCATACCGCGCCACTTCGGGGTGGAGCGTGTCCGGGAGAATGGCCAGATCGGCCCCGAACCCCGGCCCCAGAAAGCGGGGCAGATCGCGCCGCAGTCCGTCCGACACGTCCATGAGCCCCCGGACGCCGCGTTTGGCCAGGGCCAGCCCCTGCGCCACCCGGACTTTGGGGCGCAGATGCGCGGCCGTGGCGTCCGGCCATTGGCGCAGGGCCTTTTCCCGTCCGTCCCGCGTCATGGCCTCCAGCCCCACGGCCGAGAGGCCCAGGTCGCCCACCACGAAAAGCACGTCGCCCGGGCGGGCCGATTCCCTGGTCAACAAACGCCCGCCGGCGTCCGGCGCGCCCCAGAGCGTGACCGCCAGGACGATCGTGCCGCAGACGCTCAAATCGCCGCCCACGAGCGGCAGATCAAGGGAATTGGCCAGCTCCGCCATGCCGCCGAGCATCTCTTCCCAAAAGGCGGCGGGGGTGTGCGGCGGCCCGGCCAGCCCCAGGCTGAATCCCAGGGGCGCGGCGCCCATCGCGGCCAGATCGCTCAAGTTTACGGCCAGGGCCTTGTAGCCTACGTCCGCCGGGATAAAGGCGGCGGTCGTGAAGTGGACGTTCTCCACAAAGAGGTCCGTGGTGAGCGCCGCGGTTTGCGGAAACGCGAGCACCGCGCAGTCGTCGCCCCGGCCAAGGAGCATGTGCGGATGGGCGTTCGGAAAGCGGGCCGATATGGCCGCCAGAAACTCGTCCTCACTGGTGAAGGGGGCGCTATTCATGGCCGCCTTGTAGCGCACGCGCCGTCAGGCAACAATCCCCCCGGCCAGGGCGCGGCCGCTGTCATCAAAAAGCGCGGCCACCTGGCCCGGAGCCGGGCGCGCCACATCCGTCTCGAAGCGGAGTTCAAATCCGGTCCCGCAAGATGATAGCCGCGCCCGCGCGGGAACGGGCCGCTGCCGGTAACAGGTCTGGGCCAGGACGATTCGCGGCCACTCGGCGGGATCGGCCAGCATGTTCACGTCCCGGACCAGGCATTCCCGGACGTACAGCGCGGATTTGGGCCCGACCACCAGGGTGTTGCGCTCCCGGAGCTTGTCCACCACATAGAGCGGTTCGCTCCACGCGATCCCGATGCCCTTGCGCTGGCCGAGCGTGTGCCGCCACAGTCCCTGATGGCGGCCGATCTCCTGGCCGTCCGGCAACACGACGGGCCCGCCGCCGCCGAGATGCGCTCCCTCGGCTGCCAGAAACGCGCGGTAATCGTCGCCGGGAACGAAGCAGACCTCCTGGCTCTCTAGAGGCTCCGGCGCGGCCAGGCCGCGCTTCCTCAGCGCCTCCGGGACATCGCTTTTCAACCACTCCCCCAAGGGGAAAACGGCCCGTTGCAACGCATCAAGAGGGGTGAGCGTCAGAAAATAGCTTTGGTCCTTCGTGGGGTCCGCGCCCCGGTGGAGTCCGCCTACTCCGGGAGAGAGTCTGGCGTAGTGTCCGGTGGCGATGCCTTCTGCCCCCAGACGCCTGGCCGCATCGGCCAGGAGCCCGAACTTCATGTCCCGGTTGCACGCCGCGCAGGGGTTCGGGGTGAGCCCCTGGGCGTAGGCGGCCTTGAACGGCTCGATCACGAGCCGGCGGAACTCTTGGGAGAGGTCTTCGATATGGAGGGGAACGCCAAGCGCGCGGCACACATTTTCGAGATCTTGGAAGAGATGTTGTTCGCGCGCATCCGGGGGGAGAAACCGGGCGTGCAGGGCCAGGGCGTCGTGTCCGGCCTCGCGCACGAGCGCCAGGGCCAAAAGGCTGTCCATGCCGCCTGAAATGGCTACGGCGATAGTCATAAGCTTGCTATAAACGTTCGCGCCGGGACTGGCAAAGTCAGTCCCGGCGCGAAGCCTATATGGGTTTCCAAAGGGCGCGGCCCTTTGGCGGGGGCCAGGGGGCAGAGCCCCCTGGTCTGGTTTAATACGCTTCGTCGTAGCCGGTCACCTCTTGCTCGGTCACCTTGTGGTTAAAGGCCTTATAGACAAGGGACTGGTAGATGATGACGATGGGCACGAAGATGAGCGCCACGATCAGCATGATCTCGAGGGTTAACGGCGAGGAGGAGCTGTTGGCGATGGTTTTGGAGAACGCCGGGTCAATGCTGGAAGGCAGAAGCGCCGGGAAGAGCCCGATCACGCCGAAAAGCGTGACGCAGGCGATGGTCACGGCGCTGGCGGCCCAGGCCCAGACCATGCGCTTGCGGGCCAGGCAGATGCGCTGGAAGAGAAGCCCCAGCACGGCCAGAAGGACGATCACAAAGAGCGCCGGGTTTTCAAGGTAATTGTTGAAGAGCTTGGTGGCCGTATAGGTGAAGGCCAGGAAAAGCACGGCCATGATGAGAAGCGCGGGCCACAGGCGCGACGCCACGCGGATGGCCCTGTCTTTAAGCGCGCCTTCGGTCTTGCAGCACAGGAACAGCGCCCCGTGCATGAGGAACGCCAGCACGAAGAGGACGCCGCCGGCCAGGCCGTAGGGATTGAGCAGGGTGAAGAACGTGCCCTGGTTGATGCCGTCCTTGTCAATGGGGATGCCCTGGAAGATGTTGGCGAAGGCCACGCCGAGAAGCAGGGCGGGCAGGAAGCTCGCCAGGGCGTGAACGGTGTCCCAGAGTTTGCGCCAGCCAGGGGAATCCACCTTGGAGCGGAACTCGAAGGAGACGCCCCGGAAGATGAGCGCGAACAGAAGCAGCATAAGCGGCGAATACAGGGCCGAGAACATCACCGCGTACGTGCCGGGGAAGGCGGCGAAGGTGACGCCGCCCGCGGTCAGAAGCCAGACCTCGTTGCCGTCCCAGAACGGGCCGACGCTGTTTAGGAGGATGCGTTTTTCCACTTCATTTCCCGCGATGAAGGGCGAGAGCATGCCGATGCCCAGGTCAAAGCCGTCGAGCACGAAATAGACGGCCCACAAAACGCCCCACAGCAGAAACCAGATGGTTCCGAGTTCCATAAGTCTTTCTCCTTGGTCCTTTTAGTGGGCCGGGCCTTTTTTGGCGTACTTGGCCAGAAGGTAGATGTCCGTCAGGCCAAGCAAGGTATAGACCACAACGAAGGCGATGAGCGTGACCAGCACCTGGCCCGGATCAATGGGGGATACGGCGTCTTTGGTGCGCATGATCCCGTTCACGATCCAGGGCTGGCGGCCGACCTCAGCCACGGTCCACCCGGCCTCGATGGCCAGATAGGGCAGGGGAATGGCCAGGGTCATAATCTTCAGGTAGGTTCTGCTCTGCTGCAGTTTCCCCAGCCGCCACAAGCCGTAGAGAGAGAGCAGCGGGAAGAGGCAGCCCAGAAGCACCATGAGCCTGAAGCTCCAGAAGGTGATGCCCACGGGCGGACGGTCTTCGCGGGGGATGTCCAGGAGCCCCTTCACTTCGGCGTTGGGGTCGCTGTGGGCCAGGATGGAGAGCCCGCTCGGGATGGGGAGCGCCTGCACGGAGTTACGCTCGTTGGCGGCGTCAGGGATGACCAAAAGATACAGGGGGGCGTTCTTCTGGGTCTCCCAGTGGGATTCCATGGCCGCCAGCTTGGCGGGTTGGATGTTGGCCACCAGGTTGCCGTGGAAGTGCCCGTTGACGACGGCCAGCACGGAGAAGATGAAGGCGAAGACCGCGCCGATCTTGAAGGAGCGGGTATAGAACTCAACTTCGTTTTTGCGCAGGAGATGCCAGGCGCATATACCCATCACGAAGAACCCGGAGAGCAGAAACGCCCCGGAAAGGACGTGGACGTACTGGCTCCAGCCAAATGGATTGGAGACAAGGGTCAGGAAGTTGTCGAGCTCGGCGCGGCCGTTGCGGAACGTGTGCCCCATGGGGTTCTGCATGAAGCCGTTGGCCAGGATGATCCACAAGGCCGAGATGTTGGCGGCGATGGCCGCAAGCCAGATGGTGGCCAGGTGCAGCTTTTTTGGGAGCCTGTTCCAGCCGAAGACCCAGGCGCCGATCATGGTTGATTCCAGGAAAAAGGCCACGGAGGCCTCGATGGCCAGAAGCGGGCCGAAGACGTCGCCCACGTAGGCGGAGTAGCGCGACCAGTTTGTGCCGAACTGGAACTCCAGGGTGATGCCTGTCACGATGCCCAGCGCGAAGTTGATGAGGAAAAGTTTGCCCCAGTACTTGGCCATCCTCTTGTACAGTTCGTTGCCGGTGGAGACGTAGCGGGTCTGCATGTAGGCGGTAAGAATGGAGAGCCCGAGCGTCAGCGGAACGAAGATGAAATGGAAGAGGGTGGCGGCGGCAAATTGCAGACGGGAAAGCATCAAGGTGTCCATGCGTCTGATCTCCTTAGCCGTGCCGGTTAGAGGTTGACAGGGTTTCAAAGCTTACGGCGGAAAGCGTCTCCCTGAACTGCTGCTGGGCCTTGTTCCAGACTTTGTGCACCGCGCACCCGCGGCTGCGGCTGCAGGCCTGGGGCCTCGTCAGGCACTCGTTGATCCGGATTTCTCCCTCCATGGCCTCCACGACTGATAAGAGAGAAATGTCCTTGGGCGCAAGCGCCAGTTCGTAGCCCCCGTTCGCCCCCTGGCGGACGATCAAAAGGCCCGCCTTGGCCAGCCCCTGGGCGATCTTGCCCAAAAACGCGCCGGGAATGTCCATAGCTTCAGACACCTCGCGGCGGCTCGTTACCTGTCCGGCAGGGCTTGCGGACAAATACAGAACGCAGCGGATGGCGTATTCGGCGGCGCGGGTCAGCTTCAAAGGGCACCTCTTACGGATAAAACGGAGCTGATTTGTCCCATATCGGCCCAATGAGCCGTTGTCAATACTATTCGCACGCCTACGGCGCGCTTTTCGGTGAAAGGAGACGCACGGCGCGCGCGACGACCGGCGTTATTTTGAGCATGGCCCGGTTGACCCGGACTTTGCAGTACTTGTGCACAGCCAGATCCATCTGGCCCAGAAACCAGAAGGCCGCGAAACAGACGGTCAGGGTGAAGAGGCTGGCCACAAGCCGCGGTTTTTGGCCGGTCAGGGCGTGCCAGCGGTCCAGGACCAGGATGATGATCGTGGGATGGATGAGGTAGAGGGCGTACGAGTAGTCGCCGAGCTGGGCCAGAAACTTGGGGGACCGGATGCGTTTTTCCAGGGAGATGAGCAAGATGATGAGCAAGGCCGCAAGAAGGCCCAGAAGGTAGAATATGTGGAGGCCGAGGGGATTTAGCGCGCAGATGGCCAGCGTTGAGGCCAAAAGAATCTGGCCGGCCCAGAACATGGTGGCTGGCTCGAAGCGCCGCTGCAGGAAATAGAACACGAGCGCCCCCGCGATGAAGGAATAGCTCCAGGAGGACAGCCACAAAGACAGCGGATTGGGCAGGGGAGGCGGGGGATAGAAGGGCGCGATGTGCAGCACGGCCGTCCATACCGGGCCGCCGGACTGGCCCAGCGGGGGCGTCAGATGGAACATGGCGAGATTGGCCGCGACGATGACGAAGAGCCAGCCGATCAGAAACGCTGGGAAGTGCTTGCGCCATTTGGGGCGGCAGAAGAAGGCGCAGGCGAAGTAGAAGGTCACTTCATAGACGAGGGTCCACTCGATGCCCAGTTTATAGTCCTTGCCCGCGCCAAAGGGCAGAAGCGAAAGGACCACGGGCAGGTCGTCGCCGGTCAGGGGTTTTGCCGTGACGGCCCGGAGCGCAAAGGCCAGGGCCACGCAAATGAGATAGGTGGGATAGACGCGCACCAGGCGGTTGACCAGGAAATCGGGGGAATCGCGGTCCACGAGAAAGGCCATGAAATACCCGGAGATGGCGAAAAACCCGCAGGGAACCCCGCCGAGCATGTCGGGGAGAAAGGCGAAAACCGTGGGATCGCCCTCAATGGAGGGGATGTGGAACATGCCGGACAAGGCCATCCGCAAGTGCATGAATACGACGCTTATGCTTAAGAGTCCGCGCAGGGCCTGGATAAGAGTATATTTCATGGGCTGAGCTTTGCTTCCCTTTAATATCCGCATAAAACGCGGCGCGTCAATGGACGCCGTACGGCAACGGACAGCCGTAATCGGCAAATATTTGCCGGTTGCGGCGGCCTGTTGCCGTAGCGTATGGAGAGGCGTATTCGAGAACAAAGATTTTATCCCGTTGCTGACATGGTACATTTTGTGCTTGTGAGAAATGGAACAAGCGACAGGAATCAGAAGCAAAGGAGACGTAAGCGACATGAAAACGAGATGGACGCGTATGGGCATGGTGACATTGGTCCTTGGCCTGGCTGTGGCGGCGCTTGTCGTGTGGTCGTCCGCTGACGGCGGCAAGGCCATGGCCGCGGCCGCGGATTCCGTCAACGCCTCCACGGGGTGGCCGTGGTGGGCGTGGGTGGCGGTGCTGTTTGTCTTCTGTTTCGTGCTGGGCATCCTTGCGGTGCTTGGCGGCGTGGGCGGGGGCGTCCTCTTTACGCCGCTGGTCAGCGGATTTTTCCCCTTCCACCTGGACTATGTCCGCGCGGCGGGTCTTCTGGTGGCTCTGGCCGGGGCTCTGGCCGCCGGGCCGGGCCTTTTGAAGCGCAATCTGGCAAGTTTGCGCCTGGCCATGCCGGTGGCGCTTATCGCCAGTATTTGCGCGGCCCTGGGGGCCATGGTCGGCTTGAAGGTTCCCACGAACATCACCCAGACCTCCATGGGAATCGTCATCCTCTTCATCGCGGCGCTGCTTCTGGTCTCCAAGAACGCGACCAGGCCCGTGGTCACCAAGCAGGACGCCATTGGGATGGCCCTTGGCGTGCACGGCGCCTACTACGACCCGGCCAACGACGAGGTTGTGGAGTGGAAAACCCACCGCACCCTGCCCGGACTTCTCTTCTTCATCCTGATCGGCTTTATGGCCGGCATGTTCGGCATGGGGGCCGGCTGGGCCAACGTTCCGGTGCTGAATCTTCTGATGGGCGTTCCGCTTAAGGCCGCGGTGGGGACCTCCAAGTTCCTGCTGGCCATCACCGACACCTCGGCGGCCTGGATCTATCTCAACAAGGGCTGCGTCATTCCGCTTATCGCCGTGCCCTCGATCGTGGGGCTCATGGGCGGTTCGTTCGTGGGCGTGAAGCTCCTGGCCAAGGCCAAGCCCAAGATGATCCGCGTGATCGTCATCGCCGTCCTGATCCTGGCCGGTTTCCAGGCCCTGAAAAAGGGACTCGGCTGGTAAAAGCCCGCCGGACGCAATACTTTAGTGTAAGGAGTGAGGAACATGGCGTATGAAATGAAGGCTGGCGTGTCCGTCGAGGCTTCGCGCGAGCAAATCGTCTTCGCGAATATTCTGTTCTGGGGCGCGTGGAGCGGCCTGGCCATCCTTATCGTGACCTATCTGCTCTACGTGACCGGCGTTTTGGTGCCCCACGTGCCAATAGATCTAATCACGCAGTTGTGGTCCAAGCCGGTGCACGCCTACGTGGAAGGGGGCAAGGTGCCCCACGGCTGGGGCTGGGTCAGCCTTTTGCACACGGGCGACTTCCTGAACTTCGTGGGGATCGTGATCTTGGCCGCGCTCACCGTGGTGGCGTACCTGCCGCTCATTCCGGCGTTTTTGCGCAAAGGCGACAAGCTTTACGCGTTCATCGCCATAGCGGAAGTGCTGATTCTGGCCGCGGCCGCTTCCGGCATCATCGCGGCTGGAGAATAAGGCCTCGGATGTAATCTGCCGTGGGCGCGGTTCCGCATGGGGCCGCGCTCACGGCGGTTATTTGGGCAGGGATTTCACGAACACGCTTAAATTGCCGTACTTGTCCTTGAAGACGTCGCCGGTCAGCGTGACCTGTTTGTTGACGTAGGCGCGCTGAAAGGCTTCCAGGGCTTCAAAGCTGATGGTGTCCGGGGGGACGACCGCGTAATTGGTTCCGTCAGCGGTGACTATCCACAGCCCCTCGCCGTCCTCTTCGCCGACGGTGGCGGTGATGGCGGCATCCTTGGACACCAGCGTAAGCTCCGGGTCTTGCGCGAAGACGGTACACGCCGCCAAAAGCACGATGGCCACAGCCAGAGAGACGCGCAATGCCGCGATTTTCTTCACGTTTGACATGAATCCCCCTTTCGACTGGATTCGGATTTAGCGCCGGGTGAGCGAGGCGTCAAGCGCGCCGCGCAAGCCCGGGACATGAGCCGAAAAGCGCGAGGGTCAGCCAGTCCATGGCGAACTGAAGGCGGCTGGTCTCGTCAGACAAGATATCCGAACGCTCTTTTTCCGTCAGTTCCAGCTTTTCGAGCATCCCCGTGTCCGACAGGAAGCTTGCGAAGGCGTCCAGGGTGTAGAGGGCCAGAAAAATCATGCTGGCCTGTTTTGGGTTGAGCTTTTTCCCGGAATCTTTCAGCCTGGCTAAAAGAAGCATGTGGCGGTCGTTTATCCGGTTGTATTCCCGCAGATCCTGATCGCTGAGCCAGTTGGCCGAGGTCCACTCCGGCCCCGCCTCGAAGCCCCGGCAGTGCGCCTCCCGGACGATGAAAAATTGTTCCGTCACTTCCCCGGAAGGGCTGGGCCGCGTGGCCCGGCCCAGGGGATAGGTCCGGCAGGCCCCCGGCCGGTCCGCATAGACCGAGCAGCCTTGGTCCGTGACAAACGGGCAGGGCGCGCCGGGCAGATCGTCGCGCATACGCAGACGCGCCATGGGAAACCCGGTGTCTGGGGCGGGGGCTGTGGCCGCGTGGCGGCTCATGAACTCGTTTCCGGAGAGTTTCAGGCGTGTCCGCAGCCTGAGCACGTCGTAGGGGGTGAGCATAAGCGTCAGATCGGAGCAGCAGGCGTTGAAGCACGGCACGCCGGGGTGACAGGCGAACCGGAACGTCTGTCCTTTCGCCAATTCGGGCAGACTGGAAAGAAAAGCCTGGGCGGCGTCGTGATCGTTTGACATAGCCTGATGTATCATGCGCGTCCCGCTTGACACAAGCCGCCGGATCGCCTAATCATCCCGGTTCACCTTGCTCTTTTCCGGCCTCACGGAAAAGGGCCATAGTCCATAAGGAGGAAAAATGAGGAAGTACGAGACGCTTCTGCTGCTCAGCCCCGAGCTGAACGCGGAAGCCAAGCAAACCGTGATTGACGCCCTGACAGCCGTTGTGGAGCGCGAACAGGGCCAGATGGTCACAGTGGACGACTGGGGGACCAAAGACTTGGCCTACCCCGTGCGCAAGTTCGTGCGCGGCCAGTATGTCCGTCTGGAATACGCCGCTCCCGGCCCGGCCGTGGCGGAGCTGGAGCGCATCGTGCGCATAACCGACGGCATCTTCAAGTTCGTCACCGTCAAGCTGGCCGACGCGTTCGCGCCCGCCGCCCCCGCGGAGGCTTAAACCATGTCCTTTAAGAAAAAGTTCACTCCCAAAAAGAAATTCTGCCGTTTTTGCGCCAACAAAAACCTGCCGCTCGACTACAAGCGCCCGGACATCCTGCGCGATTTCCTGACCGAGCGCGGCAAGATAATCGCCCGGCGCATCACCGGAACCTGCGCCAAGTGCCAGCGCCGCCTGACCACCCAGATCAAGCGCGCCCGGCAGATGGCCCTGGTCTATTACACGGCCACCCACAGCGCCGAACTTCT
>Ga0123354_10014896_pt1 | contig 12115 bp, 8 predicted proteins | sample TergutLab28metaG_2_FD_97872 | JGI IMG/M metagenome (GOLD analysis project Ga0123354, IMG submission 97872) | Labiotermes labralis P4 segment gut microbial communities from Petit-Saut dam, French Guiana - Lab288 P4 | ecosystem: Host-associated > Arthropoda: Insects > Digestive system > Gut ... | reverse complement strand
GCAATTATGAGGTACGATTTTAAGCAATTATGAGGTACGATTTTAAGCAATTATGAGGTACGATTTTAAGCAATTATGAGGTACGATTTTAAGCAATTATGAGGTACGATTTTAAGCAATTATTTCCACTACAGCACTTTTATTCATCGCCTTCAAATCTCACATCTTCACTGCTTAACTGGATAGGAAAGGAAACGAACTAAATAGGTGTGAAGGGCCAACCAGAGCCCCGGTGACAGCGGAAAGTCAATGTATTGGCAGAATGCTGAGGTAGCGCGTGGGAGGGGGGATTGGAAAACATAATTTACAATCCATTCAAGATCAAGAGCGGGCAGAATAGGAGAGTTAGACATGCAGAACTTGCACTGTATTACGTCTTGTAGGGTAAGTGTGGCAGCATATTTCAGCTCCAAGTAATTGGATTGTAGGTGACACATTAAATCAGGTATTCCTGCGCACGGAAAAGAGAGACCACAGTGTTGGTGTGCGCTGTAACTTCATGCCGTCTTTATGCCACAGTTTCCATATCGCTCGTCAGAAAATGAATTTTAACGTAATAAAATGTAGCAATGTCTTATACTGATGCAACAATGTCTTGTACTGGTGTAACAAAGTCTTGTACTGGTGTAGAAATGTCTTGTACTGGTGTAACAATGTCTTGTACTGGTGTAACAATGTCTTGTACTGGTGTAGCAATGTCTTGTACTGATGTAACAATGTCTTGTACTGGTGTAGCAATGTCTTGTACTGGTGTAACAATGTCTTGTACTGGTGTAGCAATGTCTTGTACTGATGCAACAATGTCTTGTACTGGTGTAACAATGTCTTGTACTGGTGTAGCAATGTCTTGTACTGGTGTAACAATGTCTTGTACTGATGTAACAATGTCTTGTACTGGTGTAGCAATGTCTTGTACTGGTGTAACAATGTCTTGTACTGGTGTAGCAATGTCTTGTACTGATGTAACAATGTCTTGTGCTGGTGTAGCAATGTCTTGTACTGGTGTAACAATGTCTTGTACTGGTGTAGCAATGTCTTGTACTGGTGCAACAATGGGTCGTTTGACAGGAATAATAATAATAATAATAATACCAGTAAATCCAACCAAACACATCGCTTATTCTAGTATCATTTCAACAAGAATGTTTCGGCCTAGAATAAAACTACAATAAATAACTATTGCGTTTGACCGTATTTGCTGTGATTCTTATTATCCAGGACGCAGCGGGGATGAATCGTCTTAAGATTAATTGATAAGAAATATTGATTGTCCTAGTTTGACTTCCGGTTCTTCTGGAATTTCTTGTGTTTTCTATGAACCTCCTTTAATCCTCTACATAATTATTTACACAATAAAACCAAATCTGGTAGTTCTTATTTGTATTGCTCCTCCTCTTCTTCATCTTCTGCTTCTGCTGCTTCTTCTTCTTCTCCTCCTCCTTCTTGATCTTTTTCTTCATACAACAACTAAGTTCCATTTATGCACAATGATTAAGCGAACACTAAGCCAAAGATAGACAAGGTGATATGGTAATGGAGAAGACTACACAATAAGGATATTTATGTTATGTACTCTTGATTGATCGATTGATGGATGGATGGACGGGCGGGCGGGCGGACGGGCGGACGGACAGACTACAAGTTCTTCATGGCAGTGAAGATTCACCCTGTGGTCTCATGACATTCTTTGAACTATACAGTGTCATATCCCAGAACAGCAAGATACGAAAATATTAGTGCTTTACCCCTACAAGTCTAATAAATTCATCCATAACTACATACAAGCATGCACAATGTCTGGAAATGGGTTTATTATACAGGGTGATTCTGTCGCTAGAGGCCCCAAACTATTGTCCATAAAAATTATGTTATTGAGATAATGACTTGAAAATTTATATACACATACCGGGAACGATGCAAAACAGGACCTGCTCATAATCGATGCTGAAACTTGTCTCCTTTCACATCCAAGCACACTTGAATGCGTTTCTCCAAATTCTGGAATACTTTTCCCAAAGCGTCTTTGAGTTGTTCGATTGTGCAAGAGGCCCCATATAAAATTATGTTATTGAGACAATGACTTGAAAATTTATACAGTACACACATACCGGTAAACCCCCCCCCCCTCTCCACGCGATTTGGACTCGTCCAGTGACTTGCATTTGCCTGTGTTCAGCATTCCCGCAACTTGGCAGTTCTGAGTCGAATGCCGCGTGAGTGAAAATGAATACAGTCGAATAGCGCGGGTTTCTCTTTCGTAAATACTGACAAACAGGTTCATTTAAAGCAAGCCAGACGGCATTTCGAACGGAATTTGGTGAAAGACGTGCACCATCGAAGTGTTTCGTCTAGAAATTGGTTAAAAAGTTAAAGACAATGGGAAGCCTTCTCACACAACATACAGGAGGCCGCAAAATGTCTGACGAAACCACACACGATGTAAAGGAGCGATTACCGGCGTCACCATCAAAATCACTACTAAGACATTCACAAGAGACTAATCTCCCTTATTCCACGTGTAGAAGAGCTGCAAAGAGAGCAAAACTACGCGCTTACCGTGTGTCTTGCGTTCAAGAATTGCTTCCGATGGATCATGAAAAACGTATTCGGTTTTGTTTATGGATCGAAGATTTTCTTACTCAGTATCCTGGAATTTTAGAAGTCACTCTTTTTACAGACGAAACGTGGTTTCATCCGAGCGGATACGTAAACTCTCCAAACACGCGTACAAGGGCAGCAGAAAACCCTCGTACTGTGCATGAAGAGCTTTTGCATATTGAAGGGCAAAGTGTACAAATATACACACCGCACAATCGAACAACTCAAAGACGCTATACGCCAAGATATTCAAGCCGTCAACGTCGACACTTTGCAAAAAGTATTACAGAATTTGAAGAAACGCATTCAAGTGTGTTTGTATGTGAAAGGAGACCAGTTTCAGCATCGATTGTGAAAAGGTCCTGTTTTGCATCGTTCCCGGTATGTGTATATAAATTTTCAAGTCATTATCTCAATAACACAGTTTTTTATAGACAATAGTTTGGGGCCTCTAGCGACAGAATCACCCTGTATAAAATCCATGGAAAAAACACTCCATATCCATTAATGCAACTATTACCCGAGCGAAGCACATTGGAACATGCGGCCAAAAACCTAATAAAAATCAGTGATCTGGCGGCTGGGGTTGGGGGCGGGGGGTGGGGATGCTTATCCACAGAGAGCTCCTCACACCCACCGTCAACCCACACTTCAATATTCCATACACGGTACATCGTTACGTCGTAAACCGACGATCAATTTCCCCAGAAATACCTTAAAATTTTGCGGCTTATCACACATAACGTTCTCTTCTCCATATATTTCAGCACTTCGTTGCATTCAATACCAATGACGTAACGAGGAATCTCACATTCCCTAAGATAACTAATTAACAGGCCATCGACTTTGTTGAGCATGTACGAACAAGGGAAATGCTGCACCCCATGCCGGTCCTGCGTGTGTAAGACTTCAGCAAGGCTCTGTTCCTAGTGTTTTATGCAAGGAACTGTCCTCCCCCAAGGCACATGCTCGTGAAATTTCCTAACACAGTGAAAAGTAATCCAAGCAACGAATACATTGCAAGCTGGCGCGCTTCAAGTTACTATATAATTACAGACTGAAAATTATGTTACAGACAACTACACAGTGCACTAAGATATATAAATGATTTATTACAAGAACAGTTAGTTCGCTTTTTTTGCCTTCCGCTTTGCTAACCTAAAATATAAAGATTAAGATACACAGAACTACACTTTGCCAGTTTTTGCATGAGTGTGAAACTTGGTCTCCCGCATCGAGGGAGGAACTTAGAAGGAGGGTGTTCGAGAACAGGCTGCAGAGAAGGATATTTGGGCCGAACAGTCACGAGAAAACAGGGGATTGGAGAAGACTACGTAATGAGGAACTTCATGATATGTAAAAGGTAAAGCAGTCCCATTACAGGCCCGGAGGTTACCAGGAAGTTAGGGTTCCCAGATTTCGTGACAACGGCACAGGATGGTAGTAGGTTGTCAGCCTTACGCACCGGCCGCCTTTACCCTCAGGAAATACTCCTGGTACTAATTTCTGTTAGAGGCTGAGTCGACACCAGGGCCATAGTGCGATCGGAAGGATTTGATGTCAATAAAAAATCCACTGACACCAGCTGGGATCGAACCAGCGATCTTCCGATTTGTAGCACATCACCTTAACCACTGAGCTACAGCGGTCCCCTCGTGATATGTATTCGTGATTAAAAATTATTCGGGTGATCAAATAAAGGAGAATAGGTTGGGCGGGGAATGTAGCACGTGAGGGGGGAGGTACATACGGGATTTTAGTGGGGAAACGAGAGGGGAACAGACCATTCAGAAGACCTAGCAGTAAATGGGAAGATACGGATCTTCAACAAAATATGGGCGTGGAATGGACTGAACTAGCTTAGGATTGGGACAAGTGGTGGATTCTTGTGAAAGCAGCAATAAACATTTGGGTTCCGTAAAATGCGAGGAATTTCTTTACCAACTGAGAAAATTTTAGGTTTTCGAAAAGGACTCCGATCCCTGCACTTAAGTCACTGAATGACATATACGACAACACTTGTGATGAATATAGACCAAGCATATTGATCCAGTATGTGAGATGTCTGACAAGCGCGAAATCTGAACCCTCCACAGCACTGGCGTTTAGCACTGGGGTCTTCTACGTTGTTACACCGCGTATCGGAGTTACTGATTCCAGTATCGAAGGAAATAGCGCTCTTAGCTTCAGGTGTCAAAACTAATTCCTTCTACTTGTCATCAGGAGACGAGAGTTTCAAATATCGATCGATACAATGCCCATCCTGATATTTTCGTGGTTCCCCTCAGTCCTTCCTGAGAAATGTCGTTATATTACCTCAATTCATTTCACAGCTGGTACTATAATATAAAGAGCCAATTAGATGCAACAATAACAAATTTTATTGATAATTACAATCAGCTCAACGTGTTTCGGGCGATAATTTCGCCCATCCTCAGGAGCATTGGACTGTGTTTACAGCTTGTGGTATGAAGGACCGACGAAGCTGACAGCAGGCAGCATCGTCGGTGCATTGTACCACAAGCTGTAAACACAGTCTAGTGCTCCTGAGGATGGGAGAAATTATCGCCCGAAACACGTTGAACTGATTGTAATTATCAATAAAATGTGTTATTGTTGCATCTAGTTGGCTGTTTATATTATCGCATCTATGATGCACGGTCACACAAACATCAAACAACTGGCACCATTACACTTTCTTTGTAATCTATTATTGTCATTTTTTATTGTTGCATCAAGTTGGCTGTTTATATTATTGTGTCTATGATGCACGGTCACACAAACATAAAACAACTGGCACCATTATAATTTCTCTGTAATCTATTGTTGTCACTTTTTTATTGTTGCATCAAGTTGACTGTTTATATTATTAGTATCTGTGATGCACGGTCACACAAACCTCAAACAACTGGCACCATTATAATTTCTCTGTAATCTATTGTTGTCACTTTTTTATTGTTGCATCAAGTTGGCTGTTTATATTATAGTATCTATGATGCACGGTCACACAAACATCAAACAACTGGTACCATTATAATTTCTCTGTAATCTATTGTTGTCACTTTTTTATTGTTGCATCAAGTTGACTGTTTATATTATTAGTATCTATGATGCACGGTCACACAAACATCAAACAACTGGCACCATTATACTTTCTTTGTAATCTATTACTGTCATTCTGTTATTCAGGCCATGTATGCTGAGCGACTGGCAGTCATTACACGTTAGTACACAAAGTATAACTAATACAACACGGGAAAATGTGTAACATCAGCACAGCTTTGAATCTAAAGGATAAATTACACATTACTCTAAGTAACATTTCACAGGTCTGGATCTATCGACAAATCAGTTCGTGGATTTTTCGGTAACATGTGAGAGAACAGCAACTCCAAACTCAGACATCACCTTGTGTCTTTGTATAATTAAATAGGTATACTAAAAGCAATCCGTGTGGAGTTACTGGTCTCCCATCGGGTGTCTCTCCGGGTGGCGGATAGGGGAATGCCCATAGATATGGAGGGTACTGGGGAAATAAAATACCAGGAGCAGAACAAAACCAGAACCGCTGCCTTGCGGTTGACAAAGGGATCTAATAGTAATATAATAATAATAATAAATATAATAATAATAAAATATATTTATTTACTGCAATTGGGTTGTTACCCGGTGGCAGTGGTAATTTTACATGTAAACAAAACATGATATTGGTTACTACTAGATATATGTCGGGAGGGCTACATGAGAAGCATGTAGTGGCAACTTGGAATCTTGGGAACCATCTCAGCATTTGCTTTAAGGCACAGGGAAACCAAGAAAAATCTGTAAAGGCTGGAGGAAGAAAACCTCGAAAACAAATCACCTGGCCCTCCAAGTTGGGGTTATGCGAAGGGCCAGCTAACCATCAATGGAAAATTTTTCTAAGCTAAAGATTTTCAACGGAGGAACAGAACAGGACGGTTTAATGGGTGTAGACGAAAGCGAGTACAAAGGAATATGAGTAACAAATTGTATATGGACACTTGGAACGTAAAAACACTACTCAAACCTGGTAAAATGCAAGAACTTGCGGAAGAACTGGCCAAGACACAACTCGAAATAGTAGCAATCCAAGAAACGAGATGGCCCGGAACCGGACATATAAAGAAGAAAGACTTCTCCATATATTACAGTGGAACCAGAAATCAAATAGTTCAGGCGGACACTGGCTTTATTCTCTGAGGGAGAATCCGGGAGAACGTCATTGGGTTTGAAGCAATGAACGAAAGACTTTGTAAGATAAGATTAAAAAGCAAATAAAACAATCTGGCCCTGACTAATATCTACGCTCCCACTGAAGACAAAACGGACGTAGAAAAAGGGAACTTTTATGAAGATCTCCAAACACTACTAGATAGAACACCCAAACGTGACACAGTAATAGTTCTGGGTGATGCAAATGCAAAACTAGGGAAGGAAAATGTTTATAATGAAGTAAGCTGGAAGCATACTCTACACGAATTATCGAACAGAAATGGGGAGATGCTACTAGATTTTGCACACTAGGAAATAACCTGAAAGTTATGAGCACTCAATTTCAACACAAGAAGATTCACAAAGGTACTTGGCTGGCCCCAGACCAAAGGACACTAAACCAGATAGATCATGTAATGATCAGTAGTGAGAAGAAAGTACTTATTGATGAAGTTAGAACCATGAGAGGAACGAATATAGACTCAAATCATTATCTTCTTAAGTTAATACTTAACCAAAACTTCCAAAAATATATATTAAGAAAAATAGAGATTGGACGGGGATGTGGAATATATCAAACCTCAAGAATCCGATAAAGTGCTTGGAATACAGAGTTTCATACACCAAACTGCCAAAACAAACACAACAGCAAGACGTAGAACAAGAATGGGAGCAGATTAGGACGGCAATCACAGAAGCAGCAAATGAAATAATCCAAAAGCAAGATAAGAAAGAGAGGAGTGAATGGTGGGACAAGGACTGCCAGCTAGCGATTAAGAGAAAGAATGATGCGCGAAGAACGTGGTTACAGCATAAAAACCAGAGCGATTAGCGAATGGTACCACAAGATGAGAAATGGAGCAAATAGAATGTGCGCACTAAAGAAAGAAGAATGGATTAATGAGACAATTAGACAAATAGAAGAAAACCACAAGAAGAACGAATCAAGGATATATTTTACTGTGATTGAAAAACTTAAACACCAGAATATAAGATTTCCGTTTATGAGTGAAGATGAAAACAACACCGTAATCAATCAAACGAATCAAATCCTAAACAGATGGAAGGATTAATTCAGGACAATCCTGAACCTAGATACAGATAACTCCTTTAGTAACCATAGGATACAACCAATAACAAGTGACAACCAGACCGGAGAATAAATACAACCTCCATCTTACAATGAGGTATGCTCAATAATCAATAAACTGAAAAGTAACAAGGCAGGAGGCACCGATAATATAATACCTGAATTAGTTAAACAGGGTGGCAGAACTCTGAAACAAATGTTACGTAAAGTTATACTAATGATCTGGGAAAAAGAACAATTACCTAACCAATGGAAGGAAGGAATAATTTGCCCGATGTATAAGAAGGGGGATAGACTGGACTGCACGAACTATAGACCTATAATATTGTTAAATGTTGCTTATAAAATATTTGCAATAATTCTGAATCAGAGGCTGGTAGATATTATAGAAACAGAGTTAGGTGACAACAGTCTGGATTCAGACCTAACAGATCCACAATTGACAATATTTTGTGATAAGACAAATTATCGAAAAATGCTATGAATATAATATTGATATTCATGACATATTTATAGACTACGCACATGCCTTTGATTCAATTAAAAGGAATAAAATATTAGATTCATTAATCCTGTATAAAATACCCCCCCCCCCAAAAAAATAATAAGGCTAATTGTGAAGTGGGAGAGAAAACCAACAAGATGCAACAGTTAGACGTTTATTATCAACACGTTCTCAACATGTTTCGGTCATCATTATGCCCATCTTCAGGAGAACAAGACGTGTGTCACTGCAACTAGAAGCCTCATGAATGAGGAGGCCTAGCCCACGTTGGGCCGCAGCGGAACAAAAATAAAAACAATTGTATGCGCTTTTGTTTGTTTTAATAAGTATTCATCCTGACGATGACCCTTCGTTGTCGAAACATGAAGCAATAAATATAACAAATGAAGTTGTGTTAAGAGTTTTTCTTCTTTCAATTTATCATCAGAAAATAACTTTATATAAACACTCTGTATATAAAACAAGGGACCTTAAATACATTAAATACATTGCACTGAACCAATTACCTATATTTATTACAGTTTTCAGCAAATACAGGGTGTTTCACGAGAAACAGTAAATATTTTAGGAGGTGGTAGTATGGACTATTCCGAGTATATAAGTTCATATAATCATGTGTCCAACTTTCAGTGGGTGTGAAGATACAGCTGTTTGAAGTTGGCGTGTACAGATGAGATTTTTGTATGTGGGGATGGATGAAAAGCGAAGTCTACAAAGAAAAAGTAAACACAAGAGACGAATTGGTCGCTCGCATTATGAATAGTGCTGCCTCATAAAGGAAGAACGCCAAGACGACCTCACGTACTGTTGTCAAGAGGGTTGAAAAGTGCACTGAAGTCGATGGTGGTATTTTTGAACACTTACTTTGAACTCTTGCAGTTTATTGAGATGATTTATATAAACAATAAATGCAATCAATACGTCTTTTGTCTTTCCTTCATACCTTTTGTAAGGCGTTTTATGCGTAATATTCAAACAGATGTAACTCCACACCCATTGAAAACTGGACACATGTTATAACAACTTATTTACTCGAAAAAGTCCATACTGCCACCTCCTAAAATATTTACCATTCGTCCTGAAACACTTTGTATATTCCCGAGACCTCAGACTGCCGTCGAGGCTTTCACTCAATTTGGATGCTGTGACGCACAGTCTGCAGCTTGCCGGGAAACAAGATACCAACGCAACAGCGTCGGCCAAATACGTATTTCCGTTAGGAAATTTTGTCATACGTTGATACTGCATGTTCGTAACGTAACACATTCAACAGTAAATGAAGGGTTTCAGGTTCTTGTGACCGTGCATCATGGAACGTAGAGTGAAGAGAGATAAACCAACAAGATGCAACTAATCCGATGTTTATTATCAAACTTCTACCTCAACATGTTTCGGGCATCATTATGCCTATCATCAGGAGAACAAGACCGTGTATTACTGCATATGGTGTTCTGCACTGTAACAGGAGGGGGAAAACCCCGTAAGATGTGAGCCATAGAATCTTTGCGTGGAGTAATGAGAAGTAAACGTAGTTGGGATTTCGAGTGTATACACATATACACCCGGTCATATACATATACATACGGCTTACACATACACACACGACCATACACATATACACACTAAATCCCAACTATGTTTACTTCCCATTACTCCACTCAAAGATTCTATAGCGCACATCTTACGGTTTTTTCCCCCTCCTGTTACAGTGCAGGACACCATATGCAGTAATACACGGTCTTGTGCTCCTGATGATGGGCATAATGATGCCCGAAACATGTTAAGATGGAAGTTTGATAATAAACATCGGTTTAGTTGCATCTTATTGGTTTATCTCTCCTCCCCCTAAATGAAGGGTATTTAGAGCACTTGCCAACAACCAGCACTGCTGGAAACAGATGGTGAGTGGCTATAAGAAGGATAATAGAGAGGGATAGAAAGACAGTAGGATGGGTATGAAAGTAAAGCAGTGTGAGTAAACAGCAGTCACAAGAATGAAGTCATTAATGAGTTAAAATTAATTGGAAACATAAATCAACTAGCCACGTGACGTCATACGACCGGTTTTCATAATATTTATTCGCTAGTTCTCGTTTTCTTGGCTCATGATGACTTATTACTGCATTTTATATGGCACCTGAACGCCCTGATCAAACCACAGACATGAAACGTTTTAATCACTTCCGTATGCATTACTAACTGCCGATCCCAGTGTCCGCGCGGTATAAAGCGTAGGTATACGGCCTCTCACCTGCTGAGATTGTGGATTCGAATCCCACCGGGGGCATGGAAGTTTATCTGTTATGAGTGTTGTGTGTTGTCAGGTAGGGGTCTGTGCGACGGGCTGATCGCTTATGTTTCTATTGAAGGAAAATAATGCAAATAAATGAAAAGTATTTATTGTGTTTCTGCACCAGATATTGATTTAAAACCTGAAATTCAATAAACAGAAAACTGTAAAAATTCACACATTATCTCTACTATGGTAAAGGTAAAGGTAAAGCAGTCCTGTCACAGGCCTGGAGTGGCCCAGAGGGTTCCAGGAACTTAGGTTTCCCATATTTCATGACAACGGCACTGGATGTTGGTAGGGTTGTCAGCCCTACGCACCGGACGCATTTACCCCAGGAAATGGGACTGGTACTCATTTCTGTTGAAGGCTGAGTCGACTCCAGGACCATAGTGCGATCGGAAGAATATTATGTCAATGAAAAATTCCAATGACACCAACTGGGATGGAACCAGTGACCTTCCGATTTGTAGCACAGCATCTTAACCACTGTGCCACCGCCTACATCTTTCGAGCACTATGTGCTCATCATCAAGAGGTCAAAATTGTATTATACAGCATCTGATATCATCACACCTGTAGGTGGCCGTCCGGTGCACAGTCCTCTCGCAACCTGTGCACCGGACGGCCACCTAAAAGTGTGACGATATCAGATGCTGAATAATACAATTTTGACCTCCTGATGACGAGCACATAGTGCTCGAAACATGTAGAGGCATATAATAAACTTTTTATGAAACAAGAATTTGTGCATTAAGTTGGTTAATTACTAAGATTATACTGAGATGCACGGTCAGCAAAACATCAAAAGCAAAAGAAATTCTCACACACACAAGAATTACGATGATAATCTGTAAAGCACACGGTTGTTTTTCTACTCCATTACAGTCATGCTTCCAAAAATATGAACCTTTGCTGCGTTCGCCACCAACTATTACACATATCAAAATTTCGGCTGCAGAAAAATAGACAGCACGCAGGTGCAGAATGGATAAAAAGAGAAATTCGCCGTTGGTATAAGACTGCTGTATATACAGGACGTTTGATAATGTTCTCCGTGATTACAAATATTTATAACAAGAAAACCAAAGGACCTACCTTAATGGAATTGTTCACAGCGACAGGAAAACTGAGCTTTTTGGGGGGGAGGACAACTAGAGATGTTCGATGTGTTATCATGGGTGACACGGCACACATCGATACGATATTCAAGTTCTTGCCACAAGCGCGTCAAAATGGGTGCTTTCTGCTTGCACAGACACCCAGTTTCAGTAAATTGTTTATACCGCGCAAGAATGGTCTTGTCTGTAGGCGGGTCCTTTCCGTACTTTGCATGAAATGCACGTTGCACAGTAACCACAGACTTACTCGTGTGATATTCCAGCACACAAAACGACTT
>Ga0123354_10014895_pt1 | contig 12116 bp, 3 predicted proteins | sample TergutLab28metaG_2_FD_97872 | JGI IMG/M metagenome (GOLD analysis project Ga0123354, IMG submission 97872) | Labiotermes labralis P4 segment gut microbial communities from Petit-Saut dam, French Guiana - Lab288 P4 | ecosystem: Host-associated > Arthropoda: Insects > Digestive system > Gut ... | reverse complement strand
GCCCATATATCTGGCAGCACTACACTGCACAGCCCGTATGTCTGGCAGCACTACACTGCACAGCCCATATGTCTGGCAGCACTACACTGCACAGCCCATATGTCTGGCAGCACTACACTGCACAGCCCATATATCTGGCAGCACTACGCTGCACATAACATAACATCAATGAAATGTTATGCATACAAACTTTTATTCAAAACAAAGTAGATGATTTCATAAAAGGCTGTATAAGAGTGCATACGTTCAAAACTAATTGGCAAATAAATATTAAGGGGAAACGAAATCATTAAAAGGACAGAATGGATTAGTGCGGGAAAGCAAATAATGTCGAAAATAGAGGAAAACTGATGTAAAAAAAAAAGAGAAAGGAATTGCAAAATTGAAGGAGATGTGAGATTTGAAATAGAAAGAATATTGGCAAATTGGATCGGAAGGAAGTACGTATGTGTGTTTCTTTACTAACGTCCAATAATGTTACAACGAAACTACATACACTCTATATACAGTAATGTGTGTCACCTCCATTGCATTATATAGAAATAGGTAAAGCAGTCCCGTTACAGACCTGGAGTGTCCCAGAGTGTTCTAGGAAGTTAACCATTCAAACGCCAAGTTAAATTCCATCTGTCATCTGCTGGCACAATTAAGAGCTCACCATATTTTCCACGTTAGCGGGTTAAGGGTTAGGGTCCCCAGATTTCATGACAACGGCACAGGATGGAGGTAATGTTGTCAGCCTTAAGTAATGGCCTGCTTTACCTCCTGGCACTCACTTCTCTTAGAGGCTGAGTCAACCCCAGGGTCATAGTGCGATCGGAGGGATTTCATATCAATAAGAAATCCGCTGACACCAGCTGGGATCGAACCAACGACCTTCCGATTTGTAGCTCAGCACCTTAACCACTGTGCTACCGCGGTCCCCTCACTACATTATATTATTCAGTAAAATTCTAAAGCACGGTATCCTGTGCCAGAAGCTACGATTTGAATCTTCTTCTGGAATAGCATTCGTACTTCGCATTTACATAAAGAATAAAACAGAATAATCAAAGTTTTTCATAAGTAAAATTCATGTTTTTGTGCGTTTGTTGATTGTTAGGACTTGTTTTTGTTGCAATAAGAAGGACGGAAATGAAGTCGGTCTGCAAACGTCAGGTTCTGTCTTCGCTTCGGCTGCAACGAAAATAAACGCACCAAGAGGAAAAGAAACAGAAATCGTATTTGAAGAAGATAATATCGAATTTTATGTTCCGCTGACCGTGCATCTTATTACAGTCTTTGTAAATGACCAACTGGACGCACAATTCTTTTCCTTATATTTGTTTATTCCAATTCTCTACATGTTTCGAGCAACCAAGTGCTCATCATCAGGAGAGTCAACTGCATCAATACGACCTCTGGTGTATGTCACTGTATGTAGGTGACCGTGTGGTATGCAGGTTTCGATGGAACCGGTTCCATCCAAACCTGCATACCACACGGTCACCTGCATACAGTGACACATACCAGAGGTCGTATTGATACAGTTGACTCTCCTGATGATGAGCACTTGGTTGCTCGAAACATGTAGAGAATTGGAATAAACAAATATAAGGAAAAGAATTGTGCGTCCAGTTGGTCATTTACAAAGAAGATAATACTGGTTCTTAAGCATACGTTATCACAAACACCCTCTCCTTACTAAGCTGTTGTAAGACAATTTTGTAATCATTTCGTTACTATGTACGAGAGTGAGTCAAATGAAAACCTGAAATATAATATAATATAATATAAATAAAACTGTCGGCCACTCGCCAAATCATGAGTATCATTGTTGTCAACTTACAGACAATCGAGCTGTGTTTCGAATTTTTATCGAACTTTTAAGGTTTTCATTTGACTCTCCCTCGTACATAAATTTATATAATTTGGCTAGTAAAATTCCTGCGAATTATTTTCATATGAACAAAAAAAATTGTATGATGTGTTTCCACGCCAATTACACATTAAGCTCAGGCAACCTGTATTTCAAATAACGAAAACATAAACTATGACCTTCAATAATTAAATTTCAGTGTCACTTGTTGTAACTACGACATGTGTTCATAGGAAACGGTTAGAAAGTAAGGATTTAAAAGCCTCTGGAATCTGTAAGGGAGGAAGACATTTTTATTGGATAAGATGTGCAATCGGAAAGAAACTGAAAACTTAGAAGGGAAATGAGCGCTCTGTCTTTGTTAGTAGAGCGGCTAATTAATTTCTGTCAAAATGAGAGCTTCGACAGTCCTGTAGATTCCTGGCCACCACTTCACAAACATCTCTCAAAGTTCCCAGTAATTTTGCAATACCCTCCTCTTGTGTCTCCTCCTATTATTGGCTAAGCCTAAGGTTCAATTATCGTTGCTTGAATCTGTTCCAACTGCCAAACATCGGAAATTTGTGTCAACATACTTTACACTGTTGTACAAAGCAAGTTACTGAAGGAAGATTCTAATTACGGTTTTGGAGCAGATCGAAGGAAGGGAAGAGTTTGTGATCTGCCTGGTTTTGCATAAACTGAGGCTCCCTTTGCCGCAAGCTTCCTTTGGCTTTACTAATAAGAGACCTGTCTTCAAATCCCCAACATATTGCCAATAATAAAACCGCATCAAACAATTCCGCCTTTAGTAACATGCAGTTGGTTCTATTGGCATGCGCACTTGCAGAAAGTGACAGATACGTCACATAACAGCTTTCACTCGTCCCGTTACAATGATTTGGCAAAACAAACAGCTCATTTCCTGAGGTAATTCTGCCATTGTATGGGCTCCTAAAACTCGTTACCAGATATCATCAGTCACAGAAACCAAAAATAAGCAACTCTATACCACATACTCATGTTCGTGGCGAAATTCTGGTCAGCACTACATGTTTCGACCTGCCTCTGGCCATCTGCAGATGGAATAAACACAATTAATATTAAAAATGGATTCCTACTACTTCGTATCATTGAAGTGGAAGGACTTATTTAAGTTTGTCTTTAAATATTTTAGATTTAAACTTTCTTGCAAAATGTAGAAAAAAAGTTATTTTTACACTGAATGTAAAAGATAACTAAGAAAATTCAGGGTTTAAATCTTGTTGTTGCACCGTGCATTTTTGTAGAATCACTTCTATTATCAACCAACACCTGCACTTACATAACTTTCACATAAAACACTTTAAAAACACTTAAAATCACTCCGACATGTTTCGATCTTGTCAGATCATCATCAGGGAGCTTTATTGTTCCTTGCTATTTATTCTTTTCAGTTCATTTGCGATTTCTTGTGAGTTTTTTGTATTATATGTGTTTGGTAGGCAAAGTAGACTATTTAGTTTTTTGCTTATAAATTTAGCTTTTTGTATGATGAAGCCAATGTGTTGTTTACTGTGGGTCTAATTGTAATGTAACTTTAGCAAGGAACAACAAAGCTCCCGGATGATGATCGAAACATGTCGGAGTGGTTTTAAATGTTTTTAAAGTAAATCTGATGTGTGGTTGACCGTGCATCGTAATTTAATGTGGATAAGAAACCAACTAGATGTCACTTACGTGATATCCTGTATTTCTCCTTTACAAATAGCTCAACATGTTTCGGGCAAACATGAGCCCATCTTCAGGAGCTGACGACTGTATAGTGTTATCGCCACGTGTTAGTATTGTGCCGTGGCTGCAGGAAGGCTGTCAGAACCGGTTAGCAGGTAGTGTGTCCATTGAGAAGGTCGTGGCACAACGTGCGACGGTATCCTCAATGGACACACAAATTGCTAACCGGTTCTGACAGCCTTTCTGCAGCCACGGCACAATACTAACACGTGGCGATAACACTATGCAGTCATCGGCTCCTGAAGATGGGCACATGTTTGCCCGAAACATGTTGAGCTACTTGTAAAGGAGAAATAAAGAATAACACATAAGTGACATCTAGTTGGCTTCTTATCCACACTGTTTTTAAAGTGTTTTATATGAAAGTTATGTAAGTGCAGTTGTTGGTTGATAATAGAAGTGAAAAAAATTCAGGGTTGTTAAATTTTTAAGGATATAATCCGTTTCGTCCCATTTAGTTTGTGTCAATAGTTTCGCTAATATAACAAAGAGCATGACATATTTTCCTGCTGGCTTTCCATGCAGAACGTAATTTAATTTAGAGCGTGAATTGCTGTATGGATCCATCAATGGATTTTAACGTATACAAACGTGATATACGTTAATGAAACTGTTTGCACTTGTCTGCACAATACAGGGGTTTTTTTTAAATGATCTTGCTCTGCCATACACAGTTACACCAAAAATACATCACAATTTGCCAGACATGACATTCCATATACAATGGAAAATTAATATTTCGAAAAATAAAAGTTTCTTGAACCTTGGGTGAAATTTTAATGTATTTTCCACATACAAATATACACATCGCCAAACCCAAATTTTTTAAATCATATGGGTTATTTTATGTACTATCAGGTTCAAAATAAAAATGCAACATTACCCCCCCCCCAGACTGTAAAAACACGTTTCGTACAGGTACGGCAGAAGAAAATACATCATTAACTGAGTTCTTTTCATAACCTAGAAGAAAAATGTTTACTGCGCGGTACAAACTGAATGTTGAAACTTAGTTGACGTTAGTGCCACTAAAATCCCCAGTTACAATTTTAGGTGTCTGTTACTGAGCCAGAGATGCGGTCAAACGCAGGATTGGCTATACAGACAGAAGGATTTCGAATCGCGCTTCCTGCAAGTCAGTTAATGGTCTGATTGGTTCAGTCTTTAAATGTTAGTACAGAATTCCTTCGGATTCATTTCCTTACACCACAAACGTGTAAAAATTATAGACAGTATTTCCAATCGTTTCCTTTCTATGTAGTTAGATATTTAAATTCTTACGGTAAAAGTAACAAAGATACTTATAGTTCACATGATGGACCCTGATTCATGGCCTTAATGGTCAACGTGACATATATCTATGTATTCACTTGGCGATGATCGGAGACCATCAAAAGCTGAAGCAGTAATTATTGTTACGTCATAAAAATGTGTAAAAGGTAAAAAAGCTAAAGCAGTCCCATTACAGGCCCGGAGTGGCCCAGAGGCTTCCAGGAAGTTAAGATTCCCAGATTTCATGACAATGGCACAGGATGGTGGTAAGGTTGTCAGCCTTACGCACCGGCCGCGTTTACCCCAAGGAAATGCTCCTGGTACTCATTTCTGTTAGAGGCTGAGTCGACCCCAGGGCCATAGTGCGATCGGGACCATTATGTCAATGAAAAATTCCAATGACACCATCTGGGATCGAACCAGTGACCTTCCGATTTGTAGCACAGCACCTTAACCACTATGCTCCCACGGTCTCCACATACAGATGTGTAGGGTAGAGTAATTCGGTTTGTACTCCTCACCCAATATTGTGCGGGTGACAAAATCGAGAAAAATGAGATGGGATGGGTGAGGAGAGGGGGTGTATAGGGTCTTGGTGGGGAAATCGGAGGGAAGGAGACCACTGGGGAGACCTAGGAGTAGATGGGTGGATAATATTAGGATGGATCTCCAGGAGGTGGAATGTGGCTATATGGACTGGATTGGGCTGACCCAGGATAGAGACAGGTGGCGGATGCTTGTGAGTGCGGTAATGAACCTTCGGGTTCTGTGAAATGCGGGGAATTCCTTGACCAGCTGCAAACCAGTTAGCTTCTCAAGAAGGACTCTGCACCATACAGTAAGTAAGGGTAGAGTATTTCATATTGTTGTCCTTACAGACAGAAGACTGTTTTGTCAATTGGACAGAAACACGTGGCATGATTATTCAGAAATACGATGCAAAGACGAACGATAAAAAGTTACGAGTTTTTCTTAAATGTAACAAAGCATAATAGAGTCAGTTGTTAGTTTAACTATCTTTGAATATAAAATTATTTTTCGTAAAGAAATTATGTATTAAAGTAAGAGGAAAAATTGGAATTTGAAAAGCGAAGAAAAAATTAAAATTTGAAAATCAAGTTATCAGGAAAATATACGGGCCAGGATGAAAGAAAAAGTGAGAGGTTTCGAATGTATCTAGCAATGTCCGGATAGCAAAAGGTAAGAGAAGAGTGATGGCTGAGCACGTTTCTGGGATTGGCAGACGGGGAATTGATGAAGGGTGTTGCTAGGGAGCATATCACGAATTTTTCTTAGGATCAGAAGAAACTAAGATTACACTCGGACAGACACAGAGAGATAAGTTCAAAAAAGTCAGTTTATTAAACCAAATGTTTCATGCACTTTGACGCAAGCAGGGCACAGGATTCTTCAATCACACTGGCATTAAATGCACTACAATTTTTCCATATAACTGAAAAACATATGGAAACAACGCCCAGTGCCTAATTAAGCATGTTATTCTAATATATAAATATACAATGATGTATCAGTCAAACACAATAAAACTTTATTATGTTTATTTTTGTATTAGGGCAACATGTTTCAATTCTTATAGAATCATCTTCAAGTCCTTCTGAGAATACTTAGAAGAGCCTGAAGATGATTCTTTAAGAATCGAAACATGTTGTCCTAATACAATAATAAACATAATAAAGTTTTGTTGTGTTTGACTGATACGTCATTTATATTTCTATACGTGTTAAACACTTCGGGATGGCAAACATTTAAAAATTAAATTAATAAATGTTTTGGCGTTTTGCTGACCGTGCGTTTCAGTATATTTATCTCAGTAATTAACCAACTTGATGCTCAAAACTTGTTTCACAATAAGTTTTATTTCATGCCTCTACATGTTTCGAGCACATGTGCTCATCATCAGGAGGTCAAAATTGCATTACACAGCCTCTGTGATGATACCAGAGGCTGTGTAATGCAATTTTGACCTCCTGATGATGAGCACATGTGCTCGAAACATGTAGAGGCATGAAATAAAACTTATTGTGAAATAAATTTTGAGCATCAAGTTGTTTAAATACGGAGATAAATAAAAAAATGTTATTCTGAGACAGAAGTTTCCTTTCCATTTCCATCAACTTGCTACTAGTAAAGGCAATTTTCATTGCCGTTCTGTTGCTGTTTGTAACAACAACAACAAGAGGTAAATTTCGTAACCTGCAATGTGTGTTATCGCTTCGTGACAGCTTATTAAATCGTAATAAATCCCTAATTACCATGCCGAAGGCACTGTTATCTTGTTCGCGCCTCTCTTTGTACAGTATCGGTGTTTATGAGACAATGTAGTGTGGAATATGGTACAGAAATATAATTTATCTTCAAGTGGATTTCCCACAACCAACTTTGCCTTAAGCTTCTAATGAATTACGATGATTCAGAATACCAGAAAGGAGCATGGCACAACTGCAGGGCGTGTCGTCTGGGGTCTCCCGTCTTTTGGGTTCCTTTATCCTGTTACAAAACAATAGACGGAACGCCTTCGGCGAGGGATCGGTCCGTCGCAAGCCAATTCCTACTTACAAACAACAAAAACACAGAAGACACAGACATATATCGAGGACTTAACGGGGATTCAAAACAACAGACATCTACGATAATACTTTCCCCTTGCTCGATCTACGCAAGGGGTATGGAGGAGTGGAGTTACAGCTCCACTTAAACTGAACCTCGTCAATAGACAGAGTTGGGCGGTCAGCTTCACGCCACGGTAGCTTTACCTCCGGAGAAAACATATCCGGTAGCCACTAAACAGGAGACTGGAAGAGCCGCAGAGTAGTTCTGTGCGACATGGAAAAGAGAAAACTTTCTTTTTGCTGCCGGGAAAAAAACTAGGAAGCTTCGGACGTCCAGTTGGTAGCCTAATCACCATGTCGACTATTCCACAATCTGAAGAGAATGGGAGCCTTAAATCGGGCAGAAAGTTTTGTCGAATTCCGGTAGAATATTAAAACCGGATGTACAAAAGGATATAAACAAAATTGGTGCTGCTGACCAACTGAGGTTACCACCACAATTTCGTTTTAATAACTGGTCCAGATTCGTTATAAAAATAACGTCCTTCAGAACTGGAATTACAACTTAATTTTCAGCCATAGAAACATAGCAATAGCTTGCTAACCCCACGCATAAAATCATATAGACAGTAACACACACATTTTATAAAGCAACTGACCGCCTCTTATAGAAATTGTTGTTTCATTATCTTATTTCAAAAGCCGACTCCTGTAACATACCGTGAGTCACATGTGTTAGTTCACGTCCATATATTCTGTTCTTAGGCACTGTTCGTTGATTAACTACTATGTTTATGGAGTTCGGATGCCTGGTTGCCCTTTTGCGACATAGCAGCAGCAGAGCGCAGCAGCAGCAGCAGCAGCAGCAGCAACAACAACAACAACAACAACAACAACATCAACAACAACAACAACAACAGCAACAACAACAACAACAGCAGCAACAGCAACAGCAACAACAAAGACAACAACAACAGAAGCAACAACAACAACAGCAACAGAAGCAACAACAACAACAACAGTAGCAATTTCCGTCAACCTTTTGAACGCGATCACAACGCACATGTACGCCGATTTAATAAACAATACTGTTTTTTTTCCAGACTTCACCCCTTTTTCCGTCTGGAAAGCGCAACGTGTGTACGAAAAAGAGAATGAACATTGGAGGGACGATACTGAAATTGGAAACCAGAAGTTCTCGGAAAAAAGTCTGATCCGGTGCCATCTTGCCCGTTACAAACCACCTCACATGTACTAATCCGGAATTAAATGACAGGCCCCTCCATATCGGTGTAGGACTAATAACCGTTTGAGTTATGACACGGCCATTTGAACACGAATTTTAACCTGTTTTGTATTTAACGATTCATTTCCTACTGCGCAGTAAACGCACTCCGTCTCGGTTATAAAATCCATTCAGTTAATACTGTATGGGGAAAGAGTTGCTCTTTGCTCTGTGATCAACATTAAACACATGAATGTTGACTGTGAGCAGAATGTAGGATTTTTTTAATGTTAAAACTGACGGTAAACATACAAATCACTGCGCTTTAAAGGGCTATGTACATCTCTATGTACATCTCTATGTACATCTCTATGTACATCTCTATGTACATCTCTATGTACATCTCTATGTACATCTCTATGTACATCTCTATGTACATCTCTATTCCCAATTCGCTCTCAGGTAAAACAATTTTCCGGATTTAGTTCTCTGTTCTACCAAGTACACTGCAGGTAAGATTGAAAATGTGAAGGTGATCAAGGCGCGCGCACAAGTGCCACTCGTTATTAACCTCGGCGCTAGGTAAAGGTGAGAGGTCGTCTTTAATCTTCAGCGCCTGCAACGTAAACAGCCCGCTGTACGTAGAAGGCAGGAGGTTGGACGAACTCCATTGCATGTGTAGAATTTCCGGAGAAGAAAATAATCTTACAACTGCCAGGTTTCGAACCACGAATACCGGCTTCTTCAGCCGGTACTCTAATCACTACATAAATTGAGCTATCCCGGATCCAGCGTCGTTGGTGTGTAGATAAATTGAAATTTCAAAATTTCTCAATTTTATTTCTGTCATGTTTTCTGTCTGTCTGCTCATAACAAATCGAAAAAACGCTTTATAGAAAATACAGGGCGTTTCATAATGCACTCCGCGATTACAATAATTTATTATACGAAAACAGTAGGACATGTATTTACGAAACCTCTACAGATAGAAAGAAAACTCAATTGTTTTCCCCTAGTAAGTTGTTTTTCACCGTAGTTCACGTTTCTCCTCTAAGCGATGCGAGTGTATATAGTGATAAAATGGCCGCTCCGGGGGAGAAGTCGTTTTGTGTGTTTGAGTATCACACGAGTAAGTCTGTGGTTACTGTGCAACGTGCATTTCGTGCAAAGTATTCGTCCCACCATTGCCACGTGACCTCGCTGACCTAAAGGCACGGATCATTGCAGCAGTGAAGAATATCAATGCACCCAATTTGACGCGTGTGTGGCAAGAACTTGAATATCGTATCGATGTGTGCCGTGTCACCTGTGGTGCACAAACCGAAATCTCTAGTTGTAAAAAAAAAAACTATTTCAGGTTTCCTGTGGCTGTGAACAATTCCATTAAGGTAGGTCCTTTGGTTTTCTTGTTATAAATGTTTGTAATCACGAAGTACATTATGAAACGCCCTGTATTATGTCGGGGTATTTTAAAAAATCACAGCCATTTCACTTTCTGGTTTAAAACCGACAAATACAGGCAATATAAATGAAAGCCAATCAGCCTTTTGACAGCAAATCTACTGTAACTCGCAGGTAATTCCAATGTATCTTGCATGTGACTCGCAAGTACCTCGAATGTAACACGTGTATAAATTGCACGTAAGACGAGTGCAAATCGCACGTAACTGCCATATAACTTACATCGACGTCGAATGTAACTCGCATATAATTGGCACGTAATTCGCGAGTATCTCACATGTAACTAGCATGTAACTGGCATGCAACTATCATGTAACTGGCATGCAACTATCATGTAACTGGCATGTAACTGGCATGCAACCAGCATGCAACTAGCATGTAACTAGTATGTAACTGGCATGCAATTAGCATGTAACTGGCATGTACCTGGCATGTAACTAGCACTTAACGTAACCTATATGCAACTAGCATGCAACTAGCACGTAACTAGCATGCAACTGGCATGTAACTAGCATGCAACTGGCATGTAACTGGCATGTAACTAGCATGTAATTGGCATGTAACTCGTTGAACATTCATCAGAACGACGTAAGTTCTTAAGCCTAAAGCCTTAGAGAATATACAACACTTTTCATAGACAAAATATTGTGTATTATTTTTGACAATTTTAAAGATAATACAATAAGAGAGAAATTATTCTTGCTCTAGGCTCAAATTTTTCAACTTATTTTGCTTCAGTTTTTACAGCCAAACTCAACATCTATTTTTGCCAGTGAATATGTTTGCTCAATGTAAGCAGTACCCATTAGTTTTCTGTCTATGCTCTGGAGAGTGTGTTAATCACACTAGCGGTAGGAATGTGACCATCAGCGTAGTAAAGTGATTATAGTGTCCTTGAATGGGGTTGGATGGGAGAGATTACACGCTAATTCGTTCATTTAAAGGTCATGAACCATCTACTGCAAATGAGAAAATTCAATTACCGTCCACATACCAAAACCAATACCTTCTGTGACCCAACCTCAAAATATGTGACCTCGTTGAATATCCATCAACTAGAAATTTGTATGCAGCATTAATTCGTACAAACAAATTCTTTTCTGCCGTCACGTAACCTCAATTATAAGGCGAAATTATATCCACTAAAAGTTTAAAAGTGAAGCATATCATTGTTATACATATACAGTTTAACGTATCAGTCAAACACAACGGGTTTTTGACGTTTTGCTGACCGTGCATGTCAGTATATTTATCTAAATATTTAACCAACATGATGCACGAAATTTGTTTCACAATAAGCTTTATTTCATGTCTCTAGACGTTTCGAGCACATGTGCACATTATCAGGAGGTCAAAAATTGGGTTACACAGCCTCTGGTATCATCACACCTATAGGTGTGATGAAACATGTAGAGGCATGAAATAAAACTTATTGTGAAACAAATTTTGTGCATCAAGTTGATTAAATACTGAGATAAACAACTGTTTTTATTGCACAAAATGTTATTTTAGGGCGACATGTTTCGACTCGCTCTGAGTCATCTTCAGGCCCTCTGAAAAAACAGATCGAAAGTTAACAATGTTCACAGTGCATTCTGGGATCCCAAACGCCTACATTAGAAAGTATACTTATTGTAAAAGTAAAATGTCAGTAGATTTTATAATATATACAGTAGATTGTGGTTTAAAAATTGAAAACAATAAAAATTCTTATAAGTATTCAATATTAATAAAGATCCAAGCAGATACAACAGTACACAAATATTTATTTACTGCAAAGTCACTCTACATGTTTCGGGTGTCACAGCACCCATCATCAGGAGTACTAAAAACTGTAACCGCAGCCTCCGGTACTGGTCACGCTGTGTTGTACAGCTTCTTCCTCCAACGTGGCTAGATCCCCGATCAGGCCACGTTGGAGGGAAGTAGCTGTACCCGTATTATGACCTGTACCGGAGGCTGCGGTTACAGTTTTTAG
>Ga0123354_10014892_pt1 | contig 12116 bp, 2 predicted proteins | sample TergutLab28metaG_2_FD_97872 | JGI IMG/M metagenome (GOLD analysis project Ga0123354, IMG submission 97872) | Labiotermes labralis P4 segment gut microbial communities from Petit-Saut dam, French Guiana - Lab288 P4 | ecosystem: Host-associated > Arthropoda: Insects > Digestive system > Gut ... | reverse complement strand
GTGTGTGTGTGTGTGTGTGTGTGTGTGTGTGTGTGTGTGTGTGTGTGTGTGTGTATGTGTGTGTATGTGTGTGTATGTGTGTGAACGGACGAACGGCTTAAGTCTGAATGCTGCTGTCAGCTGTACCTCTCTATGCCAGCATCAGTTTTGGTTCAAAAATAGTGGCTGGTACCGCTCAGCTATATGTCGCAGACTCGCCTCGGTATAGAATATTTCTCTTCTGCACAAGACCAAGACTGATCAATCTGTCTGTGTCTTCTCCGCCTTGCTCATCATGTCTCCAGGCCGGCGAACACAGATGTCTGACAAATTGCCGCACCAGCACGGCGAACTGGCAGCGCTACGTGGACCGCACCTACAGAACAGGTGTTGAGTGCTTCGCGCTGCTGACGTGATTAGAAATGGGATCTGGCGAGTTACGTCAGTTGTTTCGCTTTCGAAGTCGATCACGATCGTTAAATAAGAATTACATATTCAACAGGCCAGCAGTCTATTATATAGTGGCATTACGTAACCCACGAATCAATTGTTGCTACAACAAGGCACAGCAAGACCAGCATTTCACGACCATTATAGATACAGCTACTGCCTACAGCATCTGTGTGTTATGCTGTACATGTATATAGCACGTACGAAATTATACTCGTCACGATATATTATTCGAGTCATAAAATCAAGAAGAAAGAAATGGGCGGACCGTGTGGCACGAATTGATGAGAAACGATGTGCATATAGAGTGTTGGTGAATAAACCCAAGAAGGAGAAAGCTTGGAAAGCCTAAGTGTAGATGGTAGGAAGAATATTAACATTGATATTCAAAGAATAGAATGGGAGGATGTCAACTGGATTGATCTGGCTTAGGATAGAGGTGAGTGGCGTGCTGTTGTAAATACGGTGATGAACCTACGGTTTACATAAAATGCTTAGATTTTCTGGACCAGCTGAGCGGTTTATTCACTTTACCTCTCTCGTTCCTTGGGACACACGATGGCGCAGTTGGTTGAGACACTGCGCTACAAGCCGGAAGGTTGCGGGTTCAATTCCCGATGTTGTTATTGGAATTTTTTATTGACATGATCCTTCCCGCCACACTATGGCCGTGAGGTTGACTCAGTCGCTAACAGAAATGAGTACCACGAATATCTCCTGGGTGTAAAGGCGGTCGGTGCGTAAGGCTGACAACCTTACCAACCTCATGTGCCGATTGTCTTGAAATCTGGGAGTCTGAAACTCTTGGAACCATCAGGGCCTGTCCAGATCTGTACAGGGATTGCTTTACCTTTTATCTCGTCCCTTATATTTGCTCAACATTTCAAACTAAGTTTAAATTTTAGGAACATAAAAATACGGCTGGAGAGAGATACTGGCTGTCAGGTAGATGTGGCACCGCCGGAGATATGTTTTTGGTGAGAATCTGGTAGACAGACAGACGACACAATCAACCATTCCGTATCATCAAGTTACAAAAGACTTTCCAATTAAATTTTGTAGTTTTAAACCCAACAGATTCAACAAGGCGAACCAAAATATGGCACGCCCACTAGTTCTATTGTGCCAGCAAATTCTTATTCCACCGCAAGCAGTGACGTCAAGAAGAGGGAACGAAATCAAAAGTACTGCGATCCTTCCATGTGGGGTTCGGATTACTGTCCGCGGTTAAATGGGGCATGAGGAAGGGTCTCCTTTATTCTGCCCTTCATTTGTGTTATTCTTTCATAACCGATTTCGTTACAGTTGTTTAGAAAAATAAACCCAAGCAATATAAAGCAGAAGTCTTGGGTTTCAGCTTGGGATGCTGAGCACCGACACAGACAATCTAAGAACATCGCACTGGTTGGATCGCGGAAGAACGCGGCGTGGATGGTGTGGGGTTAAAACTACCACGCGTCTGTTGACCGGTTTGAAAAGAAACGTTGTCGTTGTATGTGGCGACAAACGGAGCCCCTTAACTTTGAAGCTTGTAGATTTGTTATTTGTACAGAAAGTCGGGAGTTCTCTAGCAGAACGGCAACTTGGTGCTGCTTAATCAGACTTCAGCTTCAAATAGTAGGATAAATGGTGAATAATTGACGGTGTAGATTGATAAGACGTCTATCTACAGGATAGACGTCACGTTATTCCTTTCCGCACAGCAACAAGTGACGGTTATGTTCTCCGCATGGTTCAGACCGCATTTGGGGCCCCCTCAACCTCCTGTTGAGCGGGTATTGCAGTTTCTTCCCGGGGTCAAAGCGGCCGGAGTCTGAACCTGATCACTTCCATTTATTACCCTCGATAAGAATGGGTGAAACTATCCCTCTGCTCCTGTACTAACCCTGTTTAACTTCGTAGCGTGCACAAAATTATTTTTTTTAATTTATTGAATTTAGCAGAAAACGTCTACCCAGGGTCTTCCGGACGAGAAGCTGTCTTGAGATAAGTAGTTGGTTGGCTAGTGAGCTGCGTGGGTAGGCAGGCAGGTCTCAGATAAGACGACGTTACAAAACCTTATGCAGACAGCTCTGAATTTCGCAGGCTGTGCCCCTTCGCAATGGCAGCCAAAGCACAATATATACTCCGTTGACTCTTGTTTTCTTCAGTCTCTTCAGAAAAATTAAGATTGTTACGATACCGCCATTACGTCACAGCTGTTTCCTTCTAAATTCTATACATTGAGAAAAATAGTTTTGTCCATTTGTATGATACGCAGGTATACGGGATTAGTGCAGGAGCAGAGGGAGAGCTGCACTTATTATTATCCACAACAATAGAGGGAAGTAAGTGATCAGCTTCGAGCTCCGGCCGCTTTGTCCCTAGGAAGGAAATGCGGTACCCACTCGACAGGAGGTTGGGTGTGCCCCAAAGGCTGTCTGGGACATTCGGAGAACAGATCCGTCCCTTTCCGCTGTCGGCAAAAGAATAGCGCGACGTCGGTCCTGTCGGTAGTCGCGTTATCAGTCCTATACCGTTAATAATTCACCAGTTATCTTATGACTTCGAGGTAAAGTCTGAGATATTTAATAATGAAACTATAAATACCAAAGAAATATCTACACGGATCAGTACTGCAAGGTTGGAGGTTGCTACGTTGAAAATCAGGCCTGCCACCTGTAAGGTATTGAAACGTGACGTCGTGCAGTTCGGAGCAGGGGTACCAAAGTTTCGACCGATCGTGCTACCTCCATCTTCAGTACAAGAAATAAGATCTCGCCTGAAGAAGAAGAAGAAGAAGACATTAGTTTTTAAATAATAAACCTACGTGCAAATGTACCCAACCGCACGACGTCACGTACCACAAAGTCGCATCCTCAGCTGTGTGTACAGTCGGTAACAAGACCCCAGTACCTATCAGCCGGCACTTACGTCTTTCTTTTCCCCTTACAAGCGAACAAGCATTTCATGTTGTCAGACTACAATAACACTGTTTTTACACAAGCTTGCCAGTTATAAATTACAACACCGGCATTGTCAGAAATGCTCTGCCTCTGAAAAGAACTCGGGGTTTATCCCATCATGCAGCGGTTTAACACAAATGTTTACAGCAGCTAAAAGGCTGAGGGTCGCACAATAAGGCGGCCGGCCTGTCAGGCGGCCCCACCTGCCACCTAACCTCATGTGAAGATCAAAATCTGCAGCCTTCACCGTGCTAACTCAAGAAACGAAAATTTACGCTGAAATACCAGAATGATGGTTACATTTAAACCTACGTTTTATGACGTATCTGTAATTAGGAACAGATCTCTGTGGCACGTACAGTACATGTGTAAGTTTTTGTATGATTTTTTAACAAGGTTCTTGACATTATATAGGTCTGATGATGGACTGGCTAACGGGCCGAAACTAGTAATCTAAAAGAAGAGCAATTGTGTTGTGCAATACTGTATATTAACCTTTTAACGTCTAACGGTTATTTAAAGTACCACCAGTTTTAATAATCAAGAAACTTACAAGGTGCTTGCAAATGAAGCTCACCAAGCATAGTGACAGGATTTTGCGACAGGACAATGGAAGGTGCTGCATCTCGACAGTACACATGTACTAAAAACAATACACAGAACGAAATAATGAAGAAGAATACCAGAACGGAACATACATAACAATTAGAATAGGGAAGTGTAACGGTAAGTTTCATCCTAGAACAGGCCACGAAGGTCCAGAAGGGGAATAGAGGTATAACTCTACTCTTTCTTTGACCTCGGCTCTAGATGGGGGTCGTGGTCAACACCACACCCCGGCCGCTTTACCCCCAGGAAAGACTCGGTACCAATTGTATAGGAGGCTGGGTGGGCCTCAGGGCCGGTCTGGACAAGTACAGAAAATCTCGTCCCCACTGGAATTCGTTGCCCGGACCGTCCAGCCCGTAGCGAGTCGCTATACCGACTACGTTATCCCGGCTCCCAAAAGAATACATAATTTACAAATTAAACAAGAGCATAAGGAACACAAAACCATATATAAAATGATACAAAATAGAATCAAAAGAAATGTCTTGTTTTGCACCTGATGTATTTTTTATTGTCAGTGCCTATTTTTGGAAACCTTCCGACAAATGTTCAATCAAACCCACGGAACAAACAACAACACGATGTTTCCAATTCCAGTCGCAGCTCTGCTCAAGTAAGGATCTCACGTAACAAAATAGGGGGCGGCAAATTCTGGTCATTTGAATGCCTGTGGAATGAGCACCGGGTTGCCTTTACCAATGTCAGTCATGCCAACACTACGCTGTTATTATGAGACCCGCCAGTCATACCAACACATTAGACCTATTAAAATATCCACTAGTCATCTCCAGAAGGAACAACCTGCAATTTGCAGCCGACGTAGACAATCGACATGTTGGCTATTTCCGGTAATGACATCTGTGTAATCAGCACTTAATGAGATTTATACGTTCTTTACACTTGGCGTATAAAAGAAACTGGCAGGATATGTCCGTCCTCACATTACAGCCTTCATACAAATTAAAATGTATGCCTAAACTAATTTTAATTTCATGATTACTTTCTTGTGAGCTGTAATATCATGGGCTGGAGTTTGGTGCAGGGGTACCAACATTTCTTAGAAACATACAGCTTTCGTTAGGGTACTGAAGGAGAGAAAATGTACTTGGCGATACAGGAGAAGCTATGTCCCTGTGCATGGTGTAGAGGCGTATGGGAGAATCGAGGTACAGCTCCACTTATTCTTGACTTCGAAAACCCTTCTCATTTAGGATTTAGTTGATTTCTGAACTTCGTCCATCGTACAGTATTTTGAATACACCACTATGTTTTGGGAAGTGAATTTGTTTTCTCGACTTGTCAGCCTTATGATCCGGCCACTTTAACCCGAGGAAAGACCCTGCTGTGTCTATTCGACAAGAATATGTGTGGGCCCCAGGACCGATCTCGATTCTTTCAAGAGCAGAAAGCTGTTGTTTTTGATGGTACAGTACAGTAAAATTCTAAGAAATTTCCTCCGGACTTTCTTCGCTGTCTCTGCTGTTGCATGAAATCCATTACGTTTCGTAGTACGTATTCGCTTCCCGTTTCAGGTTTGTAGTTTATTATAATAATCTTCGTTCTCTTTGGCCCAAGTTTAGAGGCGTTTCCACCCACTCTGTAGCGAGCCCAGAATGCAGGAATCTCGATATATCCTCTCTACATGACGATGGAAACGGAACAGTTTAGCGAAACATGTAACATCTAGGAAAAAATGTTACCGAGAGAAGTCCTCCCCCCCCAAAAAAAAATATATATCTCCATGTTCCAGTCACAACGACATGCAAGGTAAACAAAATTATGGCTCCACTCATTCTAAACTCCGGTGCTCGATGGATGTTAGGGTCTGCTTCCGGCTACTGTCGCTTTAATCTAAAAAGAACCATGGCACCCATAGAACTGGGGATTTGCATGTTCGATCTGGGATGTTGTGGAGAATTTCTTGGCACGACCGGGCTTCGAATCCTGGGACTTCCAGCCTGTAGTCTGGTCACCATATGGATTTTCAGGAAGTGGGATGTGGGGACATGGACTGGATGGAGCTGGCTGAGAGTAGGGACAGGTGGCGAGCACTTGTGAATGCGGTAATGAACCTTTGAGTTCCATAAAATGTGGGGAATTTCTTGACTAGTTGAGGAACTGTTAGCTTCTCAAGAAGGGATCTGCTCCATGGAGTATGTAAATAAGTAAGTAAGTTAGTTACTTAATTAGTTAGTTAGCTGGTTGGTTGGTTGGTTGGTTGGTAAGCAAGGAAGTAAATAAATAAATCAATAATTAAGTTAATAAGTAAGTAAATAAGTAAGAAAGTAAGTAAATAAGTAAGAATTTAAGTAAATAAGGAATCAAGAAAATAAATAAGTAGGAAAGTAAGTAAGTCAGGTCACTATACCAACTACACCACCCCGCCTTCTGCACAAAACCAATCTCAAATTAAATTATAGTGATAAAGGCCAGTGTCAAACGCTCCACAGTAAACTTTCAGGCTTGCATCAGACCTAATATGTTCAGTCCTACAACTGATCTTCATACTTAGTATGCTACGTAATGGAATATGCCTTCAATCTCTCGGTATTGATCTTCGGACCGGATGGAAGAATAGATTTGGCAATTCTCAGCCTCACACAGAAGTAAAGAACCGGGTTTACGCCTCGGCTGCTTTAAACTCAATACTCAGCTAGAGCAAGAGGAGCTAGAACTTCACTCCCCTATACGCCTTCAGGGTATGGAGAGAAGAAATTTTGCTTGTACACATTTGACAGGAGGCCGGGTGGAACAAGAGCCGATCTTGAGTTTGGGGGAGAGTATCTTTCCTCTAACGACAATCGAACCCGGGCCCTTCCATCGTACAGCCAGTAACCCAGACACTGTGCCCACCCCCAGTAATGTGTATCTACAACAGCAACAACAACAACAACATCAACAACAACAAATGAACATCAACCCTCCAACAACCGGCACAACACAGCAAAGAAAGCGGTTGGAAACTGTGCGTATTCTGAAATAAGAGTAGATTTCAGGTCCCCAAATAAAAGTCTGTCAGTCCGTTTGTATGGTATTTGCTGCTCAATTGAAGAGAACAGAACGAAAGGAGAGCCGATGTGGTCACACGCACACACGCACACTCACACACTCACACACACACACACTCACACACACACACACACACACACACACACACACACACACATACAGTCTGCCAGTAAACCTGCATAATGACCGGGGAGCTACCTGAGGACAAGCTAAGGACATATGTTGCCGCGGCGAAGCTTTCAGAAGCTCCAAAAGCACGCCGCAAAGCGAAGACAAGATAAATGATTGTGGAAACTTGTCGCACAATACCGCCAATGATTTTCAATGGTCCATAAATACATCAATGCCTCTTTTTTTCTTTGGAAAAAAAAAAGGAAAGGTGTGGAGGGCAAATTCGGATGTTTATGGTAACATCTCTATTCACGCATGCGTAGTTCAGTGGTGCACGGGCTTACAAATATGATGGGGGAGGGGGCAGTTTCAAATACGAAAAAGTGGATAATATTTTGAGCGAGTTTGGAACACTGTGATTGAGAAAATGTGCTAAGGTCCCTGACGTCGCGTGGACGCATTTAGACGAACCAGCAAGTTATACAGAAGGCCCAATACTCTGATCAACCACGTCAATACTGCACTTCGGTGATGAAGTCATGTGGATGTGCACAGTGTTCGGCAAAGTCTACCAAACAATATCTTCTTCCCTGAAGATGGAAGCAAGAGTTTCCTCCAAAACATTAGCAACATTCCCCATTCAAGTGACATCTCCATCAAAGGCAACAACTTCATCAACATCATCATTATCATCATCATCAAACTGCTGTCAAACCCTCAGATCATCAGCAGTTGTCTTGTAAACAAATTAACGTCTGTCATGATGACTTCTTAGCAAGTTGCGTGTAGCAAAAAATAAACTGTAGACGGCAGGCGATATGACGCTGTGTTTGTCCTAACATGTTGTATCCGACTGTATGACTGTTGTTAATATGTGTTAATATGTGTTAATATGGCTCAAAGATCACTTGACAGTCGGTGCTGAACGTGTGCCTCTAAGTATCAAGTGACTTTTGTGTCACCCGTTATGTATGTATATATATATATATATATATATGTATGTATGTGTATATATATATATATATGTAAGTGTGTGTGTGTGTATGTATATATGTAGGCACGCATGTATGTATGTATATATGTATGTATGTGTGTGTATGTATGTATGTATACATACATACATATTTTTTATGTTTATTTATTTGGGCTTCAGACGGACAGTCAGACGATACAAGGTAAAGACTTAATTGTGTTTCATTAAGTTCCACATCACGAAGGTATAGAGAAGTGGAGGCACGGCTCCGCTGTTTTTTACCATTATCACTAGATGCAGGTAAGTCCAGACTCGTACTTAGGCCACTTTATCTCCTGATTAAGAGCCCACGACGCTAATAGAACAGGGCGCTGGAAGAACCACAAAGTATATTTGTTCGTTTCGAGGCACAGGGAAGTTTCTTGCGCGTCATGGAGTCGAACCACGATTTGTCTGTCGTCCAACCCGTGTTCCTGTCAATATACCAACTCAGCAAACGCGGCCGGCTCTGAAGCGACAGAAAGACGGAGAATATTATATACGTTTTGGGATTTGACGTGGTGTCGATGGGTCAGTATTTACCGACGATTGAAAGAAGCTTGGTGCCTTCACGTTAAAAGTCAGGCAGTTCAGATGCACTACGACCTTTCCAAAGGTCCGTAACTATTTACAAGTCGAGACGGCGTCACGTAAATTCTTATTCAGCAGCCTTACGATAAACCCAAAAGTCGTATTACAATTGCACTTTCACGTGCCGTATCCGTCACGTAACATTGTGGGTTGATTTAAATTATTTGAACTGGATTAAACTGGCTCACATTTTTGGACAATATGTTGATCCGGAATTTTTTAAGAAAAACTTTTCAGAAATATTCTTCAGGTGTAGGAAGCAGTATGGTATCTTTGAAGCATATTAGGCACCCTGCCGATAAGCAATGGGTGCCGGGGCAAAGCGGACGAAGCATGAATCTGATAATTCGCCACCGTTTAGCGCCAAAGTTAAGAATGACAGGACACCTGCACATTTAATCCCCTTGTATGCCTTCAGAGTGTGGACAGGGAAAACTTAACGTTTTGCCTTTACTGGCGCAGTGAGGCGTGCACGTTTCTCCGAAACTTCGGTCAATACTACATGATGTGGGAAATCAGAAGTGTCATCATTTGAGTACAGAATCCTACCACGTTGGCAGAGCTGGTCCTAAGCCACAAATATCTCTAATTATTGTTTAATGGCGGGCTGTTTTGACCACGGTAATGAACCGTTGGTTTCCGCAGAACTGGAGAATTTTATTTGACTAGCTCTTTGACTGTTAATACGGAAAGAATTGCCTGAACAGCGGAGGTGTTCATGTGATAAGAGGTGTGGGGAAAGACAGAAGAAATATGCTCCACAACATTTGTACATAGATTAGATCAGGTGTCAGAAAAGACGAGACGTAAAGGACAATCTAAAAGTGCAACTGAACTACAGAATTTGAATTCTCAATGACGCTCTATGTAAGCAACTGCACTGCAGAAGTTGAATTCTTAAGGACGTTTTGTGTATGCAACTGAACTGTAGAAGTTGAATTCTTAAGGACGCTCAATGTACGCAACTGTACTGCAGAAGTTAAATTCTTAAGGACGCTTTGTGTATGCAACTGGACTGTAGAATTTGAATTCTTAAGGACGCACAATATACGCAACTGCACTGCAGAAGTTGAATTCTTAAGGACGTTTTGTGTATGCAACTGTACTGTAGAAGTTGAATTCTTAAGGACACTCAATATAAGCTACTGCACTGCAGAAGTTGAATTCTTAAGGACGCTCTATGTACACAGCTGCACCGCAGAAGTTGAATTATTAAAGACGTTTTGTGTATGCAACAAAACTGCAGAAGTTGAATTCTTATGGGCGCTCTAGGTACACAACTGAAATGCAGAATTTGAATTATTAAAGACGCATTTGTATGCAACTAAACTGCAGAAGTTGAATTCTCAGGGACGCTCAATGTACGCAACTGCACTGAAGAAGTTAAATTTTCAGGGACGCTCAATGTACGCAACTGCACTGAAGAAGTTGAATTCTTAAGGACGCTTTGTCTATGCAACTGAACTGTAGAAATTTTGACGTTTTGCCAACCGTGCATCTCAGTATATTTATCTCAGTAATTAACCAAGTTGATGCACAAAATTTTTGTTTTACAATAAGTTTATTTCATGGCTCTATATGTAATGCAATTTGTTCAAAAATACGAATATAGGCGTAGCATTCAATACTACAACAACATTGCACCATCTCATAAAACCCATAGCACCAACCCGGTTACAAGAACAGGAAAAAAGTGGAATATACAAAATTACGCGCAAGACCTGCCACAAAGCATATGTCGGACAGACAAGTCGAAACATAAAATCAAGATTCCGGGAACACACACAGTACATTAAAAAAATGACCCTCGCTCGGCATATGCACTACATATACTTAACTGCAGACATGAATATGGTAACATTGACGACACTATGACTCTTCTCAAGCAGATCAATACACCGAACCTTTTGCTTCCATATGAACAAATGTACATCCAGTCGTTCCACTATATTAATGAACTCATCCCCGAACAACATACGAACGAGCATAATCCTATGTTTGACCTCCTTCATTCAAATACCACACGTCATAACTCACCTGACGCCTAACCCACAATCCCATGCATTCCAACCAGTCCTCTCTCAACCTGTGCACCAGACGGCCACTTATAGAGTAAGCACATTTTAACAACAGTCAAGTTGCATATTCTGTAGTTTCAGCAATTAATGTAAAGTAAATAGACACCGCAAATCTTAATAACTAGATAAACACAACATTTTTTAGATAGGTAATATAAATAGACATCGTATTTTTAACAATTCTAACAACCGAACAAACATAACCTTATAGATACAACAACTAATCAGCAATTTATATGATTTTATGACTAAATAGACTAAGCAAACATAAATGTAAATAGACATAGTACCTTTCTAATATGTTTAATAGCTGGATAAACATAACCTCTACATGACATAGCATGTTTATAGTAAGTAATACACAGTAATCACACCCGAAAAATTCACACATAAATGTTACTACTATGTGCTCATATTTATAAAATTATATTTTAGTAATTTTAGACCACTCACTTGTTTCGGTGTGATGATACCAGAGGCTGTGTAATGCAATTTTGACCTCCTGATAATGAGCACATATGCTCGAAACATGTAGAGGCATGAAATAAACTTATTGTAAAACAAAAATTTTGTGCATCATGTTGGTTAATTACTGAGATAAATGAAGTGTAGAAGTTGAATTCTTAAGGACGCTTTGTGTATGCAACTGAACTGCAGAAGTTGAATTCTTAAGGACGTTTTAACTTAGCAACTGAACTGCAGAAGTTGAATTCTTTAGGAAGTTCTACATTTGGAATAGAACTGGAGAAACTGATTTCACAAAGGTGCTCCAAAATATGTTAATGAGGACGCTTTAAATATGTGGATAAATTTAAAAGGACATTTCACCGGAAACCGAAGCATTCAACCAGTCCGTCGCTGATCCAAAGTCGCAGCGGCGAAGTTCTCAGAAGTAATGAGAGTAAGAACGGCGTAACGCAGGGCGAGGCGAGGTTTGTCCCTCCGCATGCCCTCCCTTGTGTCATAATGAGAACAAATCTATTGTACAGCGCGCGGCTTTTCCCACCGCCCTGAATTCCGCTGACTCTGTAAACAGCACATTCTGTTCTTCCGCTTCAATTATATAACAATATTCAACCTCCTGTCTTGACCGACGAAACGCGATTCGATTCTCGGCGCGAACAAAATATTCTTGTCTTACCCAGAAATCCTTCCAAACAAAGTTAATTGTTGAATCAGTTCCAACTCAACAACGAGAGCGGATGGTACTAAATCCGGTTAATCAATACCAGAAGCTGTAATTACAGCTGTACGAGCTCCTGATGATGGGTGTCAACACCCGAAACATGTAGAGCTGCCTACAGAAATGTAATAAACTGAATAAGTCGCATC
>Ga0123354_10014890_pt1 | contig 12117 bp, 6 predicted proteins | sample TergutLab28metaG_2_FD_97872 | JGI IMG/M metagenome (GOLD analysis project Ga0123354, IMG submission 97872) | Labiotermes labralis P4 segment gut microbial communities from Petit-Saut dam, French Guiana - Lab288 P4 | ecosystem: Host-associated > Arthropoda: Insects > Digestive system > Gut ... | reverse complement strand
TATAGGGTCTTGGTGGGGAAACCGGAGGGAAAGAGACCACTGGGGAGACCTAGGCGTAGATGGGTCGATAATATTAGGATGGATCTCCAGGAGGTGGGATGTGGGTATGTGGACTGGATTGGGTTGGCCCAGGATAGGGACAGGTGGCGGACGCTTGTGAATACGGTAATGAACCTTCGGGTTCCGTGAAATGCGGGGAATTTCTTGACTAGCTGCAAACCAGTTAGCTTCTCAAGGACTCTGCACCATGGAGTAAGTAAGTAAGTAAGTTATATTATGGCATATGGTGATGATGTGGTTATTATGGGTAGTAGATTACAAGATGTTTAAGAAGTATTTACATCACTGGTTGAACAAACAAATAAGACAAATACTTGTCATGCTATGAGAATTATTAAACCTTACATGTCCCTTGAAACACTGAGAATGTTGTATCACTCTACTTTCCACTCAGTTATAAGCTACGGCCTCCCCTTCTGGGGCACTTCCCCTGATAGTAAAAGAATTTTTCTAATGCAAAAGAGAATTATACGAATCATGTTGGGCAGTAGAGGTTTGCCTCTTGCAGAATTTTGTTCAAGAACATGAAAATATTGCCCCTTATGTCGCAATACATATTCTCCATTATGATGTTTATTATAAAGCATAAACATCATTTTACAGTTAACTCAGAAATTCATAATATAAACACTAGACAGCAATTAAATTTCTACCAACCATCACCATATTCTACTGGTTTTAAACACGGTATTTATTATTCAGGTGTGAAGGTATATAATATCTCCCTTCTCCTATTAAACAGCTGTCTGATGATCCTAGATCTTTTGAGCTAGAATTAAAGGAATTTCTGTATCACCACTCTTACTACTCGCTGGAAGAGTATTATAATCATTAACTTTACTCTGACATTAGAAATTACTTGCTCATATTAGGGTATAATGAAATAATCAATTACATGAAGGAAAATCCGAGGGTATTAGTATTTCTATAACACCCTTCGAACTATCTACATTGTTGTACCTTTGTATTCATTATGTGACTTTTGATGCTATTTTGATGTTCAATTTTTGTTTTATTATTTGGATGTAAATTTTACAAATCCATAGATTTACAACTGTAAAAAGTATTTTTATGGCAATGTATAACAAACATGGCCATTTTTATTGACTTCTGCAACTTGCATTTCATTATTTAATAAGTACAGATAGTAGTTGAAAGATGATTGGTTTTACATCCAAAGGTTTTTACCAATATGTACTGGATTTTATGGAACCGAAATAAAATAAAATAAAATAAAATATAATACAATGGGATTAGAAGGGGGGGGAGCAAAAATTTATGACAGTATCACAAAAGCCTTACAATGAAAATGAATGTGTAAAAACTTGGTACGTATAGTTTTGAATCAGTGAAAGACTGTACATACCTTGGTACAATTCTAACCAATAAAAATGAATTCAGACCAGTGATTGAAAAAAGAATTACGAATGCAAATACAGCAATACTCGACAGCCAGTCAATTCAGAGCAGAAAAAATAAAAATCCATAAGACACTAATAAAATCAGTGGCAATATATGGAGCAGAATCCTGGACAATGAATAAAGATACTGTCAGACGGTTGGCTATTTTTGAAAGAAACGTTTTAAGAAGAATGTTTGGGGGAATTAAGGTAAATGAAAATTGGAGAAAGTGATATAATAAAGAATTAATATAGCTGTTTGGAGATTTAGATATATTTTCATTTGTTAGAATAAATCAATTGAATTGAATTGGTTATGTTAACAGAATGGATAATAAAAGAAAGTAAGACAACTATTTAACAATAATCCTCAGGGAAGTCAACTATGAGGATGACCAAAAAACAGGTGGAATTGTGTGCACACAGATATTAATAAATACAAAATTACAAATTGGAAAGTCCAGTCCAAAAACAGAGCTGACTGGGAGAAGTCCTTTCAGGAAATGATGGTTTGCTTGGGATGTAGTGCCATCAAAGAAGAAGACTTACTAATGACATATTACAAGCACTTACACAATTAAAGTGGTAGGAGTTTTTTTGTGATCCTGAGTCAATTACAGCATATTGTTGACTATGCTACAGCAGAATAAACTGACATGCTGGTGGTGAGATGCTGAAGACAAAGATTAATTGCAACATTAACAAACACGTTCACTGTAACTAATGTAAAATTCAACATCAAGTTCAAGGTTCTATTCTATGTCTATTCCTTTCTCTTCTGTATATTAGTGATTTACCACTCAACACCAAATCAATCTATTCTTGTTCTGTTCTGAGGAACTTCAGTAGAGTGTAACAATGAATGAGCCAGATGCAAGGCATTTTGCAGAAGCATTCCGCCACGAATGGTTACAGTCATTAACAAGTGATATTCTCACACGACATTTTTATCAAATAGGCTTCCTCGAAATCGTAATTCAAGCTTACCAACTACCAATTTGCAAATAAAATTCAATGGTAATACACACCAGGTTATGTTGTTGACCCGTTCAATTTGATTCGGTTGTCCATGAACGACACATACTTAATTTTAACATAATCAATGTGTTTAATGAATATTCAGTTTACGCTGCGGATTATGCTATTTACTCTGCAGTTTTCCTTCAACTGTGACAGAAAAATAATGGAACTTCTATACTAGTATGTGTATCTTAGTTGCAACCCGTATTTTAGTAATGAGCGAAGATAACAAACACGCTTACTAAACGCAACAAATGTATTTAAAATTGTTCGAATGTGCATATACTTCAGACTGGTGATACGATAATGTATATACAACGGAGTATTGCTTGAACCCAAACCCACTTTCAACCACAGACCATCTCTTTCAAGTATGTCAAGATACCTTCTATTGTTACCGGCAAGTTATGATGCACCAATGAACGTTGGTAGCATTGATTCCATTCTCTCGATACTTTACCTTGTGTCACCTAGTCCGCTATTGTTGTTTGAGTGAGTTGTAAGCAGGCGAGATTGAGAGTCGCTGTTTGCAAATTGTGTATTAATCTGGGGGGGTTGATTCAGAAGAAAATAACAGCCTGAAAACGTTTACGATATGTCCCGATACTCCTTACTGACCACGTATCGTCGCTCTGGCGAAGTCGAAAAATTGAGGTTTTAGTCAATAATACAGCACCCTTTGTTTTTCACATAACTGTCATATGTTCGGATAATGGGAGGAAATATTTGTTGTAATTCCTGTGCTAGTGAGTATGCCAGTATTCGCATGTTAGTGTTGTTATGAGATAGTTTGTCTATGAGCTGTGACGTGATGTCACATGGTGAAAGCAGGCTGAAAATAGTGCAAAGTAGAAAGGTAGGGGGAAATACACTGGAGCCTGAAGTAGTTTTGATGGAAAGTGAGGAATTAAAGGTTAGTGAAATGGAGTTGCAGTTAATTGGTAAGAACTTGCTAGTACTGCTACAAAGTTATTTACTGAGTAAGAATGTTGACTGTTCAATACACAAAACTAACATGTAGAATTACTCATAGCATACATTTCATGATTCTTTCATAGGATTTAACCAATGATGTGGAAGTGTCATCATAGAAATATAATTCAGTTACTTTAACTAAGTGCCTGAAAACACCAAAGAATGCCAGATATGTGCAAGCACCAGAAACAGAAATGCAAATAAAATACAGTAAAACATTGAGAAGAATGAGGCATAAAAGACAAAATTACAAATAACAGCAATGAAACTAAATTATATGAAGGAAAGTCCCTGTGCACATGATTAAGTCATATGGTGTGCAGTAAAATCTCTGTGTATACAGTGAAGGCACGTGGTGGATGTATAACACCACTCATTTTTAGCCTCAGCTGTAGACTGGGGTAGGTGGTCAGCTTTACTCCCCATTTGCTCTACCCTGGTGAAGGACCACCACTGCCTATTGTATAGGAGACTGGTTGGGGTCCTAGACCTTGCCTGGACATTATAGAAGTGGGAAAAATCTGCCCTTGCCAGGAATCTTAAGAATTCCATGGTTGCCCAACCTGCAGCATGATGACTGTACAATCTGTGCAATCCATTAAATCATCGTACACTGAGTAATGAAATAAGTCATGAATTATTGCTATTAGAAATAAACATATGAAACTGAAGGCATACCTACATGACAGAAAGCAAAAAATAGGAATAAAATCACAATATTCAAATTACAGTATATGCTATGACGGGACAATATAAGTATGAAGTTCATTTTGTTAGTACTTTGTCCTTTGTTTTCTATGACTTAAATCAATTACCTGTCGAAAATCCCAACCTGTACTAGTTACAAATGACACTGTTATTATTTTACACCCAGAAATTGCTTACTTTCCCAAGTGCCTTCACGATATCATCACTAACTTGACTGAATATTGTAAAGTCTAAAGCTTACGATAGTTTCCGACAAAACAGATTCCATGAGATCTTTTACTAATCATGTAACTTGTACCGATCTAAATATAGTGATTGAGAATACAACTGAAGAAATACGATTTTGAATTTATTGGCTGGTAAGTTGACAGGAAATTCAATTGGAAAACAAATATTGAAAATATAATCCTTATACCAAGTCCACGTGTTTGAGGACAGTCACATGAATTATGAAAGCAGAAAACCGGAAATTTTGCTTATTTTGTTTCTTTCCTTTCCATCATAAAACATGGAATAATTTTCTGGGTAAGTTTAATGGACGTTGAAAAATATTTTGTATCAAAAAGAAAGTTGTTAGGGCAGGTTTTTTTTTGTAATGAACTGTTTAGAAAGCTTTGTATTCTTCCATTTGCCAGCAAGTATGTACTGTCAGTAATATCATTCATTGTGGATAGTGTGGAGAAAATTTGAACCAGTTCAGTTGTGTACAGTATAGGTTCAAGATTTGCCAGATTCTAACTTCAGTAAATATCAGAAAGGGTTATGATATAAACCTTGTTCAAGCAACAGGTGACAATTCTCTGCTGCCAGTCGCCTTATGATTATACAGTCAGCAATAGAAAATCTGTCAGCATTTTGGTGCATGCATCCTCGATGAGTTGCATAATGGTCTTCCTTACGTATTAAGCCAGGAGGTCACATGTCTAGAAGGAAGTGTGTGAACTCTGTCTTTGAGCTTAGAGGTTAACCTGGTGTGTTGTCAGTTCCAGCAGTGCCCAGGGTTCAATACGAATGTTGTGATGTTGTCACAGTATTCCCCATGCCCCCTCCTGTCCCCCTTCCCCCCTCCCCCCCCCCAAAAAAAAAAACTGAGCTAAACTGGCTGTATATAAATGCTGCAACATGTAGACCCTATGATTGTTGTGCCCCGTAGCGGGTAAATAGGCCTAACTGTATCCATGCACAGCATAAAGCTTACTGAATGATATGTTGAAAATGCCTCTGATTTAAAGTCCATGGAAGCACTGCCTCACAGGAGAAGAAGTAGCTATTCCTTGGTAACCTTGGATCCAGTAGCACTTTTCTTCTCCTGGAAGTAGGCTTCAACGTACAGGGTGGAATCTCTTCCCAAATGAGCTCAGTTTTATATCAGTATTGGAAAGTGAGGTTACTGCTGTAAAATCCTCACTTTTCGCAACATCATGGAACTCCAGTGGATATTTTTTCACCACCTGTGTATCCATGCTGACTGATTGAGCACTTGATGTTATGTGGTACAGATTACGTAACTTTCTTTACTTGCAGCAGATATATGCCCACAGACTGTCGGTTTTTTAGGTCCTAACCCCCCACACAAGACGTTACGTTGTGTTCATTTGGTGATTTTTTACACCATAAATAAATTCTTAGACTAAAAAATTAATATTATTATGTCGTGCTTTAACGAATCTTTGTTGGGTGGGAGATTGGTTTTAGTAATGAGTAATATATAGACTCCTAATTCAGTACACAAAGAGTAAATCTGTAGTGTGGCTTTATGGTAGTAAAGGTAGTGCAGCCCTGATTTTGCATGATGAATTGGAGAGGATGTGGAAGGATGCGGTCCTGGCGTATTTTAAGAGGAAACTGTAGTAGCATTTGCCTGGAGGGACTAGGAAAAGTATTAGAAAATCACATCCAGGATAAAAGCTGAGATATGAAGCCAGGTCTTTCATTAGAGAATCGAGAGTGCCATCTACTGTATCATGATGATGAATGCAGATGTAGGCATATTATGCTAACAGAAACATAGTGCATATTAGATCTTTGGCATGAACTATGAATACGTGTTTTCTGTCTCCCACGTTTATAATCTTGCTGGAGAATCAAGATGTCCTGATTTGTTCTGATATGTTTAGGCTGAACCAGACGAATGTGTGAGTTCCATACACAAACCACGTACATTTGCAAGTGCTTCTTGTGAGAAGGACATTGAGTTTGTAATGGTGAAGAATGAACCAGATGATGACGACTCATTTTGTGAACAAGGTTTCAGTATGCCAGATAGACAAATTTCAGGCAGGTAAATATAGAGGTGTGCTGTAGATGGTTTAATGATGGTGAATAACTTATATCCAAGATATTGCCATTTATTTATTCATGTGATTTTTTAGATGTTTGTGTAGTGCACTAATAAAGTTCCTTTTCTTTGGGTAGGTTGACATATGCTATAGTGCACCTCTGACAATGTAATGAAAATATATTCTTGTTGACCAGAAAAATGTGTGAGCACCTCACGTGGTTTTAATGCTGTGCTCAGGGGAACGAACGGGTTCCTTACTGTCAGACAAGTTGCCCTAGAATATAATACTGTGTTAGGTTTGAATGGAAATGTTAAATGTGCGAAAGTACAAAAAGTAGCTGCTTGCACTCTTCAATATACAGGGGACCATACTGCAAAATGTTGGCCTAAGTTTTGATAAAATGAGAGCTGTGTGACTGTTCTAATTGTGGCAATCACCAATCTGTACAAGAAGATTTTTTTTTTTTTTTTTACTTTTATAATTTGTACCTTAGTTATTTACATATTAGTAGTTACAAGTTTTATGGGGTTTGTTTTATAAACATTTAAAAGAAGCTTATTGGGTGGGTCTGAACTGTTCATTCATAACTGTAAACATGCAATAACTAGTGTAGAGTGTGGGTACTGGTCTAACACAACTATATTTATTGGTAGAGTATAAAGTATTTTCTACATAGGGTACAACTACATGTTTCGGCACCTCATAATGGCCATCTTCAGGTTGTATCTGAAATACTTATTAAGCAGTTATACAAAGTATACATGGGCTGTTTATATGGGGTAGGGAGGGGGTAAAGTTGGCATGAGATCTCGTATCTGTCGGAAAGGTTGGGTGGTGTGAGTTACGTGAGGGGTCCATACTGTTACCAAGCTATGTCTAAGCTTATTATAGTTAAATCTATGGTACGTATCATATTATGTCTGTATGCTGTGTAATTACACTAAAGTATAAAATATATAATGTACAATAATATGTAGCATCTGTGACTATAATTTTAGGTTTATAAACTTACTCTAGTTGTTAGAAGTATCTTACTGTTTTACATAAATCAGGCTAATATCACAATAATCTCATCTGTGCAATTTTATATGTGGTGTTATAATTCTCTTTATCGTGTCATTTCTCATACAATGTTTGTGAGTAGAAATGAGAATCAACCAAATAAAAAGGAGATAATTATAAACTAAGTACAATGAAGTAAATATAAAATGAAATAAAATGAAGTATAAGGGTTAACACTACTCCCTTTAGTTTCGCTAAACTGCACTACAAGTGTATGTTAAAGGTGTAGGGCCTTAGCTAGTTCATAGTATATTGTTCTACAGTCTGCGTGTGACTAAAACTGATCTTCATGGAGGGTTGTAGGACCATCATATATTCTGCCAATAAATATAGTTGTTTTACATGATTACACACACTCTACATTAGTTATTTCATAGAACATAACGGGGATGACGAACCTCACGATTGTAAACGTGTATATTTCGGAATGACAGTCTTACGGGATGTGACACCATGTAGTCCGATACGTACCATTGTTCCGAAGGAACCTGCCATCTCCGTCTTCATGATTGAAATTCTGCACTGCATGACATCACATTCCATAAGAGTATGATATCGATATACTGTGTGCCAAGAGAATCTAAAATTTTATAAACTGTATTTCAGCTGTGAAGAATTGAATAATCTTGAAAACTGTGCTGAAGGTGCTGGTTGTAGTGGACTTTCACCTAAACGACATACAAAGAATGTGGACAGTACCCAGTTTGCACCGTGTAATAAGCAGACTTTTCATGTGTGTGGGGAGTGTGGTAGAGTTTTCAAGAAGCCCAGCAAACTGAAATCACATATATTAGTGCATACTGGAGAAAGGCCTTTCAAGTGTGAGGTATGTAACAAGGGATTCAAGTCTGTATATCATTTAAAGACGCACTGCAAAATTCATACTGGAGACAAACCATATGTGTGCAACATATGTGGCAAAGAATTCTCACAACCGCGTCACCTGAAAACCCACATGCTTATTCATACGAGTGAAAAACCATATTCATGTAAAGTGTGTAAGAAAGAGTTTGTACAGCTAGGAAATCTGAATAAACATGCATTGATTCATACAGGTGAAAAACCACATATGTGTAACACATGTAACAAGCAGTTTGCACGACTTGATAATTTAAAAACTCATTGTCTTATTCATACTGGGGAGAAACCACATGTATGTGAGGTGTGTGGAAAGATGTTTCAGCATGGCAGTAATTTTTTGAAACATAAACAGATCCACACAAGAGAGTAATCATTTATGTATATAGTGATTCAAATTAACATCATAGAACTGACTGTAGATACTGCATATAGAGAGTGGAGAGGAATGCAATAAAATGCATAGGAGATTGTGATATGTTTAAGCAGCCAATATGATTGGAATATTGAAAATAACCATCTAGGTTTGTACATAATTACTTTTGTTTGTGTAATGCTTGCATGAATATAAGCCACAGATAGTAATTTCTTGAAATATGTAGTTCTCATTATGAGTTATGATATTCCATGTCATCTTCTAATTTTCATTTAATACATATTAACAAATAGAGGGTCATTATTTCATATGACACCAGTTGCTCTTCCTTTTTTGTTGGGTTGCCTATTTCATACAACCCAGTGAATTCAGTGGCTCACAGCAGAGCTCAGTGGAGAGAGGTTGTTGGATCTCTGTATGTCAGAGTTCCTGTGTGGGTCCTGTTGGAGCATCATGTATTTTTTGATGATAAATTACTAAATATAGTTCCTATAAGAAGTGTCATTGTACACTGAGATGAAAGTTTCCTGATTTGCCAGTTTAAAAGAAGAAAACAATTTGCAAATATGTGAAAAAGTTTTGAACAACAGGTTCCATTCTAGACAGTAAGAGAATTTGCAGAAGATGCTTGCTAAATTAAGAAGAACTGGGTGAAATTGGTGCTAGATTATAACAATCTCCATGAAAACCACTGGTTTGATTTGCACAGGAAAGTCATCATTACAAAATGCAACAAAACTGCTTCATTTGTGTCCATATACAACAGGTGTGGTTCACAAACTCAACGGTACAGATGATGGAGCAAGACTGAATATGGTGAATTGGTTATCTTCGTGGAGTGCATAATGGAGAAATATACCGCACATTCATTCTGTTCAGTGGTGAAACTTGATTGTTTTTTCAGTGGATGTATGAACTCTCAGAGTAACATGTTTCTAATATTAATCCCAAAGTGCAGGGCACATGGCATGCAGGCCATAATTTTAACCTCTTGAATACAAAGGAGTGTTGACTACTTAACCACTGTGTTTTGTACATATTGCTGCTCTTGCCTTTTAGGGATACATTATGCATAGTATGTATGGTGTCAGGGATTGTGACCTGCCTGAGAAGTTCTATTGTGTTCATGATCCCAGATGAGCCATTCTACCATCAGTAGGCTGGCAGGCCCAACTGACTGATGAATATTAGGTTTATCTGAAGAGGCCAAATAGACTTCTTCCCTCCTTTTCCCCTGAGGACCCAGACAGAGCTAGTCTTCAAAATGTGTTTCTAGAATGTTGTATTTCGAAATAGACGGTAGACAGGAGTATTGTAATAATAGTAGTATTAGTGGTGATGGTAGTGGTGGTGGTGATAATCTGACTTTCCAATTGGACTTTATCCATTGTCATATTAAATTGCTGACTTACTTGTTTACTTACTCATTCAATGGAGCAGAGGCCTATTTGAGAAGCTAACCTGTTCTCAGCTAGTCAGAAAATTCCTCCCATTTTAAGGAACCTGAAAGTTCATTACCATGTTTACAAGAGCCTGCCACCTTTCCCTGTCCAGAGCCAGAACAATCCAGTCCATACCCCCCAATCACACTTTCTGAAGATCCATCTTAATATTATCCTCCCATCTGCACCTGGGTCTTCCAAGTGGTCTCTTTCCTTCAGGTTTCCCCACCAAAACCCTGTGTACACCTCTCCTTCCCCCATCCATGCTACATGCCTCACCCATCTCATTGTTCTTGATTTGATCAACCAAAGAATATTTGGTGAAGAGTACAGATAATGAAGGTCCTCATTATGTAGGTTTCTCCACTCCCCTGATACCTTGTCCCTCTTAGGCCCAAATATTCAGCACCCTATTCTCACACACCCTCAGCCTATGTTCCTACCTCATTGTGAATGACCAAGTTTCACACCCATACAAAACAACAGGCAAAATTATAGTTCTGTATATCTTAATCTTTATTTTTTTAGATACCAAGCTCAAAGACAAAAAATTGTGAACCTGATGATGCAAGCATTCCCTGGCTTCAATCTGCACTTAATTTCTTCCTGAATAGAGTTTTGATTCATCAAGATTGTTTCCAAATATTTCAATTGTACCACCCTTTCAAAGGAACTATTATCAATATCATATTGTGACTCTCAAACCATTCTTAATAGGAAACATCAGATAAAATCTTGCCTACCCAGAATCTTGCTACACGTTTCATTCAAACACATTTTTGCTAATATTACCAGTATCAGGGGGATACCAGACTGAATGAGAATATTATACAAGACCCCCCTCCTAACTGAATCACAGCCTTTCTTGAAGTCTATATATAGCCATTGCACTGCTTCACTGTATTCCCATTTTTTTTAAAGTATGTTATGAATGCAGAATATATGATCAGTAGTTGACCTGTTGTGTCAAAATCCATACTGATGATCCCTAGTAATTTCCTCTGTATTTGGAGTTAGAGTTAACCTTGACAGCAGGATGTTGGAGAAAATTTTGTATGTAGTTGACAAAAGTGATATGCCTGTATAATTACTGCAGTCTGTTTTATCACCCTTCTTATAAATAGTTACAATGATTGACTTCTTCCACTCCTTAAACAATTCCTCCTTATTCCAAATAGAATTAATATGTTTATTGATCTTAGATCAAATTGTTCTACCCCCTGCTTTAATCAGTTCTGCTGAGATTTGATCAATACCTGGTGATTTATGTCTTTAGAGCTTTCCAATTGCCATCTTAACCGGAAAGGCACTAGTGGTTGTGTTGTACATATATCTATCTGCCTAACATCATTAACCCCATGCACATGCAATAGCTGCAAGAAATGGTTCCTCTACCTGGCAAAAATACTGTGGGAGTCTGTAACCAAATCACCCTTCTCATACTTTGCTATATTAGTTCTAGGCTCATAACCCTTCTTGAAGTCACTGATGCCTCTCTACAAGTCTCTGATATTTTTTATCTTACCGTTAGGTTCAAGTTTGTGAATTTTAGCTTTCAGATATTCCTTCATTTTGATCCTGAAATGTCTTGCTAGCTTCATGTCATACATTGTTCAGATGATCTAAATTGCTTTGGTTTGGATCCTGTAACTACTGCATTTTAGCCTGCTCCCTTTGAGCTAAAAACGGTGAACATTCTTTATCAAACATGCAAAAAAAAAAACACATTTTGGAGACTGGTATTGTCTTTGTCCCCATCTTCAGCCCCCCCCCCCCCCCCCCCTTTATTCTTTTGGTCTTGTATCTAATAACCACCAAAAATATTTAAACTTTTTTTTTCTTTTTCTTTTTTTTTTTTTTTTTTTTATTACGTCTTTTGGTCTGCTCTTTATAGGCAAAAAAGCTGATGGAAAAAATTCTAAAAAAGTTTATTC
>Ga0123354_10014889_pt1 | contig 12117 bp, 8 predicted proteins | sample TergutLab28metaG_2_FD_97872 | JGI IMG/M metagenome (GOLD analysis project Ga0123354, IMG submission 97872) | Labiotermes labralis P4 segment gut microbial communities from Petit-Saut dam, French Guiana - Lab288 P4 | ecosystem: Host-associated > Arthropoda: Insects > Digestive system > Gut ... | reverse complement strand
TCTTTCACTGGTCCATATATTTTCCGCAGTATTTTCCTTTCAAATACTGCTAATGCTCTTTCCTCTTCCATGGTGAGTGTCCACGATTCTGAACCGTAGGTAACCACTGGGCGTACCAACGTGTGGTATATCTGCAACTTGCTGCTTCTTGATATGAGGCTGCTGTTAACCAGTTGTCTATTTGCATAGTAGGCCTTATTGCCCATCATAATTCTCTGTTTTATGCATTTGTTATTATTGTTAGTGTTAACAATGATATCACGTCTTTATTACGATTGTTAATTGTTAATATTCAAAAATGTTTTGTAAGTAACTTCGGATATATCTATGCTTTGTATTCATGAATCCTTGTAGAAGGCATTTTTAAGGAACTTACACAGGCCTGTATAAACGATTTGAACTTATATTAAACCAGTATAAAGTTAATTGGCAATTTATGCAGTAAATTTTAATTGAATCACTCTAAGAAAGAGTAACAAATTCCATAATATAAGTTAATTTCTCTCACTTCCTGCAAAGAACTCAGTCTCACTTAGATATACGACGTCCATATTTCACATATTCTGCCCACACAGTGCATTTATGTGTTTTGTATTTATCTCAGAACAAACAGCGAATTTTGCCCTATATGTATCACTGACTGATTGGTCTTTATAACCTAGATGAAGAGTGTTTACTGCGCGGTACGGACTGGGTCTTCAAATAAAACAGGTCTTCTTCTCTAAAGGTTTAAGAGATTTTCCTCAGTTGTAAGGCAAATGCCAGGGTATTCGAGGCAAAGTCGGGGCACGGCCCGCACTCCCCTCCCCCAGCCGCGGCGGATTCACCTAAGCGCCTGACAAACGTCGCATAACTCCAGTATGTGACAGAGCGAGTCTGGGCTCGGAACCCAGACAGACAGCCAACTAAAGTTTATCCCTCCCATACTTAGTCCAGGGCAACCTAGGCCCTAGTCTTTGGCAAAATCAGTCTAGGACCTCAGCCTGACTTCAAAATCGTTTGCGTAAGCATAATCCCCTGTTAGAGTTTAGGTGTCTGTTACTGAGCCCAGCTATGCGGTCAAACGCAGGAATGGCTAACAGACAGGGGGATGTGGACTTTCGCTTCACGCAAGTCTCCGCCCCCAGTTAACACTTTGGCTTGGCTTGGCTCTAAAGTTTTAAGAGAGCTATGTTCAGTGAGGTCTCCTTTTGATATTCAGAATATTAAGTAGGGACAGTGCTCTAAATTGTGTGCAAGAAGAATCTGGTTGTCTTTCGAGTAATTACAAACTGCACAAAATTGAAAACATATGTAATTCTCTCATGCCTTTTCCAGACCGCATTAACCCTTTGGCCCTGGAGCTGGACATTTACAGTTTAGCACAACATTTATGTAAAATGTGAATATTTTATGAACCAAGAAGGGTAACATTAGGAAATACACGACATTTTGTGGAGGAATAAACGAAGATGATGAGAGAAAGTCTAAAAAAAATAATTAAATACATTTTTTGACTAAATATATAAAAAGAGTACTCTGGGGAGGAGCGGTACGTCTCTCCTATATATAGGATGCGTGGTGTCTAAAGGTTAACATCTACCTAATCGCCATTCACGATCAACTTATTATCTTTTCCGGTAATAAACAACTTATGAAGTGGGAAAAGCGCCGATATATAAATTAAAAATCAATAAACCAATTTCCGGTGTGCCCTACGCGTTCAAAAGACCGGTACTATCATAGTACTTAAAATGGACGCTAGCTTCTCCCGATTTGCTTAACGGAACTACAGGGTGTTTCTTTAACTGCTGCGCCAAACACCGAAGCCTCATCTCATATGAAGCCTGTATCCGCCGGGACATCCTGTAACAGCTGTTCCACTCGGGACAGGAATAAAAGAAAAGTAGACTGTTAAGAATTGTCATCAGGTATATTGACTTGACGTTCCGCACTTTTCCTCATTCCCTCCAGACAAATATTGAAATAGTGTTGTGATAGGTCAGGTCCATTTCCTTCTAAATACTTCCCAGTTCGTCAGTCGTCCTACTATTAGACGCTGTATATCCACTGGTGTGGGCCGGGTAGCTCAGTCGGTATAGCGACTGACTACGGGCTGGAAGGTCCGGGATCGAATCCCGGGGGGGACGAGATTTTCCGCCCGTCCAGACCGGCCCTGGGGCCCACCCAGCCTCCTGTAAAATGGGTACCGGGTGTTTCCCGGGGATAAAGTGCGACAGGTGCGTGCTGCAGTTCATTCACCCCCTTCTAGTGCCGCAGTCACGGAAGAGTAGAGCTATACCTCTACCCACCTTCTGGGCCACACCGGGCCTGTAACGGGATCACTTTACCTTTACCTTTATATCCACTGATACATACATGCAAAATACGTAGTCGCAAAAGTAGACCGCAGACAAACTCATTCTTTCAGAATCAAGTCTTCCGGGAAGTGGTCGTGTCGACCTGAAAAGTACCCGTCACACACGGGTGTGAGAAACTCACATATCACAATTTATTCTTCGTAACCATCCACCTTCAGTACTCAGTCAGAAAGTACATACTTAGGATTATTCAAAAGATGGAACGGACAATTCAGAACTGGATTTATTTCACTACTGTCCCTTAAGATGTAACTGGTTGTTACAGCTGACAGCCATAAATAATATTATTCGAAATTATACCACCATTACCTCCGTGTAACAAGCGAACTACTGAAATGGACTCACTGCAAAATAAAGCACAGAGGACACACGCAGAGGACCCTTCATCCTTATTAATCTTTCCTTACGAAGAGAAGAGAACGCCTTATGTGGGGACCCCTTCCTTCCTTCCTTCCTTTTGTACTTGCGTTCCTCTGTCCATCAGTTCCTAAATTCTTACGAGTGATTGTTGAATAAAGAGAGACCAACTTGATGTCACTTGCTTTTTTATTTCATTATTTAATGCTCAACATGTTTCGGATGTTAATACATCCATCCTCAGGAGCTTGCGACTTGATTGTTGAGTTATTTCATGGGTTGTATTGCTCTGGTTCGATGTGTGTTGGTGTTGCGTTGTGGTGGTATGGTATCCGGATGCAAGCTGAAGCACCAGTGCTTCGGTATCCGGATACCACACCATCCCAGCCAAACCACAACGTAACACCAACACACATCGAACCAGAGCAATACAACCCATGAAATAACTCAACAAATAAGTCGCAAGTTCCTGAGGATGGATGTATTAACATCCCAAACATGTTGAGCATTAAATAATGAAATAAAAAACAAGTGACATCAAGCTGATCCCTCTTTATTCAACTATCAAGATGATGCACGGTCCAAGAAACATAAGATTCTTACCAGCGACTCACTGTCGAATTTCTGTGAATTCAGTAAAAGATATTTCGAGCAAATAAAGAATACTTCTACCCACAATGAAGAGTGTCCAAAATAATATGTTTATAACAAATCCAACTCTTCATTTCAGCCTTCTGCAGCGGTGTCAAAGATATGTTGTCCCGAAACGTCGGTACGGAATTACCGTTCTACGCTGCGTAAAATCCCCAAAGAGGGCAGATCTCTACCCAATTGTTGTCACAGAACCAGCACCACTCTTAAATTAATTAGTGTAAAAATATTTTGACTGCTCAAATCCCCGAAAATGGCAGCGCCACAAGCCTTCGAAACTTTATGAACCACACACCCAATGATACAATTTCACATTCCAGAAGGTATGAATCCTGACTCCGTCATAAGATCTTCGAATCTCGCACCAGAAACTATCTTTTGAAACATCTTGTACACAATTTAAGTTCATGGTCCTTTTCTGAAGGAAGAAATACATAAGAAGAATGCCAGCTTCCCTACTGAGTCGCTTCCCCTATATCCCCTATTGATTGCACCCTTGTTATATTTTTATTCGCTACCCCTGCCATTGAACTTGATAGCGACTTACAATAGGGTGACCACAAGGAAAGGTACGGAGAACCTGTATATGGGATGCAGGGGACACTTGCACCTGTGAGATGGTTGCGTCTCTCCCCCCCCCCTCACCGCTATAATACTAACGAAGTATACGGAAGTGTAACAAACAAACAAATAAAAACAAAGAGAAAAATTCCACGGAGCAGAGTCCACCTCGGAAAGTCAACAGTTCCAGTACTAGTAAAAAAATCTCCACGCATATTATAGAACCCGCATGTTCTTTACCCCGTTCACAACCACGCGCCACACTTCCCCGTCGTGAACCAGACCAATCCACTTTACGATCTCTCATTCGATTCCTGAAATAAAAGCTGTAATATTATTGTGTCATTGAAACCTGTTGTTCGAAGTGGTGTCTTGTCTTCATGTTTCCCCACTAAAACCTCTGTGCACTTTGCCTCTCCTTCATACGCGCCACATGCTCAGCCCATCTCATTTTTTTTTTGATCACCCGGTTAACACTTCGGTAGGAGTACGGTTACTGTAGTTCCTCATTGTGCACTTCTGAAGTGAAACTTTTCCCTACTTAAAACCAAATAACGTAAAAGCCTAGGGGTTACCACTTCTGTTTCCCTTGCGGAAGGTCTCCGGTGTCAATATCCTCTCAAAAAGACAACCATACTGGTTATCCGGAGTAAGGCCCCCCGAGGGTAGACCGATTTCTCGGACAATTTTCCGGGCAGGACAAAAAATCGAGCCACGTTTATTAGTGCCGTATCTTTCCGTCGTTAATTAAACTTCCGGTGTCAGACGCTATGCAGAACGGCCTAAGTTACTGGCAGTGTACTTAAATTGAAAAAGAAATTATCTTTCCTGCGGCTGGTGGCCCGAAGCGGGATATGGCCTCCTCATTCTTGAGATTTCTAGATCGCACATAGCGACGCACCAAAATTGGTCGGACTCCTCTGGACGAGAGATCATCTGGTCGCAGAGACCTCTACCAGACAACCTACAACACCCACAAGAAACAGACATCTATGCCCTTGGCGGGATTCGAACCCACAATCTCCTCAGCCAAGCGGCCGCAGCCCTTCGCCCTAGATCGCCCTTCAACTGGGACTGGCTAATAAAAAACAAAATGTGCTGAATAAATAAAAGAATAAATAAATAAATATACACGGAATTGGTAAATAAATAAAATTTGTGAACATTATTTCTTATTCCAGGTGTGGAAAAACAAAAGTTTTTTCCTTCAGAAAGTCCAGACCCGCTCTGGTATCCACCCAGCTTCCTATGTACAGGGTACCATTGGCACTTTTCCTAACCCTAAAACGGCCGAGGCGTGAAGCTGATTGCACGCCTCCATCTACTAAGAAGTTGAAGGAGTGTCACAATTCCACTCCCTTCACAGGGAAAATTCCACATTTAATCCTTTTTTTTTTAACGAAGGAAAGTACATAGGACCTACCCGGCCGCGCTGCACTTTGTTGAGCTTCTGATGCTATCCGTGAAACTACCAAACAGATGGTCTCTGTTTGCACCGCTCTCACACTGCAGCAACAAAGAAAGGAAACAAAAAATCTTTAGGGGTTTTCAAAGTGTTAGGCTGTCGGGTGGGTTGAAGAAGGTACAGGTGATGCTATCAAAGGGATGGCTGATCTTCTACTGATACTGACCGAGGAGTTTGCAATTGACCTTGGCATTTGCTTGCGCTGGTGAAAGCCGACCGCTCCTTGTTTGTCACCAGAAACTGACGTATTCCAGCCGAAAATATGTTAAGCTGAAGTGCAGTCGTGTTTTGTGCGTGTGAGTTAAAGCTGTTATTTTATACTATGTTCTGTGGGGTTATATCTGTGCATAAATTTGGCTTCAGGCTCGTTACAGATGCAATGGCGACCAGTGGTAAGAAAGGCATGCAGTGGTAGGAAATCGCGTTTTTGACAAGATCTGTGTTTTGTACACGACCATCTTCGCGAATGTTAAGGAACCATGCCAAGGTAGAGCAGGTCGAATGTATTCTCTTGAGTAAGAGACAATACCAGCCCCCTGTATGAAATTCAACGTGTGCAATGGCTGCAGGGAGCTGACGTCCCAAATTTATTATGTGTTTCTTACTTGAAGAAAAACAATAAAACATTTCATAAGGGAAAGTCCATGCGTCCATTATTTCGGTGTTGAGGAGGGGCTGTAGCGTCTGTGAAAGAAGGAAAATTTTCCGCTTTGCCCGGCAAGAATGTTTATAGGAGAGAAGGGAGTAGCCTTCCTTGTGCTTAACCTCCGAACTAGATGGCGTCAATGATTAGCTTAACGCCTCGACCTCTTTACCCCCTGGAAAACACACCTCATATCCACTGGGTACGAATCTGCTTTGAACCAAGAGCATGTCTCAACATTTTGGAAAAGAGAAAGATTTCGTGCTTCTCCCGGGAATCGAACGATTCCCATTCATCCATCAGATGTCTTAGTATACTGGCGACACTTCGCTTGCAATCCCTGTATGTGGTTGCAATGTCACACCTTCATATCTGGACCTAGAAACCAGCCTTCCTGTCAGGTTCTTTGCGTACTTGGTTCTTGTGGATCAGTGGTTTCCGGTAGCTGGGATTCGGCCAGTCTTAGGGAATATCTTTTGAAAAACGGACAAAAAAATGGTTCGTCAAGAAATCTGCCATTATTCATAAAAGAAATAAAGTTTTTATAATAAAACCAACTAGCTGTCAGCAAACCTGTATGACATATACCATCGCTGTGTTTACAGTGAAAAACTCCTGATGATGGACAGAGGAACTGTCCGAAACATGTAGAGTTTTATTCCAAAAATAGATTTGAGAAATTAGTGCATCTAGTTGGTTTTATTATAAGAATTTATCACGATGCACGGCCACCTGAACGTCAAAATGAAGTTTCGTTATCGTGACAACAAAAGCCCGGCACTGGTTCCTATCCTTTTCCAGAAAGGTAAAGGTGAATTTCACTAGAACAGGCCACGAAGCCCCAGTGGAGGAGAACAGGCATAGCTCTACTTTTTCTTTAACTTCGGAGCTAGGTGGAGGTGGGTGCTCAACGCCACTCCCCGGTCGACTTACCCCCAGGAATAGACCCAGTACTCATCGTGTAGGAGGATGTGTGGGCCCCATTGCCGGCCTGGATGGGTACGGAAAATATCACCCCCACAGGAATTCGATCCCCGTACTGTCCAGCCCGTAGTAAGTCGCTATCCCGGCCCACTTCTATCCTATTCCATACCCGTCCAATCTATTTCTTTCATTAATATCTATTTCAATATTATCATCCCATCTACCTCCAGGTCTTTCATATACTGTATGTATTTCTAATTTCACTAATAGTAGGCCTACTTATCAGCCAGTACGCTTATCCGTGCAATTTCGTCCATTCTCATGTTACTCTCCCCACTTTATGCACATATAATCTCTTTAGCACCCTGTCTGCTCACAACCATGAGCCTATATTATTGACAAGATGGAGATCTTTGTCAATATCAGATGCAAAACGTAGAAATAACAAAAAACCTGCCCTGCGTGGGATGGGATTGGTGATACAGTTTTACTGTAATGTTACTGCCCTCTCTATCTCACATTGCCCTTATGTGGGCAAGGATCTGCTACCTCCTTGTGTGAGGGTCGAAGTGTAGCAGCAACATGTATTGAAGCTGCATATAGTAAATATACACTTAACAGCTCTAGTTCTTGTTCATCCTCTTCAGTTTCTGTCTGCCGTAATACTGTAATAACAATAAAATTGTGCCTGAGATGCAGGACAAATAGCAATGAACAAAGAAACACACTTTTTTTTTGTCATTGGACCCATCGTTTTCAAATTGCCCCCAACTATCGTGATCGTTTTGAAGAAAAGTGAAATGTGCTAATAATTTTATTGGGGAATTCTGAAGTGAACAAACAGATAATAACTTGAAAAAGCCTAAGCATAATTTTTTTTTCTAAATAAGGAATCACATTTCTTGTCAGTCTCATTAAAGATGGCCTTGAAAGACGGCGGCCATGTTTAAATACAGTAGACGACCGACACAAGCTCGGGCACTGAAAATTACTTACGCGAACGTTTGAGAGTTTTGCTTCTGGCTTATTAGTTACAATTTTGTGATTTCTGTGTTGAAAGAGGGAGGGTTTGCAGGTAAGTTTGTCCCTGTACATGCTCTGAATACGTATGGTGGGTGTGTAGTTATGGCTCCACTCATTCTTAGCGCCGCACTAGACGCAGATGAATGGTAAGCCTTACGTTCCTGCCGGTTTAACCTCAGGGAAAGGACTCTCAGTGCCCATTGAATTCGAGACCATGTGGCTCCAAGGAGCGGTCTGGGCGTTTTGGAAAAGAGAGACAAACACTCTGGTCACTGTCGGGTTTCAATTCCCGAATCGTAGCCTGGCCACTATAATGCCTACCCTATCCCGACACTGAGTGGATAAGAGGATATTATTAAAATGGTATTAAAATAAAATTAACGTAACCTTGTGTTAATTCAGTTGATAGGGAGCAAATAAATAATTTAATATTAATATAAGAAAACTGCAGTTGTTTTAGGATTCAGTGGACGATGGGTAGGTAAATATCCTGAAAATTAACCTAAGGAAAAGGAATAAATACAAGAAGTCACTGAATATTTTGCAGAACACGGCTTATCGAATTGTTTGAATAGCCTAATCCTGTATGAGAAAAGAGGATGTGATGGAGATGTGACGTCATGTGGCTCGGCGTCACGTCCCTCAAGACCGCTATATTAGGCTTAAGTAATGCACCAAAATTTCCAACTTACATTATCTTTTCTGGGATGAGAGGTGCAAGGAGAATCGACTGTTTGTCGTGTTCTGTTTGGTATCAAGCTTCAGTATAGGAAGGAAGAGTGAGCTGTAGAGACAAGGCCTTCTATGGGCAAGCGTCAGTCAACTCGTTACACGCAAATGGGCATAACTTCCAAGAAAACGAAGGCAAGAGATACGTACTCAGCACGATCAAACTTTTACCCAGTCACTCTACTTCTTATAATATGTGTATTATGTGTATTTTTGTATCTTATGTGTATTTGTTGTACTGTGTGTTCATTACGGTTTTTTTTTGTATTTTAGATGCCGGACTGCTGGCTAGAAGTCAGTACTCGGAAGGTCCTGCGACCGGCATTCTCGACACAAGTTTTTCTTGGTTTCTCTGTGTTTATAAGCAAATGCTGAGATGGTTCCCAAGATTCCAAGTTGCCACTACATGCTTCTCATGTAGCCCTCCCGACTTAAATCTAGTAGTAACCAATTTCATGTTTTGTTTACATGTAAAATAACCGCTGCCACCGGTTAACATCCCAATTGCAGTAAATAAATAAATAAATAAAAATATCAGCTTATAAAAAGCTGGGTGACTGAGAAACTAAGTAAATAATTAATGAAATAAACTACGCCGAGCAGAATAATTTTTTGGAAGCTAAACACTCTTCAGCTAATCGAGAAATTGTCGACATTCTATCGCAGCGGGAAGTTCATTACCATATCCATAAAATCCCGGCATTTGCCCCTAACGTGAGCTACATTTATCCAGTACATGCGATCCCATCCCATTTTTAATAGTATCCGTCAGCAGAGAGACAACTACACAGTAATTATATTCAACGTTATCCTGTGTTTTATCTCCGGATGTTACGCAGTGAAGATTGGTAGTTGGTTACCGACGTTTGGGTAACTAACTACTCATCTACTCTGCGTAACATCCCAGAAGAGCGGAAATCTCATTTACACTGCGGCCGAAGCCTGAAATCATGTAATAAAATATTTAACTCACCATTCGTAGACAACACCAAATACAATATCTTTTCATGTACGAATAATAAGAGGTTAACACAGTCTATAGTCTGCAGTGGGCTTTGTAGAATGGCGAAGAAGAATATTACCGTCTGACGAAAGTTGGTCTGACAAAAATTAACGAATCCTTTTCCTCTGAAGATGGAGACAGCAAAAGATTTTATGTACCCGAAAGGAGTGAGGGGGAGGACGTTCCTCTGAAATGCTGGTAAATTTCTGGTACAGCATAGGGCGCCACCTTCTGCAAGACAATAAACCTGACAGTCACTTGCATCGAAAAGCATGGAGTCGTCTAATTAAAAAAAGAAGAATAATTACACACTCAGGAAAATAAAGATTTATAATTATCCAACGTGTTATGACGTTAATTACACTTTTATTAAGCATATTTAATCAAAATTCATGTATAATTCCTTTCATTTTTCTACCCAGTAAATTTAATAATAACCACAGAGCAACTAATGCGAAAGAAGCACTTTACACTAAAAACAACATCATTTAATTAATTATATTAATTTTACTAATTTATCAATATGATCACGTATATGTTATATATATTTTAAAAATACTTGCAAACTTCCAAACACATCTTACGCACATAATGTGGAATATTTTGAAATTATTAATAATTTTAGATTTTAAAGTTGTCAGTCAAGGAAATTTTTGGAAATACGTCCATAGCACTCACAATATAAAATCTCAACACAGCTTACTACAGACAGCACTTCCAAAGGCTGGTAATAATTGTAAATGGGATCCCATAAAATTGAAGTTTTTGTACTATATGGACCAGCATTTTAAGTTTGTTTTTTTTTTTGTAAAAACTGGTCTGATGATTGTTTTTTGAGGCGAAAACTGCGACTAGTAGTAGTAGTAGTAGTAGTAGTAGTAGTAGCCAATAATTGAATACTAATAAAATAATCATGAGATTGAATAACGAGCAGCCAAATGATCTGTACTCCTCACCCAATATTGTGCGGGTGATAAAATCGAGAAGAATGAGATGGGCTGGGCATGTGGCGCGTACGGGTGAGGAGAAGGAGGGTGTAAAGGGTCTTGCTGGGGAAACCGGAGGGAAGGAGACCAATGGGGAGACCTAGGCGTAGACGGGTGGATAATACTAGGATGGATCTCCAGGAGGTTGGATATGGGTATATGGACTGGATTGGGCTGGCCCAGGATAGAGACAGGTGGCGGACGCTTGTGAGTGCGGTAATGAACCTTCGGGTTCCGTGAAATGCGGGGATTTTCCTGACTAGCTGCAAACCAGTTAGCTTCTCAAGAATGACTCTTGCACCATGCAGTAAGTAAGTAAGTAATAAAATAATCATATAGTTGTGTCAGACGGTATGCATATTTAACTTATTTTTAACTTCCCTACAGGTGAAGTGCGGTACATCAAACAAACTACGTACATCCTCCGAGAAAAGGCCAGGCTGTGTTTTGGGAGCTGTTCGCATTTCAAGGCCTCCTGCAAAATTTGTCTACGAATAATCCACCCACTTGCTACTACATGCAAGGAAACAGGAATACAAAGACAAAGACGCCCTAAAATGCACATTTATTCACATTGGCGAACAGATTATTTCGCTCAAACTGCCTCAAATTAAAGCTGCACACGGATCACGAAATATTCCCCACTGGTATGGACCTTGTGCTGCACTCTCGTGAGTGAATCAGCAACCTTCAGGGCGACCCACTTTACGAGTGATAGCTCAGTTTTGCCAACCTGGCAAATAATTACATTACGGAAGAACTGTTAGCCTTGGCTATGATTGCTTACACGGTGAGTCTCATTGAACAGAGTGTAATTAATAGCTTACGGCGTAATTTAAATTGCAGCAGCTTTTAATTAAAACGCATCCCACTCGTACATGAATGAATCATGAACAACAGCAAGTGCCTGATTCGAAAACGTTAAAAATATTGTAATTAAAGTAATTCAACTCAATGAGACTCTTCCATTAATAATGCCATTGATTACTGGAAACATGAAAGACGGCCTACTTGAAACAATGCTAAGTTCATATTTCGTATTATTCATTTATTCTTCTTCTGCTGCTGCTTCCTCCTCCTCCTCCTATCCCTCCAGTCCTCCTTCAATGACACGCAGTGGCGTACCGCGGGGGGAGGTATTCAAACCCCCCCCTCCGAAATTCCGAAGGCCCTCCAAAATCGTGCCAAACTCAACCCGATTGTGAAAATTGTTAAAAATTGCTGAATCTAGGACGCCAACATTCCAAGATGTTCGGAAAGAAGGAAGTAAAATCCTAAAACTACCTAGGGGAGCAATTGTTTTACATTAGCAATGACAAATAAATTGGTTGTCATCATAAATAGTCTTAAATTACCAAAAATTAAGAAAATTTTACTATATGAAATGAAATTTCTTGTACCAAATTACAGCTGCC
>Ga0123354_10014888_pt1 | contig 12117 bp, 8 predicted proteins | sample TergutLab28metaG_2_FD_97872 | JGI IMG/M metagenome (GOLD analysis project Ga0123354, IMG submission 97872) | Labiotermes labralis P4 segment gut microbial communities from Petit-Saut dam, French Guiana - Lab288 P4 | ecosystem: Host-associated > Arthropoda: Insects > Digestive system > Gut ... | reverse complement strand
ATTATTATTATTATTATTATTATATCACTACATTAAGCCAAAAATTAAAACAAATAAAAACTATTAAATCTTACGTAGACATCAAATTAACACATGTATAAGAAAGGAAATGAAACTGTAACTAACTTGGTCAATCGTGAGGGTGGTAACTTACTCTTTTTCATCTATTGTACACGGTAATTGTGTGAAAATCTTAACCTGTTTTTTATCAAATACAAATGTGGCATTAATGAAATTAGGAAGACTAAAAGTCATGCAACTGAGATATCATTGCTTGAGCCTTCTTGGCTGCTGGTGAAATTCCTTCTTAAGAGCTTAAAAGGTACTCCTCTAAATCAGCGAGATATTAATACAATTCCGATAGAATTTTGTCGAATCAGACTGTATGAAATTATACACTCATATCCACAAAAGTATTTCAGTTATATGGAAAAACGTGCCTATTACTTTACCAGTGTATTTACTATACAAGGCGATAAATCGACTATGGTAACTACTGAGATATTTCGAATATTAAGAACTCCATAGGGATAAGAATCAAATTAATGCTGTAGAAATACATCTGGGTAAACGCACGTTCAAATGGGGGACTTCGAGCGAGTCATAAGGAAACCTCAGGTCCTACAAAAGCAGAAAGTTTCTATTGCAAGGTCTATTATTTAATCAAATGTACTCGGTTTCTTAGAGGAAAGCATAAAACCTCACGTAAAGCTGTGACTTAAAAGCCCAGGAAAACGCTACTTATAAAATAAGCCTTACGTAGTACAGTTAACAGAACTATTTTCGACACTATATTGATAGTACTGCTGCTGACCTTACACTGTAGTTTTTGTAAACGTACGCAAACACAACGTTATTTTCCACTATAAACTGAAGCATGTAATTTGAAAGTCCATTCACCAAAACAAATGGGTATTTTATTTTCGTAAAAATATTTCTTCAGATAAAATCCTGAAAGTGGAACGAAAAACTACATACTTTTTTTTTCAATGATCTGATTACAAACCTCTGTTATTTAGCGCAACTACGACGTGGGCACATCGCGCGCGAAAATGTCTTAGTACCTTCATTAAGACCAAAACTGAAATTCTTACGGAAATATTTCTTTATTTTCCTCGTTATCCATTTGCTTTCTGTTCATAATTGAAGCACGTTGTGGTCTATTGCACGTGAACATTAAACATGCAATTCAAAATTCTCGGAACTGATGTAAAGCTTATCGAAAACTATTGGTTTTTACTGTTAAGTTTCTCTCTGTGGCTCAAGATAAACACAAGCCACTAGACAATTGCTATGACATTAAAGGGGTTTCATTCGAAAATTCACAATAAATTGTCCAAACATTGTTACACGAACAAAAAAGGAAAAGATAACGCAGTCTAAAGAAATACATTATTCATCACTGTTTTACAAGAGATTCGCAGCATAAATCACGGGTATGGAAGAAGCCACTGAAGCGTATTTATTTTTATTTGATAAACAAAAATTACTTCTTTTTTTTCTGTCGCAGTGCGCCCCAACGCGGGCTACGGCTTCCACATTCTTGGGGCTTCTAGATCACAAACAGCGACGCATCACAGTCCGTAGAACTCATCTGGACGAGTTATCAGCTCGTCACAGAGACCTCTACTTCACAACAGAAAAACATTCATGACCCTGGCGAATTTTTTTTTAAATTTTATGTGCGTTTATTGCAATATCCGTGTACAACAATTACATAATGCTACTGTACAAACCTATGTCTACAAGTGGAGGGAGTCTTCTCGGGTCAGAACAGTACGCCGAGGGGACTGCAATATGCGTTATATTCGGAACAGATGTCTAACCAGTTGCCATTCGAACCCACGATCTCAGCAGTTGAGTGACCGCAGACCTCCGCCTTAGACCGCGCGGCCACTGGGACCGGCGACTAATGTTACATATGGACTTAAATCTAAGGAAGAAACTAGCACTCTTATACAATTGGACCATAGCTTTGTATGGGACTCAAAACTGCACACTTCGGAAAGTAGATCAGAAATACCTGAAAGTTTTGTAATATAGTGTGTTAAAAAAAGAGTATTGCATGGAGTCAAAGAGGAAAGGAATGTCGTACATACAATAAAAAGAAGGAAGTTTGACTGGGTTGGTCACATATTGCGTGGAAACTGAGTTTTAAAACACGTTATTGAAAGAAAGATAGAGGAAAGAAGTGACAGGAAGACGAGGGAAAAGATGTAAGCAACTACTGGATGACCTCAAGGAAACGAGAGGTTACCGGTAATTTGAAGAGCAAGCACTAAGTCTCACTGTGGGGAGAATTTGCCTTGGACGAGGCTGTTGTCTAGTAGCGATGTCGACTAGGTAATGAATGATGAACGTCATATAGAGACTTCCTAAATTGGATACAAAATATACTGCTGTCATAACTCCTGAACTAGAAGTAACAATTTGGTCAGGCACGTTTCAAAAGTTTCCCCTAGTCCTCAATGTTCATTCAAACCGCCAGATGGCACTCCACTCGTGCAGAGCTGCGTAGAAATTCTGCCAGTCATCTCTGGGTCGTATACCGGTGTGAAGCCCGCACAGTGTTGTTTGTGGTTTCAGGAATCGCAATCCGTCACTTCCGTTCACAGAAAATTCAGGACCAAATATCACAAGATAAATAAATGAATAAATAAACAAAAGAGCGTCTGGAAAACTATCCAGTATTACTCAAGCTTACTACTCTAAAGGTTGCAGGTTTGACTCTCCATCGGAGAAAAGTGTCCTTAACCTTTTGGCGCCGGAATTATTTTTTTTAATTTTAGCACACTCTGTACATAAAATGTGAATAATACAGGAACCAAATACGTTAGAATTATGAAACAAACTGCATTTTGAAGAGAAAAAAACGGAGATTATATACCATGTTTAAAATATACAGTACCTATATTTGTTGAATAAATATATAAAATGCAACTTTAGAGGTTAGCGGTGCGGTACGACCACTATAGTTGACATTAGGCGTCAAAAGGTTAATTACGTTTTTAGTTATTTTTATTGGTCATTCTAAACAAATTTTGATATAATATTTTAAAAGTGTGCCACGACCAGTTCTTTCCACATCAGTCCAATTTTACGTTGAGACTATTCTACACTGTGAAATCAATCAAGTCAGACACTCGTTAAATAAACAAAACAATAAAACGTATTTTACTTGCTGAAAGTTTCGATACGCACGAATTGTACGCCATGTTCAACAGAATTAGAAGGCTCATGCAATAAGAACTTTATGAGGCAAAGTTACACAGCGAGACCCATTCGTTTAACAGAGAGAAGGGGATTAATGTTTGACGTTGAACAAATGCAATTTAGAACAGCTGTCGAAATTCAGTGCGAAAATCTGGTGAGAATTTTGGTAGAGGATTCCAGAATCATCGGATGCAGAAAGAAACAACGCACAGCAGCAAAGTGGAGAAGCAAATTCGAGCGTATTGACGTAACTGCATGTGGAGCGGGCACGTCTAACGGCCGGCGTTTGAAACAAGAGTTTCGTTGATGGAAAGGCTTTTTACAATTCAATGCAATTTGCTGCAGGGATTTTATTTGGAAAGCAGACATACGCAGTTTGTGAACTTCGATAGCAAATTCAGTGCAGTAGCCCAGTCAGGGACCGGTTAACCAGGTAATGTGCTTCGATTTCTAGCAGCTAACCTTATGTAGATCGGCCCCTGGGTCCACTTAATGCGCTAATGAATGGAATGCTGGAGTTACTTTACCGAGAACAAAACGGACGGGACGTAAATTCCAACACCAATTTCAACCTGGTGTCGAGATTAAGAATACTACACATCATGTCCTTCATTCATTCTTCTTCTTCTTCTTTTTCTTCTTCTCGTGTATTGCTGAATTACGTATAGATCTTGATTTCTATTTCTTCTCAATCTCAAAGACAAATAACAATACAATTCCAAAAAAAAAGGGGCCCTGACCGCCTGCTATCATATTATTACTTCTCAGTTATTATCACATTCGACTCCTTAGATACTCGTAGAATTTTAATAGTGTCACTGCATGAGTTGCGACACAATCAAATCATTTTGTAAACATGTGCTAATCCGCATAGGATGTCGGCTTCAAATCAGGCCCCCACGAGTTACTTCGTAACATATTTATATCAGAATGAGGGAGTTGAACCCGGAAAGTATAAATGATTCGAGATTCGAGTGAACGGTTTCCCAAGGCGAAGCATCATTCATACTCGCAACTCAGCGGGATTCGTTCTGGTTCTGCGGTTTTCATAGGCCCTTGCAGTTGCAAAACCGTGGAGTTGGTCTATTCCAACACTTGTCACTCCTCAAGTCACTCTTCCTGATTTTGGCCCGTGTAAAAGCAAACAAGTCGATGGCAGTGCCTCCGGTTGAGCAGAAAGGAACAGCGTTGTGATCGATCGAGCGAGAGGACACGCGCGCCATTGTGTTCCGCGTCACGGGCCGTCACTCACGGGGTGCCCCCTCGCCCCTTCGACCCCCTCCATTCCCAGGTAGTGCTAGCCAGTCAGACCCACCTGACGCCCCAACGTCCGGACGGCCCAGGTCAGCAGTAGGGGTTGCAAGACGGATGCGTGACGCCAAAAGTAGCGACGAATGGCGGGGTGTGGAAGGAAAGTCGTAATATTATTACATTCGCCAAGTATGTTGGGGTCAGAGGATACGATACCCTCTCTGGGATCTTACACGAATGTAGTGTTGGGCCCCTTGTACGAACACGACCGAGGACGTGTGAGACGCACTGGTTCCCTCTATTGCAAGTTACAGTGACTGCTTTATCTATCACCAGGAACAATACTAAAAATATCTACATTTTGCAAACAGAGTGTAAAAATGTTCACGGGTTTAATATCAGTCTCCCCAAAGACAGATTTTTCCGAAAGAGCAATTAACAGATTTGTTTTTGTAATGGACACCAAATGCTTTATTTTCGAGGTAAATATTACTTTGTTAAATTTCAGATTTGGAATTTTGCTGCAACAATTCTAATGTCCTCAAGTAAATACATACGCAATAAATGATGAGGTAATTTGACACAAAATGTCTAGTCGCGGTAGTTCTATGAAAGTGGCAATTCCTCAAACTCCCTTTCGAAGATTATCACTCACAGAAGTGGCAGTTCTTTATTAATAATTTTGATATGAGTGTCAAACAAAAAAGAAAAGCCCGACCGATATCCAGAAGCCCATGTATAACTAAATATGTATTTCGCCTTTAACAGCTGGTGTTGGCATTGTGATTTATAATACCGGACTAAAGCACAATATTCTCATACGGCTGTAGGCCTATTACTCTTTGCGGGTACTCCTGCGGTAAAGAAACAACGTGCTGTTCCATCTCCGCTCTGCTGTGACCTACCTCGATTCACGAAATGTAATGCACAAGACAGAAACTCTGAGGAAGTCCTTTAGACAGAGGCACAGGGATCTCCAGTAGATGCTCTGTACCTGATGATGGATTGCTTCCACTACGATTCGATTTATTTCCTTGTTTGTAGGAACAGGATGAGGCGTCTTTAGAAAGACTCTCTTTATCTTTTCAAATTCTATCTTAATTTAATTGGCATTTCTTCATAAATTATCTTCAGTCGCATTTGTAAGTTTTAAACATTCGATCAGTCCAAGCTCTACATACTTGGTAAAATTCGGCTAACGGTTTTGTTTATCCTCACCATCGTCATCGTTACGTCTTGTCACAGGTCTTTTCTTCCTGGTAATGCTCTCCTTCATCAAACGGTGATCCCCGCTGGTCACGCACCAAGTTTCAGACTGCAGTACTTCCCACATCTCGTGTGACCTTCTACGTACGTTTAGTGAATCTATGAATGTTATTATTATTACTTTTATTATTACTATTATTATTATTATTTGCGGTCTGTATTCTATAACGTCTAATGACGCCGAAGCTTGGATCCTTTCCAACGGAAGACCTTACTCCAGTGTTAGTGTCAAGGATTCACTCCAGCATTTGGAGCCACACATGTCTAAACTGTGTGACGGTAGGCACCATCCATACTGATACATTCCTTTTTATTAATGTTTATTCATTTTTAACAAAATGTACGTCTTCCTTGGATGTTACATGTATTCGAGTTTTAACTTATAATTTTAGAGATTTCTCCATGCCTTCCGTTACTTACGGAATTCTACTAGATGCGTCTCCACCATTAATCCGGTTCGCGAAGACGCAGACATTTCCACGAAACTTATTGCTTATTAAAGGGGTTTTCATTTATGTGATACAATTTTCAAGTGGGGCACGAGGTGGCGCAGCTGGTTGAGGCAATGCGCTACAAGTTGGAAGGTCGCGGTTTGGATTCACGATGGTGTCACTGGAACTTTTCTTCCGGACGCACTAGGGCCCGGGGGGCCGACTCAGCCTCTAACAGAAACGAGTACCAGGAATATTTCCTGCGGGGTAAAGGCGGTCGCTGTGTAGGGTTGACAACCTTAGCACCTTCACGTGCCGATTGTCATGAAGTATGCAACCTCAGCCTCCTAAAACCCTCAGGACTTGTCCACGCCTATAACAGAAATTGCTTTACTTTATATATATATATATATAATTTTCAAGTGACGTGTTTATGTTTCTTTTCTATGCAGCGATATTTTTCATTAGTTTGTAGTACGTGTATTATTCTCAAAGTAGACATGCCATAGATGTTTTTTATTAAACCGTCTGAGGCTGTGAGTCAGCAAGTGCATAAACAAGATCGTAGTGTAATCTTATGGAAAGATATGGGACTGTTCAGACACCGCTTGATTTATTTAGCTGCTGTTGTTGTAACATGTGTTTTGCATTGTGTATCGGTTTCGTGTATTTGTGTTTTATTAGCCTGGTAATGAACCTTCGGGTTCCGTGAAATGCGGGGAATTTCTTGACCAGCTGCAAACCAGTTGGCTTCTCAAGAAGGACTCAGCACCATGGAGTAAGTAAGTATTTGTGCAGGCTTTGTAATTGGCATGTGTGCTATGTTCCAGCACGTTAACAAACTAATATTTAGTTAAGTTACTGCTATTAGATTTTTATGAAAGGAAAACTGCATTCACTGTAAAATTTACTGGGAATATTTGAAATGAAAATAAGATACAGAACTTCAACGTTTTGAGACTTTAATATGAAGAAGACTCTACAAAGAACACTGCTTCAGTACTGATTGCATTCCACAATGGCAATGACTAAGAAGTGCATTCGCATATTTGCGACAAGAGCCTGTTATTTCGTCACGTCCTTCTACCGTCCGTCTGTCAGCATCCATTAACACTGCTCTCACTACACCAGTGTTTTCCGAACGTTTTTGCTCCCAGCCCCCATTTGGCGTCCAAAAATAGCCACAGATCCTCACATCCTTGCTCATATAAATGCAGTGACCTGGTGATAGAAAACCAGTATTAAAAATTTATATCTCAGAGCAGACTTCAGATTGCTACACATACGTACCAGTAACATAGGCAACAATGCGTTTCCTGATTTGACTTAGTGAAACTTAATGTCTCTCGCTTCCTGGGTACAGGGGTTTATTAATTAGATATTCTAACAGTCATATGAAATAAACACGTAGCCAATTAAACAATTTTCGCGACTGTTTTTAACAAACCATTACTTACTTACTCCATGGTGCAGAGTCCTTCTTGAGCAGCTAACTGGTTTGCAGCTAGTCAAGAAATTCCCCGCATTTCATGGAACCTGAAGGTTCATTACCGCACTCACAAGCTTCCGCCTCCTGTCTCTATCCTGGGCCAGCCCAATCCAGTCCATATACCCACATCACACCTCCTGGAGATCCGTCCTAATATTATCAACCCATCTACGCCTAGGTCTCCCCAGTGGTCTCTTTCCCTCCGATTTCCCCACCAAGACCCTATACACCCCGTCTCCTCACCCATACGCGCCACATGCCCAGCCCATCTCATTCTTCTCGATTTTATCACCCGCACAATATTGGGTGAGGAATACAAATCATTTAGTTCCTCGTTATGCAGTCTCCTCCATTCCCCCGTTACCTGTTCCCTTCTAGTTCCAAATATTCTCTTCAACACCATGTTCTCAGACGCCCTCAGCTTCCTTTCCTCCCGCAATGTCAGCGACCAAGTTTTACACCCATACAAAACAATAGGCAAAATTATACTTCTATATATCTTGATCTTTAAATTTTTGGATAGCGAAGCCGCCATCACGGAAAGGTATCCATGGATCACCTGGGAATTGGTAGCGGATCCCTTGGAATTCGCAGAACACACTTTGGGACCACTGCACTAGACAGAGTTCTGTAAAATTTTATATTGGGCACTTTTAAGAAAATAATTCGAGAAAATCCAAATTTGGTTAGTGTCGAAGAAAAATACCAGGCATTTTGCATGAAAATCTACTGTAAGTAAATTTTATTATTGCCAGCGAGGTAAGTCCGCCTAAAAAGCATTTTTGTGCACAACTGTATTGTTAACAGCTAACAATACGCAGAAGGGACTTTTGGGTTTCTACTGGAACAATGGTTAAGCGAACGCCCCACAGTGTTAAGTTATATCATATTGCCACTCCTGTTCGATTTAATACCATAAATGTGCTTCATATCAGGCTGTACGAATAATGCTGTTTGCTTCCACGTCCATGTTAACAGCTGCAAGTTAGTCATACGGCCAGTAACCGAATCCACGGACAGCGCCTCAAGTACCATCACGGCAGCTCCTCAATAAGAACAAAAACAAGGGAGGGTCGAAAAGAGACACGTGTTTGAAAACATTGATCGTTCCTGCGAATCAACAGTACCCGGTTGATGTAATATCGGAGTTCTCCCCTTTCTGCATTACAATCCTTTTGCCGCTTCTACTTAACATTTGTGAGGGTCCAGTATCCTAACCACCTCTTCCTATAGCCCTTGGCAAAGCACTGGAACTTATCAGACAACAAGCACAAGAGGTTGAACGAGTTGCCTTGATCGACGTTTTGATGGAAGCTGAGGGAGGACACAGATGTGATAAAATAAATTAAGACTGATCAAACTAATGAAACTAGGGGCAGGGATATGGACCGCCTGTGTGTTAGATAGATGATGTCAAACAAAGTAATTTCTCGGGGAAAACATTCTGAAATCGGCAGGAGGGAGGTGACTGAAATGTGGTCCCTTGTGTCAGTCAACAACTCAGAATTCCACGTGGGGAGAAGGGAACCAACCCCTGTAGACAATCAGACTACTGGGAAGTCAAAATATCTAGCACTTTACCACTATTAAGTTAGCAAAGTAGCAGTTTACAAATTTCCGATTTGGTCGACAAATTGTTAAAAATGTCTACTGCGAATGGATAGCGATACACTGCTCAGACTGAGAATGACACAGAAACCCGAAGAGAAAATCAGTGACGCCCGAGGAATATATGGAGTGGTTTTGAAGCCGGAAGAGGCTTTACTAGCTATGCCCTGAGGGAGAAGAAGAAGAAGATAATTATAATGGTGACAATAATTACCATTGTTACTGTGTGATGAAGAAGAAGATGTTACTGCCCACACAAGTCAATCATAATGTTCTTTTTCTTTCCTGCTCATTAACACTCACTGCGGTATAAGCCACCTGATCTCTTTAAAATCAGAATTAACATTAGGTAGAACACCGCAACTCTAGAGCGGCCCTTGGTTAGGTCTTTCAGTTCATAGACAAGATCACAGATACAAAATATCCACTAACACACAAACATGCTCCAAGTGGGAATCGAATCCATGAGCACAGTGTACGAGAGTCTCAGACGGCACTGCCACTCTGATGAATCAATTAATATTAATAAATTTATTACTTTTTTTCCTGTGGCGCTGCGGCCCAACGCGGGCCATGGCCTCCTCATTCTTGAGGTTTCAAGATCACACACAACGATGCATCACAGTCGGTAGGACTTCTATGGACGAATGATCAGCCCGTCGCAGAGACCTCTACCTGACAACACACAAAACTCAAAACAGACAGATATCTATGCCCCCGGCGGGATTCGAACCCACAATCCCAGCAAGCGAGTGGCCGTAGACCCACGCCTTAGACCGCGCGGCCACTGGGATCGGCATTAATAAAATGATACTGATCATAATATTAATAAAAATTAAAAACGTAAGGCAAGACCACACTGAGATCACAACGAACAGCTCTCGTTTCTCTTATCTTTTATCGGCCGAACAACATCCACTGTCTTATTAGTTAACTGATTAAATAAACGTCATTGCCTCATTAATTAGTTACCAAACAGCAAAACTATTTCAGTTTACAGAAGTTTTAAATCATTGCAGGAAATTTCTTAAAAGTAGGTATTCTAACGTACCCTATACTCAGCTGCAGTCCAGGGCAAGAAACCAAGCATGTATTCGCGGTCTATTTCATTTCCACCATTGACACCGTACAGTATCTACAAACAGTGACGCAGTTATAAACTATAACAAAGTGATCCATTCGACCCAGGCTCCATTTTCCACCATTGATCTCTGTATCTATAAACAGTGACCCAGTTACAAACTATTAGAAAGTTACACAGCTCTGTTAGGATCCAAAACCTACGGCCCACACACATAAATAAGAATTAACTGCAGGCTTATTCTGTAAACAAATGTTATATAACACCGTACAAATTCAGAAAGACAGTAATTTCTTGGCGCAATATTTGGAAATTCTTCCTGCATTTAAAAATGTAATGCATGTGATTAATTAACAAGAACCTAATTAATGAATAGAGCAAATAAATTGTAGAGGGGACGATATACTTGTTCCCTGATGTAGCCTCACAGGAGGAAGACTAATCAAATGAGCAAGGGAGTCAGGCAATTGGCTCTATTCGACCCGCCTCTGCACCGGGGAAGGTACGTAAGGCACTTGTGTTCGAGGAAAACACATGTTGCCAATACTTCACGTCCTGCCAATTCTGTTAAATCATTACTGATTCAGAAATGTGGCCTCATCACTAAATAGTTGATCGTTCCAAAGGGCGACGTAAATTAAAAACACCCTGTACAGATAAAAGCGTTTTTTTCTTCACTCCAACTACATTCTGGTAAAATTTGCTGTCCTACGGATTGGAATTTAGTGTTGTCAGGTATAAACTTTGTCACGTTTCGGAGAAATCTGTTGCCTCCCTCTTAAAGGTTGAGGAATGAAGGAAGGCGCTTATTTATCTGAAACGTAGATAAATTTCTTCTAGGCTACGTAGTGATGCAAACCGTGAAAATGTAATATTCACGTGCATACAAACGAGAAACTCAGGTCTCATATATTAAGAAGTTCTGGTGGAATACACCTGTACACTACTGTCTGTACAGTCAATTCATTTCACTCAACATTTCGACAACTTAACTTTCCAATACCCATCTCATAAATTGCTATTGTAGATACATATATATGTCACTTGCTTGGAGGTTTATTATCTTACATAGAAAATGCATGTTTTGTTTTCCGAGTTCTACTCGTTCCGTCCACTTCATCCGCCATAATTTAATTTACCTAATAATGTTTGATAAAAATCACAAAATACAAAAGTAAATTCGTGTCCTTCACTTAATATCATTAAAGTAATTAACCAATAATTAAGGAGTGATCAGAAATATGTTTGAAATCCCTGTGTTAACAACTCTCTGTTGCCTATGGTAGGTGTACAATACATTTCTACAAAAGACGTTTCTGGAGTTGGCTCTTACTCTTATCAATTGATTCGTGTTCCAGTTTATACACTAATTCCAAGTTTTAACCTTTTGACGCCTAATGTGAACTATAGTGGTCGTATCGCACCGCTAACCTCTGAAGTTGCATTTTATATATTTATTCAACAAATATAGGTACTGAATATTTTAAACATGGTATATACTCTCCGTTTTTTTCTCTTAAAAATGCAGTTTGTTTCATTATTCTAACTATTTGGTTCCTGTATTATTCACATTTTATATACAGAGTGTGCTAAAATTAAAAAAATAATTCCGGCGCCAAAAGGTTAAAAAAGAAATATAATGCATCAGTGTAACGGTGTTGTCACTTTGCACATAGTTTTATGAAAAATCATTTTGCATATCATCCACCTGAAAATTTTGTCCAAAACATTCCTGTTTTTAAGTTAAGAACGTCGCTGATTTTACCCTTATGCCGTTT
>Ga0123354_10014887_pt1 | contig 12117 bp, 4 predicted proteins | sample TergutLab28metaG_2_FD_97872 | JGI IMG/M metagenome (GOLD analysis project Ga0123354, IMG submission 97872) | Labiotermes labralis P4 segment gut microbial communities from Petit-Saut dam, French Guiana - Lab288 P4 | ecosystem: Host-associated > Arthropoda: Insects > Digestive system > Gut ... | reverse complement strand
CCGCTTGGGCATTGCCCGCGAGGGCGATCACGGCGGCCATACCCGCCGCCACGGCTGTGAATTTTTCGTTAAAGTTCATGTTATCAGGTTTTTAAGTTTTAGAATTTCATTGCTCTGAGCCATGTTTTGCTGTCGTCGGAAGTGTTGGCGACACTTTCGTTCTCGACCGCGCTTCCGTTATGGTCGTACAATGTCAGGTTCACCGGGACAAACTTCGAGGGAACGCCCTTGGAGGCCAAATAGCTTTTCGATATCGCGCACTCAATGACATATCCTCCAGGGGTTCCCGCTACCGCGCTCGTTACGGCGCCGGCATTCTGTGTCCACGCCCCGTTGTCGTATGTTCTGCATGTTCCGTCTACGCCCAGCCACGCCTTTACGGGAGCAGTGCCGCCACCGAAAGCCAGCTCCACGCCATCGCCATTCTCCGGCAGAGCTTCGGTAGGATCGACATACAGGGCGTCGGCCACACGCGCCAGCAAATAGACCCATTTCGCATCGGATGCCAATCTGGCCGAGACATTGGCCACTGTGGTCCTGCCGATGAAGATGGGCGCGCGCTCCGTCTGGTCCCAATCGCCCGAGTTCCCGTCGAGGGAGACGGTCTTGAAAGGCACGTTAAAATCGTTCAACAGATAGCCTTTCACGGCGGCCACCTGGTTTTGGGGATAGGTGAAGGCGTTGGTCGAGGTTATGGCCCATATCGTCCCGTCGGAGGTGACCGAAAGCGAGTTCCACATCCCCTGATATCCCGTGTTGTCGGCGGGCCATACCCCGCCCGGGCCCAGCGGCAACGCGAAAGGCGCCGTGCGGTTGGTAAAATCGCGCCCTGTTTTGTCGCCCACCGCAACGAACATCTCCTGCGAGAAGTCGGTGGTCTTGACACCGTTCACAATAGGGACGTCCCTGCCTTCCGTGCCCTGGTATGAGAGCAGTATCTCGCCCGAGGGAGCCTTGCGGATATATGGCGCGGCCGCATTGTCGACTTTGTTCAATTGCTCGGTGAGGGCATATTCCCTGTAGGAGCTCGTGGCGTCCACATAAGGGTTCCAGTCGCGCGAGACGGTGCTGCGGACGATCATGGGGCGCATCCGGCCCATGAACCCGACATAACCGTTGTCTTCGATCGAAACGATGATCTCGTCCGTTTCGGGAAGGTACAACGGAACGGGCATGCCGTCCCTGCCTCCAGCCCTGAAGCTCACGATCCGGGGCGACGACCAGCTGAGGCCCCCGTCATTTGAGCGGCACATGCTTATGTTCTGCTCGTTGGTGGTCGGATAGTCCATCTCGTTGGAGAAGAACAGCTGGATCTCGCCCGAGGGAAGCTGCACGGTGGCGGGCTCCCAGCAACCGATATTGTTGGTGTAGCCGGCATCGTAGACAAAGATCTCGTCGCTCCACGTCACCCCTTTGTCGTTGCTCTTGCGAGCGCGGATGCCGTATTTTTTGCTTTGATCGGTGTTGCCGTCGGCAGGGCGCGGGTTGTAGGTGAGCAGCAGGCTGCCGTCGTTGCACTCCATGATCTCCGGCACGGCCATGGCGATCCCGTTTACAGTCGGGGCGGCGACCACAGGCGTGCTCCAGGTCGCTCCCTGGTCGGTGCTACGCGTTACCTGGGTGCCCTTTCCGCCACCCGCGACCGCGACATAAGTGCCGTTAGAGAGTTCGATCATGCGGGCGTAATTGCCGGTCGGGAAGATAGCCGTGCGCGAGGAGCGGTCCCAGGCGATGCGCGAGCGGGAGGCCACATACTCCTCGCTGTCGCCGTTATCATTGCCGTTGTTATTGCCCTTTGAGCTCGGAGATTCACCCTTGGTCTTGCTGCAACCCGACACGGATAGCACGATTAACAGGCAACAGAGGTAAACGGTTTTCGGGGAATTCATCGTTATTATATTTAATAAATGTAAAATTACAGGGTAGGCACAAAATCCAAGGAGCGCCATGTTTCCAATAGTAGCAAATTTGTTCAGCCGAGCGGAGTGTTCTATTCGCGGCGGCGGATTTCACTTAAATTTGTAAAAAAAGACCATATATGAAAAAGTCCGTTTCGCTATTCCTGCTGTTCGCGTTGCCGCTGGCTGCTTCGGCGCAGGTCGTGTCGCTCAATCCTGTCGCTCCCGTGTATGACGGCACCATAGAAAAATACAGGGGCGAGTTCTACATGATGGGCACCGGCACCGACGGCAAGGTATTGCATTCGAGGGATATGGTTTCCTGGACAATGCCCGACAAGCCCTCGATAACCACCGAGGGGGCGAAGTGGCTCGACAATCCGCCCGTGGAGTTCTACCGGGGCAACTACGCCCGTTTCGGCGCGGGCGACATCATCTATCGCAACGGCGTGTCCCATATCTATTTCAACGGGATAGGCCACGCCTACGGCGCCACGCCCGACGGCAAATACACCACCACCTGCACCGACGGCCCGTTTGACACTTACGGCATAGATGCCCAGGGATTCCAGGACGAGGATGGCAAGTTCTATTACATAAAAAAGGTCAATCCCGTAGATCCCGACCCTTTGACAGGCTTGGAGCGCAAGGGGGCCGTGCCGGAGATATGGGCATGGGAGAGCCCCTCGCCATGGCAGAGGGGCGAGAAAGGGGTGTTCCTGTTGCGCGGCACCGACGGGAGCTGGGACAGGGTGGACAATACCAATTTCGAAGGGCCGGAGATGTTCCGTTACAGGGACAACTACTACATCCTCTATTCGCCCAACTGCATGAGCGTCCGCACGGGGCTCTACCACATAGGGGTGGCCCGCTCCGCTTCGCCGGTGGGGTTCGGTGAAGGGTCGAAATACGACGCCCCGCTCATTTTCCGCAACAACGAGCAGCAGATGGAGCAATATACCCAGCTGCTGCACGACGCCCACCTCGGGGGCTGGGAGTGCGATTACACCTTCACAAAACCTTCGGGCGACTGGTTGGCGGCTTCCTACACGCCGAAACCGGAGCAGTGGCAAAAGGGCGAGGGAGGCTTCGGGGCCGAACGCCTCGACCGCAATGTGACGGTGCGTAGTGTCCGCACCGATTGGAAAACCCCGAACCTCTGGATCAGGCGTGAGGTCAATATCGAAAAAATTCCCGCGCGCATGGCCTTCAGGATCGCCGCCGACTGCCATTTTACCATTTGGGTGAACGGCGTTCGCGCACTGTCCGACAGCGACTTCGCAGACCCGCAAGGGTATCGACTGAAAGGCGGTTACCGCATGGCCGAAGTGCGCCCGTCGCTGTTCAGGGAGGGCGGCAACATTATATGCGTGGAGGCGACGGCACCCGTGGCGCCGATGCGCTATTTAGACTTCGGGCTGTTCGGGGATAGCGGGGACGGGAACGGCAGCGGCGGCTTTTCCAAAACCGTTACAGGCCCTTCGCAGGCCAACTATATCGTGGGGCGGAACGGGTTCGAACAATGGATCGTGTATAAGGCGTTCTGGAACGGGGTGTCGGGACAGGGGATGAGCAGGCTCTATTTCAAGGGCCTCGATCCCGTTTCCTACACCATCCCGCAGCAACTGACCGAGTGTTCCACGCCGTCGAAGCCTTTTTTCGTAGACTATTTCGACAAGTCATCTCCGGAAAAATGGAGTTACGCCGACGGCCGCTGGCGGGTGACGGACGGGATTCTGACCGTTGCGCGGGGAGTTGGCGCGGATTCGGGCTCGGGTTCCGCAATAGTTAATATGAAAAAATGCGAGAACTACTATTTCGAGGCATGGCTGCGCTTCGGGGACAAGGGGCCGGATGCCGAGGCGGGGGTCTACGTCTATTACAACGATCCCGACGATTGGATGCGCATAGGGTTGGAGCGTGGCAACGGGAAATGGGTCACCGAGGTATGCCACTCGGGAAAAACGGCAAGGGAAGAGCATCCGCTGCCCGCCAATTTCATGTTCCTCGACGACGATCCGAGGGTAAAAGGGTTTGCCGAGCCGTGGCATGTCCTGCGCTTTTACCGCAACGGCACGGATGTGAAGGTCTATCTGGATGCTTTCAGGCTGCAACCGGCGCCTCTCGCGGCAGGCGCGGGCGCTTCCGTGCCGGGGTTGTACTCCGCGGGCGCACAAGTGGATTTCGATGCCGTTATCTGCAATCCCGGATGGGACGAATATGGCCCTGCGACAACGGGCTGGCAGTTTGCGGGCGGCTGGAAAACCGGCGAGAGTGGCATCGTAAAGACCGACTCCTCGGACACCCCCGCATTGAAAGGCGATCCGCTCACAGGTTATGAATTCATTGTGAACGCCACCTCGCCGCACGGCGGCAGATTCGGATTTTATCCCGCCTGGGTGGACGGGAACAACTACATAAAGGCCACGGTGGACTACAGCGACGGGGTTATGGAGGTCGTGCAGCGGCGGGACGGCAGGGAAACCTCCCGGGACCGTTACAGCCTCGAAATGAAACCATTATGTTTCGAACGCCGGGGCACACAGTACGAGTACGATTTCGGATGCATGGTAAGGATCTCGGGCGCCGATATAGTGTGGTTCGAAGGTTTTTATAATTTAGTAAAGCAGAATTACGGATTGCCGTCGAAAACACTCTTCGAGTATATGGATGACAAGGGCGCCTGGCAGCCGGTCGAAATGACCTCCGTGCCCGCGACGCCGCAATTTGCAGTGATCAACAGCTATGGGTTCAAGAGCGTTGAGACACGAAAGATAAGGCTTACCACCACCGCACCAGTTGAGGCAGGCGCGGAGAACGGAACCAAGGCGCGGCCCTTCGCCATCTGGTTCGACACGGGGGCGCAGACCTCCTACCTGCTGCGCGCGGTGCGCGAGAGCGGCCGGTTGAAAATCTATGCCGACGGCAAGTTGGTGGCTTCGATGGCTATCGACATGGCTCCCTCGAAGGTGGGGTTGACGGCAACATGTCAGGGCGCGGAGTTCAACGGCATCACCTGCTTCGCCATCCCATAGTTTACTTCCCCATCAATTTCAGGAACTCGGAGGGCGTCTGACCGAATTGGCGCTTGAAACACTTGGTGAAATAGTTGGGATCGGAGATGCCGACCGCGAACGAGGTCTCCGAGACGTTCATGCCGGAGATCAGTTTCTCGCGCGCCTCTTTCATGCGGATGTTGCGGATGAATTCCGTAACCGAAAGGTCTGCAAGGTTTTTCAGTTTTATGTGCAACAGGCTGCGACTCATCCCGAGGGCGTCCGTAATATCCTTCACGGCGAATTGATCATTATCCAGATTTTTCATTATCAGGTCGATAATGCTGTTCAGGAATTTCTCGTCGCGGGGATTGTAGGCGAGTTTCTTCGAGTCGAAGCGGGCGTCGTGCTTAAAGTGCTGGATATTGCTGTTCTTGGTGTTGAGCATGTTGCTCACCTGCAATTCGAGAGTGTGGATGTTGAACGGTTTTTCGACATAGGCGTCCGCGCCGCACTCGAAACCTTCGATCTTGTCGTTCTCTTCGACCCTCGCCGTCAACAGGATGACGGGAATATGGCTCGTGAGCAGCTCCGACTTCAGTTTGCGCGTCAGTTCCAACCCGTTCATGCCCGGCATCATCACGTCGCTGATGATAATGTCCGGCATCATCTGCACCGCCTTTTCATACCCTTCGTTCCCGTCGAATGCCGACACCACATCGAAATCCTTGACGAAGATCTGCTTCACGAATTCGTTGAGCTCCCGGTTGTCCTCCACGACCAATATCTGGAAACGTTTCGACTGGTGCGCCTGGATCTCCTCGCGCGCCTGGTGCAGGTAAATATTGTTCTCGGCGAAGTATTCTTCGCTCAACGGATCGTTGTTCTCGATCCTGACCTTGCTGATCTGGCTTTCGTTGTAAGCGTTTTTGCTTACGTTGAGCGTTACGGTGAACGTGGCCCCTTCGCCCGGTTCGCTCTCCACGCCGATCGAACCGTGATGCAGTTCGACGAGGCTTTTTGTGAGCGCGAGCCCTATCCCGTAACCGTTATGGCGGCCTTCGCCGGCGAAGGTATAGTAGTTCTCGAAAATCTTCTCTTGCAGATCGTGCGCTATCCCGCATCCCGTGTCCTTGACCGTGAACGAGAGCCTGTCGCTTCCCGTTTCATCCACGTACATACAGGCATGCACACGTATGACGCCTCCCGGCGGAGTGAATTTGAAAGCGTTCGAGAGCAGGTTGTAGACGATCCTTTCGATGTTCGTGCGCGAGAACCACACCTCCTTGCGGGCCGGATCCATGCTCACGAAGAAACTGATCCCGCTGTCGGCTGCGAAAACCCTGAAAATGTTGCAGATATTGTCTATATAATTGAGCAGGTCGCCCTGTTGGACGGTTATTTTCATCTGGCCCATGTCGATCTTGCTCAACATGACCATTTCATCGAGCAGGCTCCGCATCCGTTGCGCATTCTGCAGGACGATGGAGAGTTTCGAGCGCTGTTTGCCGTCTGTCTCCTTTTCGCCGATCAACTTTTGCAACGGCCCGAGTATGAGCAAAAGAGGGGTCTTCAGATCATGCGAGATATTGCCGAAAAAGGTCATTTTATGCCGGTTGAGCTCCTCCGCGTGCACTTTCGCCGAACTCTCCTCCCGGATGCGATCCCTCATTTTCAACCTTGCCGCCACTATGTTGTAAGCGAGCAGGGCAATGGCGGCCAGAACAATGAGATAGAGCAGGTAGGCCCACACGGAGAGGAAGAACGGCGGCCGGATCGTTATATCCAGATATCTCGTGCCGCTCTCGTCCCAGTGGACGCCGTCGTAAGAGGCCCTTATGGCCAGCCGGTAATTGCCGTGCGGCAGATTGGAGAAAAGCACCTGGTGCTGGTTGCCGACATTCTGCCAGTCTTTATTACCCCCCCCCCCGACCAACTGTATGGAATACTGTATGTTAGATGTGTTGCTAAAATTCACGGCCGTATAGGTGAACCCGAACGACAAAGCCTGCCGGTGCGTTATGGTGATGTGCGAAGTTTCGGTTATGTTCTTGTGCAGCGGCGATCCCTTTCCGCCCACGGGCACCTCTTTGCCTCCTATCCTGAAGCCGGTGATCTCGACATCGAGTTTGCTCTTTTTGGTCATCAGACGGTCGGGATAGAACGAGATCATTCCGTTCACGCTCCCGAAGAAAAGCTCGCCGTCGTCGGCCTTAAAGGCGGAGGAGTAGTTGAAAAGGTTTATCGGCAGCCCGTCGTCGACCGTGAAGTTCTCCATCCGGCCATGCGTGGTATCCATCCGGCAAAGGCCGTTGTCGGTGCTGATCCATATATTGCCGTCGTTGTCCTGCACGATGGCCATGACGGAGTTCGACGGCAGCCCGTCCTTAACGGTGAACGAAGTGAATTTGTCTTTGCCGCGCTCCAGGTAGCGCAATCCCCCGTCGTTGGTCCCCACCCAGATGTCATCGCCGCGGTCGACGAACACGCTCGTTACGAAATTCTGGAACTGATCGTCGCTCTTGATATGTGTAACTTGGTTGTTGTCTATGTCATAACGGTACAGTCCGTTGCGGCGGGTGCCGATCCAGAGCAGGCCGTGGGAGTCGAACGCCATGGAATATATGAACGTCTGCAGCTCCACCTTTGCCTCAGGGATTATCCTGCCGTCCTTTTTGTGCCAGACGAACAGCCCGTTCGAGGTGCCGATCCACACGTCTCCGTCGGAGGCCTCGTTCAGGCAGAATATCATGCTGGCCTCCACGCCATCCCTGACGCATTTGAGATATTCGGTGCGGCCGGTGGCGGGGTCATATCTGTTTATACCGCCCGAGAAGGTACCGATCCACAGTTTTCCGGAGCGGTCCTTGAGCAGGGAGTGGATGTTATAGTAATTTACCGCCACCTTGTCTTTCATGGTGCGGTAATGGCTGAACACCCCGCTGCGCCGGTCGAAAAAGTCGAGCCCGCCGTCTTCGGTGGCGATCCAGAGCGTGTGGTCGTCGTTGCGGATGATCTGCCTGACGGCCTTGCCGCTGATATGACGGTCCGAAAAGCCGTAAGGATATGTCGAGAAGTTGCCCGCGTGCCTGAACATCACGTTCACCCCGCCGAAATAGGTCCCAACCCACATGTTGCCCTCGTTGTCGCGGCGGATTACATAGATCGCGTTGTCGCTCAGGTTGCTTATATCCGCCGCCCCCTGTGCGATATGCCTTATATGCCCGTCCCCGCCCACAATGTCGATGCCGTTCTCCCCTCCGATCCACAGATTGGAGTCGGCGTCGAATTCCAGCGCCCTTACGATATTTACCGACAACCCGTTGGAATTGTCCATAACGGTCGCTGCGCCGGAACCGAGATCGTAAATCAACACCCCGCGCCATCCTCCGAGCAGCATCCTTTTGTCGCCGTCGCGGAATACCGTGTATAACGTCTCGGTAAGCATCCCGTGTGTTGTGGGGGTGTCGGGCACTATCTCCACCACCTTGCGCTTGTCCAGGTCGAAACATTTCAGCCCCTTGTTTGTGGCCAGCCAGAGTATCCCGCTCCTGTCCTCCGCCACGGCGAATATGTTCAGGGGTAACGGCGATCTCTCCATAAGGGAGAACATGGGCAGAAAATCGTCCTTGGCGGGGTCGTAAATATAGAGTCCGTTGTTGGAGGCGGCCAGATATTTTCCGGAGGAGGTCTCGAAGAAACGGTAAACGATGATATTGTTGTCTCCCCCCATGTCATATTGGCGGAAGTTGTCCCTGTCGCGGTCGTAGAGGGCTATGCCCCGCTCGGTGCACACCCACAGCCTTCCTTTGCTGTCCTGGGACACGCTCCGCACGGTGTTGTGGGGGATGGAGGTGGGGTCGTCCGTTATGTTGAAATATTTACGGATGGTATATCCGTCATAGCGGCACAGCCCCTTTTGGGTGGATATCCACATGAAGCCCCGATCGTCCTGGAAAACATCGAAAACGCTGTTATGCGTCAGGCCGTTGTAGACGGAGATGTTCGAAAACCGGATATTGTCCGCTCCACGCAGGAGGGACGGTCCGGTAACGGACAACAAGACGGCTATGATGAAAATCTTAAGGCGCATATATTTAATAAGGTATCGCAAACAAATATACAAATAATATACGGAATATGGGCCGGTGTATTGTGTGGAAAGACATTTTTCCTGCTATTCGAAACATCCGTATCGGCGGCCCGCATGCAATTTACATTTTCTTTGTACATCGAATAAATTATAAAGAACGATGAGAAAAGTGATAATCACCGCCTGCGTTTGCTGGTTCGCAACGACCGCCTCTTTCGCTGCCGCGTGGCAGCCTGTCGCGGGGACGATGACAACGAAATGGACGGCGGAGGTGGATCCCAGGTGCCCGCTGCCCGAATATCCGCGCCCGCAAATGGTCAGAGCACAGTGGGAGAACCTGAACGGGCTGTGGAAATACGCGGTCACGGCCAAAAGCAAGACATCGTCCGAGATCAACGACGGGGAGATCCTGGTGCCGTTCGCCATAGAGTCGGCCCTTTCGGGGGTGAAACGCACGTTCAAGCCCTCCGAGAAATTGTGGTATGAGCGTTCGTTCGAAGTGCCCGCCAAGTGGCGCGAAGGCAAAGTGCTGCTCCATTTCGGCGCGGTGGACTATTATACCACGGTATATGTCAACGGCAAAAAGGCGGGCGACCACGAGGGCTGCGGAGACGCTTTCACCTTCGACATAACGGGATTGCTCGTTCCGGGAGAGACGCAGCAGGTGAGCCTCGAGGTGACCGATCCGACCGATGAGGGGAAGCAACCGCGCGGCAAGCAGGTGCTCAAGCCCCACGGCATATATTATACGGCCGTCTCGGGTATATGGAAAACCGTCTGGATCGAGCCCGTACCCGAAAAGTATATCAGCGATTTCGCCAGCGCGCCCGATATCGACAGGGGGATCTTTACCATTAACGCCCGCGTTACGGGCGGCGACGGCGCCACCATGGTGAGGTACACGGCGTTGGACGGCGGCAAACAGATCGCCACAGCCACCGCAAAGCCGGGGGAGAACGCCGTGCTGAACATTCCCAACGCGAAATTGTGGTGTCCCGATTCTCCGTTCCTCTACGACCTTAAGATAGAGGTGTTGCACAGCGGCAAGGTCGTGGACTCGGTCGGCTCGTATTTCGGCATGCGTAAAATAGCCGTCGCCAAAGACGCCCGTGGGATCAACCGCATCATGCTCAACAACAAAGTGATGTTCCAATACGGCTTCCTCGACCAGGGGTGGTGGCCCGACGGCCTGCTCACCGCGCCCACGGACGAGGCGTTGCAGTCGGATATAATCTTTACAAAGAACGCGGGTTACAACACCATTCGCAAGCATATCAAGATAGAGCCCGACAGATTTTATTACCATTGCGACAAGCTGGGAATGATCGTGTGGCAGGATGCCGTTTCCGGGGATGACTACAACCTGAAGAACTCCCCGAAAGGCCTCGAAAAAGATCCCACCGCCGCACGCCAATTCGAACATGGGCTCAAGGCGATGATCGACCAGCTGCGCAACCATCCGTGCATCGTCAACTGGGTGGTATTCAACGAAGGCTGGGGGCAGTACGGCGGCCGAAAGTGGATCGACTGGACCAAACAATACGACACCACCCGTCTGGCGGAGGTGACCGGCTGGGTGGATATGGGCAACGGCGACATCTGCGACACGCACCGCTACCCCGCCCCGGGGAGAGTGGAGAATCCGGGCCCGGACAGGGCGTTCGTGGTCGGCGAGTTCGGAGGCCTCGGATTGCCTATAAAAGGCCACCTGTGGAACCCCGATATGGATAATTGGGGCTATGCGACCTATACCGACCCGCAGGCGTTCAAAGAGGCTTACGAGCATCTGGTCTTCCATCTGCGCACCATGATCGACGGAGGCCTCAGCGCGGCGATCTACACCCAGACCACCGATGTGGAGGGGGAGGTCAACGGCATGCTCACCTACGACCGCGCCAAGGAAAAGATCCCCTCCGGAGAGCTTGCCGCGATCAACAAATTGCTCTACACCTCTCCCATAGACCTGACGATCTTAATGCCCAACTCGGAGCGCACGCCGCAGCAGTGGCGCTACACCACCGCCAAGCCCCAGGGCGAATGGACGGCGGTCGGCTACGACGATTCATCGTGGAAGCAGGGCCCGGGCATGTTCGGCTACAACCATCCCGCCTGGCAATTGGGTTACGCTTATGACGAGCGCACCGACCCCGCCCACATCCCGGGCACGGAGTGGAGAACGGATGAGATATGGCTCCGCCGTGACTTTACGCTCGACAAATTGCCGACCGACCCTTACCTGCAAGTGCGTTACGACGAATATGCGCAGGTCTACGTCAACGGCGTTCTGGTGGCCGAGGTTTCGAACCGCCCCGCCCATTATTCGCACTCCGACCTGGTGCGGATCGCGGCCGACAAGCTCTCCGCTTTCAGGAAGGGGGAAAACACCATCGCCGTTTACTGCAAGCGTAATAAAGAGCCCAAAGGCCCGGCCAACCAGTCGATAGACGTGGCGATAGTGGATGCGGGGAAGCAGTGATTTGGCAACACTGATAATCGGAAAATGAACTTTGGGTCGGGACCACAAAATCCCGGCCTCTTTTTCAAAATCACTGAGAATTTTTTCGACCTCGCGCAATTTGCGGACAAAATGCGGACAAAAATTCAAAATAGCCCAAAAACAAAAACACTCTAATCACTAAAAATTAGCTGATTAGAGTGTTTTCAAATGTACCCGGAGCCGTGTTTGAGATGTGCAAATTGACAAATTTAGGCTCCCTTTCTTCTTCAACGTTTTCTACATATTTATTATTGATATACAATGTTATATGTGCAGTAGAAGTTATTGCATGGGATTGCATATTATAGTGCTATCTTGAAATTAGGTTGACATTTTTATTTGTTTTTGTCAACCGTTGTCGTATCTTTGCCGTAGCATATTAAAAATACAGTTATGGCAACAATCACTACGACCCTATCCCCGAAGTTGGATAGGGTTACGGAGAAATCTCCGCTACTGTTCCGATTTGTCGGTGGGCGAGATTACATTTTCCGAGTTAAGAGCGGCCTCCACGTGAAGCCCTCCCGTTGGAACGCAGAACGAGAGGAGGCCATTGAACCCCGGCTTGACACCCCTGAGAAGAAGGAGCTTGTCCGACTGAACAAACAACTTGACGACCTTAAAAATAGGATG
>Ga0123354_10014886_pt1 | contig 12118 bp, 8 predicted proteins | sample TergutLab28metaG_2_FD_97872 | JGI IMG/M metagenome (GOLD analysis project Ga0123354, IMG submission 97872) | Labiotermes labralis P4 segment gut microbial communities from Petit-Saut dam, French Guiana - Lab288 P4 | ecosystem: Host-associated > Arthropoda: Insects > Digestive system > Gut ... | reverse complement strand
GGACGCTTGTGAGTGCGGTAATGAACCTTCGGGTTCCGTGAAATGCGGGGAATTTCTTGACTAGCTGCAAACCAGTTAGCTTCTCAAGAAGGACTCTGCACCATGGAGTAAGAAAGTAAGTAAAGGTAAACTTAGGCCTATCCCTGTTCACACCACGAAAGCCTATGCCGAAGTGGAGTTGTAGCTCCATTTGTTCTAAACCTCACCATTAGGTGGAGTTAGTCGTCAGCTTGACGCTTCCGCCGCTTTACCCCTACCAACTGAATATAAGGCTGGGTGATTTCCAGAGCCGGTCGCAGCCTTTTGGGGAAGAGAAGAATATCGTACCTTTGGACGAAATCGAACCACGTCCTGCAGACTAAATTTTATAAGGTACCTTCATGTGTTTTTAGATCGTCAATATAGAACTTTCTTCATATCACTATTCAGGCGCCTAGAATTTTAAAATGGCTGCTAGGTGTCTAGAAAATGTGCACACTCCTGCTATAAAAGGAGGAAAATTTTCTTGACGAGCATAACAACTATTATTTCCTCAAGAAAAATTCTGATCCAAGGAGTAGTTTAGCTAGTTGTTTATTGTTATAATTTTTTTAAAAATATCGCGTTCTTTTGACACTAAACGGATTCCTGCAAAAAAGAGTTTCCTTATGCTGCAGTGGACAGATTGGGGAGCTGCGTCCATGTTTCATAACATCGCCTGGTACTGTATGTAACCCCTTTCATGCTCATCTATTTCGAAGCCCTCGGGGCTTGTTAGATTTCATTTTGACTCGGATTTCACGACATCGCCTTCGTTTGTTACGTACAAGGTTTGAAGGGAGGTGGGAGTGATGTAAAGATAAGAAAAAAAGTACCGCTTTTCCTCTTCATCGACGAGGGATTTGAGTAGAGACCGTGTTATGGTAACAACAGTTGAGACGAACCGACTGAACCTTTAATTTAATGTCAGAATCAACAGGATTCAATTACGAACTGCCCTGGGCTTCAGATGCTACGTACCCATGGCAACAGCTTGTAGGGTGGAATAGACAGAGGAGCGTTGCAGGAAGGGGACGGACACATTTCAAACTATAGGGTACAGACATAGGGAAGTACGAAACGAAGAGAAAGGAAAGATGTGGATAATTATACGTAGGTGTGGAACACAAGACAATGGAGATCACTGTGGTTACATAGACTAGAAAATCGTAATGGAAATCGGGAAATGGATTTTTGACAAATTAGAGAAACGTACTAGAAATGGCATTGATTTTGTAGTCTTCTTATGGCAGGTCTGCTGTGCTTCTGTAGGGGCGTATAACTTGTATTTATGTCTTTTACTAATAGATAAACATTATTTTGTTACAGTGACATTTCTTCTCATATCTGTCCTCTGTTTTAGTCGCAGCTACCGTGTAGCCTTGTAGGCAGAAAGTTGTAAAATGATGAACTGAGGGACGTTAAAGTTCTAGAAGGAACCTGCCTTCATGTTTCATCACTCACGTTCTTTTGCTTTGAAACTAATAGGAATTACGTAATAGTGACGGATTTCCATCGGAGTCTAAGCAGATGAAAATTTGTGAATACCGGTAATGAGGTAAATGTACTTTTGAATTCACGTGTAAAAAGAATAAAATCTTTTCCCTGGTGTTCTCTTGCTGTCATAACCGTTCCTTACCGCTTTGTTTGCGTATTGTTCGACCACGATTCAGTTCCTGGTAAGTACATCGGGATTATTTTTTAACCGCTTCGACCTGAGTGGCCGCATTTTTGCGAATTACGTATTTAAGACTTTTTTTTAAAAATAACTTCGGTATCACGCTCGTCCGTGACTTTGCATTGAAACTCAGGATAGCGCCACTGGCATTCATTAATGGACCTGCTTGCTTGTAATTATCGGTTTCAGTATTGTATTGCTTTTGTAATTAAGGTATCACTGTTTTCATTATTGCAATATGCTACTGTTACTGCCTAATATTATATTATCAGTGATACTGCTACAGCGTTTGTAATCACTTGTGTTTATGTATATACAGGGTTATTCGAAATTATTATCGGGGTTTCAACAACTTGCCACCTCGTTTTCCAGATGCAACCCCATGTGATTTCTTTCTATGGGGTTACGTCAAGGATCAGGTTTATGTTCCTCCTCTTCCCGCAAGTAGCCCGGAACTGAAGGTACGAATCAGAACCGCCATGAAAACCATCACCACTGACATGCTATAAACAGTTTGGAACGAACCCGATTATCGTGTTAATGTTTGTAGGATCACAAAGGAGGCATATATAGAGCACCTGTACGGTATGTAACAAAACCTTGGAGTGTTGTTCTATTAAATAGAAATAAACATATACTCCTATCTCAGGTGTTTTGTGTATGACAAGTTGTTAAAACCCCGACAGTCATTTCGAATAACCCTGTATATTAGCGACAGTACTATATTGGTGATTCTTATCCTAAATAATGCGCGATCGATTACTATTTCTCCTTTCTTAACGAGACTTTGTTGATCGGGCTGAGGGATACAATAGCCAGCCGTTTTACATAGGCACGCGAAGTAAATTTGTTCCTGTGCGAACACGCAGTATTCCCCCGCGGTGTAGTTAAGGCCTTCGCTCTTCTTTGGTGTTCTGCAGCGTTGGTAACGAACTACCAACTGACGCGCTGCAACATCCACGAAAGGCGAAGAATAAAGTTGTCGCTGTCCCCGCCGTAACGGCATATAGGAAGAGCGGAAGTTTCAATTCCACGCTTTTTTAACCGCCGCTTTGTCCCCCGAAGTAACACCGGTACCCATTAAATAGCTGGCTGGGTGGGTCCCAGAACCGTTCTGGACGCTGAAAAAATATTTCTTGCCTCTGCCGGGATTCGAACCCCGGATTTTTCCGCCCGTAGCTTAGCCACTGTACCAGCCATATTACATAGGCATACGACCTAAGATAATCTTCCACATTGAAAATTGTGTAGTTTAGTGCAATTGTATAATAGAGTGAAACTGTGTTGTAGACTGAAATTGTGTAGTACAATGAAATTGTGTAATAGAGTGAAATTGTGTAATATAGTGAGATTGTGTATTACAGTGAAATTGTGTAGTAGAGTGAATTGTGTAGTACAGTGAAATTGTGTAGTAGAGTGAAATTGTGTAATATAGTGATATTATGTAATATAGTGAGATTTTGTTGTACAGTGGAATTGTGTAGTACAGTGAAATTGTGTAATATAGTGATATTATGTAATATAGTCAGATTGTGTAGTACAGTGAAATTGTGTAGTAGAGTGGAATTGTGTAGTACAGTGAAATTGTGTAATATAGTGAGATTACGTAATATAGTGAGATTGTGTAGTAGAGTGAAATTGTGTAGTACGGTGAAATTGTGTAATAGAGTGAAATTGTGTACTATAATGAGATTGTGTATTACAGTGAAATTGCGTAGTACAGTGAAATTGTGTAATACAGTGAAATTGCGTATTACAGTGAAATTGCGTAGTACAGTGAAATTGTGCATTACAGTGAAATTGCGTAGTACGGTGAAACTGCGTAGTACAGTGAAATTGTGTAGTACAGTGAAACTGCGTAGTACAGTGAAATTGCGTATTACAGTGAAATTGCGTAGTACAGTGAAATTGTGCATTACAGTGAAATTGTGTAATACAGTGAAATTTCGTAGTACAGTGAAATTGTGTAGTACAGTGAAACTGCGTAGTACAGTGAAATTTCACGCAGCACATGTGGTAACTTGAATTCAGACAATTGATGTTGCAGTTTGTGGTCTCCACCGCAGTTTATATTCAGATTGCGGTTGATCTGCAATAGGACGCCGAATAATTTGGTAGACAGATACACACAAACCTTGCGGAAAGGTGTCGTACCTCCACACTCTGTAGATGCATGCGGCAGGTTAGGGCCAGTCGAGTACCTGTCTACCAGCTGCACAACTTCACATGCAAGAAGTGCTTAATTTTTATATTTCCTGTTTCGTTTATTTAAAAAGTTACGTCTTCTTTGTATCCTGCATGAACTGTAAATGGAAATGTGGCAGTTTTTTTTTCAATTCATTTACAAACATTCACTTATTTACGTGCTGATTTGACAACATAGTGGCTTGTTACAAACACAGCACGCGTGTAAGAATACAACAAAAAATCAAGACAGGAGCGAAAACAGGAAAAATATATTACTCTTAGTTATTTTTTTTATCATTATTATTATTATTATTGTTATTATTCCATTAACATTCCTTTAATTCACCGAAGCTTTTATTATTATTATTTTATTATTATAACATTCGTTAATTCACAGATATTATTATTATTATTATTATCATCATCATCATCATTTCCTTTATGCAGGGTATTTATACTTATATTTCTGAGACAAACTATGTCCCTATGGAATATAGTGTTGCAGCTATTCTGCTGTTACTATTCATGGTGCTTATATCTTTAGGTTCAGTGTGTTGAATCTATTGTACTTTTACGTTAGTACTTTTCCGAAGTGTGTGTGCAGTGCCCAATATGGCTGTGTTCTGGAGTTCCTTGACTTCATGTTTTCCTGGTATGTTGCTCACGTATTTTCTGAATGACTTTGAAATAGTCCCAGTTGCCCCTATTATTACTGGTATCACCTTTGTTTTTACAATCCACATGCGCTGTATTTCTATTGTAAGGTCTTTATATTTTAGAATTTTCTCGGCTTCTGTTTTAATCACATTTCTGTCCCCTGAGATTGCAACGTCTATTAACATACATGTTCCCTTTTCATTATCACGGATTATAATGTCTGGTTTGTTGTTGGGAATAGTTCTGTCAGTTTGCATTTGTTGATTCCACAATATGGTTACTTTGCCTCCTTGACTTGTTTCTACTGATTTTGTCACATGTTCATACCAGTGTTTGTTGTCCAATTGTACCGCTGTTTTTTTCTTGCATTTGTTGAAGTTTAGCTGTGCACACATTCTATCATGTACAGCAATTACTATTATTATTATTATTATTATTATTATTATTATTATTACACTTACGCTCTCCAAATCGTTACGACAGTTAAATCATAATTAGCTAAAGGTAAAGGTTATAATTTTTTGTAATTAAAAAGCCCATATATTAAACAGAGTAACTAGCTGGCCACTTGTCTTGTTATTTTACTGTTTTGTGCGTTTACATCTTTGACTTTTTGAATATGTAGCGCAGGTTAATCTTTGCGTGCATGCCGATGGGCTTGGTTTGCTAGATGTATTACCAAGTTTTAAACTCTTATCATTGAACCACAGCTATAAGAAGCAGGGTCTTCAAAAACCACAAGAAATACTACAGTGATGATATTATCATACTAATTTATGAAATATTATCAGGATTACAATTATATATATATATATATATGTGTGTGTGTGTGTGTGTGTGTGTGTATAGAGAGAGAGAGTAATATTTGAGAGATCTCCCATTTGATAAAATTTTACCATGGTTTTGAGGATTTGTACAGAATCCCTTATGATGATCGACACCGGTCGAAACAGGTGGCATTACAAAAATGGAAATATAAAAGATATTGTGTTAGGCGGAATAGTGTATATTTGTATGATCGATTGAACACAGGATGGATGTCATTAAACCGATGTCTGCTTTTTTTTTTAGAAATGTGTTAAATTTGTGTATTTGTGAATTCTTGCTGGATGCATAATTGGCCCTATGCTATTTAAGTTTTACGTAAGCAAAGAAGAACTGAACTGAGATAACTAAGTTGAATTATTGGTAACTTACTTGATGGACGGTCCATCTCTGCTTCTTGGTAAAGCTATCCCAGTACAGGCCGTGACAGTCCCTGAGGGCTCCAGGAGGTTGAGGCTCCCAGAATCTCTAGACAGTCGGCTAATGAAGGTGGTAAGATTGTCAGCCCTACGCACCGACCGCCTTTACTCACAAGGCACTATTCCCGATACTCATTTCTCTTGGAGGCTGAGTCCACCCCAAGGTCACAGTGCGGCCGAAAGGATTAAATCTATGAAAATCTCAATGGCACTATCGTGAATCGAACCCGTGACCCTCCGGCTTGTAGCGCATTGTCTCAACCAACCTCGCTACTGCGTACTCCGCTCCTCCGTGATGCCTCCTTATATCTTAACGACATCCAGCACGGCTCTGGGACCCACTTTGTCTTCCTGTGCCGGTGGTATCGATGTCTGTTTGTCTGTCTTTCTGTCTGTGAAGGAAACTACGTCAGTACCTTACACCTTGTCATTCAGTTTCATCAAATAAAGAACTGGTATTTATTTACCTTATTATTATTTATTATTATTTATCTTTTTATGTGTGAGTATAGCACACAATCGTTTTCCGCCCACTTCCTCGTTGGTTGTTGCTAGGAGACCATATGTTATAATTCATAGAACGATCTCAACCTCTGGTTCATTGTCAGGCAGCCATTTTAAGCTCCATGCAAACTGTTATTTGGCGTTCACAAGACTCGTCATTATGATACGACACGGCAGTAAATAGCGAGCATCTTGTCTGATGTCACAGCCTTTCGTTTAAAATTCTGAATTTCGTTATAAGCGTACAAGTACAGAGACTCCCGAACTCGCGGAGTGGTTCCTTTCCTGAAGCAGGAATTGATCATACCTATGGTCAAATACAAGGGTGCCGATAAGTCCCTAGCCCGACCAGGAACAATACAAGCTAATGTTTCTGTCAGAATGGCGTTAATTTCCTTCGGCGCCTTGCCTTGCAAAAAAAAAAAACTTGACAGCTCGCGTCTCGATGTGGTTGAAATCGCGCGAGTCCCTGACATGCTTCCGAGCTTGTTTCCTTCCTGGTAGGGCTAAGGACTTATCAGCACCCGGTATATATATATATACCCTATACACGCGCGCACACACACACACACACACACACACACACATACACACACACACATACACGCAGAAGGGAGCCCAGTTGAAACCCAAACTCCAACACACTGGATCGTCTGCAGCGTGAACGCCCAGCCGCCACCTGTGTTATCGCCCAGCAGTATTCTTTCGCCACTTGCTCGTGATTGCGCTGTCACTCCCACATAGAAAACGTCTGCGCGTTTCATAATGCGATTATTTCAGTTTCTTTCGTTTTAGAATGTTGTTAATTTGGAGTATGTCTTAGTTTGTGGCTGTGCTTTAATTTCATATGTCAAGACCTTACGCCCTGTTACTGTGTATATTTATGAAGTAGCTTCAAAATTGATGCACACAATTAATGTAATGTATACGTTGTTACAATTAGTAAGAGTTGTAAAAATGAGTGATATAATAAACAGGCAACCTGTTTCAGTATTCTTTGTGTTACGGAAATTCTGGACGAAGAGTTGTCTTTATACAGAGAAGATATACATAGATAAGTGGATTCAGATGGCGACGGGGAAAATTGAACTAACGGGAGGTGTGTGTGTTTGTGTTGCAGGTGTGTGGAAAGGTGTTCGGGAACGCGTCCGCGCTCGCCAAACACAAACTGACGCACAGCGACGAACGGAAATACGTGTGCAGTGTGTGTGGCAAGGCGTTCAAACGGCAGGATCACTTGTAAGTCACGTCATGTTCAGACGGTATCACATGGCTTTTGTTTACATTGGGTTGGAATATACACGGCATGAAATCCGTTTTGACCAACAGATACTTCATTTTTATGGTCAAATAAAAAATGTACAGGGATATAAGAATATTTTGAATAAATATCATAGCGAAAAGGCCACTCGGAAAACCGAGAAAGAGACGGAAGGATCTGAATTTGGAACATTAGTTCAACACATTTAGGACATGGTCCAGTGGAGAGCTTTAGTGGGAGCGTGACGGGTTGATGTTAGCTAATTACGGGATTATAACGAATACTTGAATAAAGGTAGCAGTCATTCCGTTGCATATCGGTTGTGTAGGTTAAATATAAAGAATATACATTAACAGAAGTAGGTAATATATGACGGATATCAGGTTTCTCACAATGTAGATGTGTCATTGAAACTGTAATGCCGTCCATTACGTTTACTGTGAAATTTTTCGAATAGACATATACGCTGGCAAGCATGTAATGTCGTTAGCAACGTAAGACTGTCATCATCATCATCATCATTTACCAAATATGACAATCGTTTCTGCACAACACAATAAAGTACAAATATCCAGAACAGGTTCGTTCATTGATTAGAATGTATTTGAGTTTTCTGGCCAACGCACAGGAGTTATCTTACAATCTGCAAATAAAATGTATGTTTTCATGGTTATAAATGGACTCTGTTCACGAAGTCTGACATACTAGACCTCGAAATTAACTGCATTCTTTTATGGGAGCAAGTTTCGCTCCTGAGTCTCCGACCTAACAGCCACTGAACGGCATTATAGAGCAAAAGACCTCTTCATTTGATGCAGCGTCCTTAAAGCACGCGTGAATTCATACTGCATCTGAAACTGTAATCATATTCACCATCACATTACAAAGTTGGTGATAAAATGTTGATAACTATTACGTTTGTCAGACTGTATCGCCGAGACATAAAGAAGCTGCAGGGAAATTTGTATTCTGTTCTAGAAATGGGCACATGTTGACGCATCGCAATAAGAAACCGTACGAGTGTAAGGCAGAAGGCTGTGGCAAATCGTACTGTGACGCAAGGTCCTTACGGCGTCACACTGAGAACCACCACACCAACAGTTCAACGCAGGCAACTGCCTCGACATCAACTGCGACGTCAGGCACCGGTAGCGGTGGCAGTTCCGACGATGCGTCACCCCTGGCTTCATCTTGTATCCAGTATGCGCCACCTCCACAGCAGCAGCAACAGACGCCAACGGCGCCACCGCCTCCGTATCCTGCAACGTCTTCGCCATCGACATCCACCAGTTCCGCCACGGCCACTTGCAGTAGCAGCGGCTCCGTCGGAACCAAACAGGGCACCAGCCAGTTGCAACAATTGCTGGCAAGCGAAACCGTCGCATCGACGTCAGGCACCACCGCCAGCTCCAGTAAGGTGAGTCCCTCTCTAACGTGAATAGTCTTGCTGTCGGTCCGATAATTTGTCGAAGCTAAAATTCTGGTTCAGTGTTCGGAACTTTACTGAATACAGGCAGTAAGTGACGAATCGTTTGGACTTATAAGCCACTGTCATGTTGGAACGGACTACACGTTTAAGAACTTACTGTCTCCTCTTTCCCTGCTAACACTACGAGTGTAATGGTAAATCTTAAAAGTTACTAGGATGTATGGGTGTTGTAAACTGCAAGATATTGTACGATTTCGGGTTTTTATGGAGGAGATCATTCATGCTCGTGTCTTCTTGGTTTTCACACCTTATAGTTTTGTAGGCGAACAGCTACTAAGTTTCGGAGATACAAAGACCCTGTTCTTTCGGTACTGAAGATGGGAGTGGCCTCTGTCTTGGAAACGTTGATGTCTGCCTGCAAAACTACACGTTTTTAAAACCCAGAAGACTCGTGTCTGTACATGGGTTTTCCATTACCAATTCTACCTGCGACTATCACTTTTAGCAGTATGAATTTGTAATCATTATTTTTACGCATTCGAAATAGGCGAAATTGATTTCGTTTCGTTTCGTAAGTCATACGTGTCTGTATTAGTGATAAATTATATTATGTACGAGTAATCATGGTTACAGGATTGTGTATTGAAAGTTACGTCTGCACGCGTTGGTTCTTTAGATTCCAATTCAGAATTGAATGGAGAAATAACATCTCTTCTCTTCCTGGCCTTGTCCTTAGAACTGTAGGAGGAATAACATTTTTGTAATATTATAAAGCAGTTATGAACAATTCACAGCTTGCCTGACCTCCCGGCTGCCTTACTGGTTACAGCGAAAAAAAACAATAGAGATTTTTATTTTCGAAACCCGTATGGGTAGAATAATTGATGGCAAATAGTTAATTTTTATCTTCGACATCCCGTTGTGTTGCATAAATTATAAATTTTTTTTACCAATTTACCATCAACGCAGTTGACTCTAATTTTGTTATGTTACTCAGATATGCGGCTACATGTTTCAACCAGCTACGTGGCCATCTTCAGGCCGTTTATGTAACAAAACATAAAAATTACGGTTGCAATTGCAAGGTCAGTTACTGGGTCAGATTGAGAAGTCAGTCTGTGGTGTTAGCAATGCATGTCAGTAAAACTGTGCTGATGGTATTTGGCAAATAGCCTGCTGCATAGTTTCTTATACACCTTTCACCTTCCATACAATTAAGATGTTCCTCAGGTTAATAATTTTAATTGCACAATATTTTCTTCGTATTAATGCTAATCGCCAATACCGTTAGCCGCGCGATCTGAGGCGTGGGTCTACGGCCGCTCGCTTGTTGGGATTGCGGGTTCGAATCCCGCAGGGGCATATATGTCTGTCTGTTGTGAGTGCTGTATGTTGTCGGATAGAAGTCTCTGCGTCGGGCTGATCACTCGTCCAGAGGAGTCCTACCGATTGTAGTGAGTCTAACAAAGTACGATCGTGAAACTTTGAGTATGAGGAGACCAGTAAGAGTTGTTGCGCCGTGAAACAAAATGCAAATTACATGTCCTAATGTAAAAAAGTCTTCCAGGAGATATGGCTTGTTGCCTGTTCCTGTCTCAATTAGGAACACATACTCCTTAACTGGCTGTCCTAATGTCTGCATGGTGACGCAAGTTACAGAACTACCACGAGACTACTCGTCGGAAGGCCAGTAACCTACCGTGGGGAAACAGTAACCCATTTGCCAGTCGTCACACATGTGGTCGAATGTATCTTGAGTCGACACAAAATGTTCTGAAAGAAACTTGAGGGTTGTTTGACCGAGCATCTTCCTCATGAAATAAAGTGAAATGCCAACATGCTGCAACTAGGTAATTTTATTGATGTATTCTTAACTGGACATGTTTCGAGCGCATACGCCCATCATCAGGACCATTAGATGTTGAGTGCAGCATATGGTTTTCTGCACCGAGTTTGTGGATGGGTGGTGGTCTTGAGAGCCGCTGCGTGGGTGTTGTGCACGGTGCGGATGTTGCTGTGCCGTGTCGTCCGCACCGTACACACGACCCACGCAGCGGCTCTCAAGCCCACCACCCATCCACAAACTCGGTGCAGAAAACCATATGCTGCAACTCAACATCTAATGCTCCTAATGATGGTTGTATGTACCCGAAACATGTCGAGCTAAGAAAGAATACATCAGTAAAATTACCTAGTTGCGCCAAGTTGGCATTTCACTTTATTTCATTCTGAAAGAAATTAAACCACAACCAATTTAGGAAAAAACAACAATAATAATAATAATAATAATAATAATGTATTAACACAACATTCAAACGGCCTGTTACAGAGACAGCAGAAGAACACAAGAACGTGAAGCAACTATTCACAAACAAATACGTGAAAAATGATGAAACACAAAAATATAAGAAAATTAACACAATAAATTGCGTTACCTATTATTAGCGCAGTTAATTTTAACAAATCTTTAATCAAAACAGACCTTCCATTGAATTTACCAGTATCGGTACCCCTGACATTTGCCGCACTCCTATCGGGCCCGTTCCTTAAACAGACCTTCTTTCAAGCTGCATTTGCTCACGACTGTTTTATAAATAAACCCAGTTCGCAAGAAGACATCCTATTATCTTTCTGTCATCGCGGGATGACGCGTCTTCAGCTGGCGCAAACATCATATGTGGAGAGCAGCTGCAGTTGCACAGCCGCAAGAAACTATCCCGTTATGAAATGGCGTCGATCTGTGATTCTCTGGCAGGAAGTACGTAACAGAATTCGAGGGCGTAGACTTAATGCAACACGCTCTTGACAGGATCAAGCGACGGGCTGTTGTCGACTCGGCAATGAATTCTTTATTTGCAGGAAACGCGGAAATTTTTCTGATCGACTTATCCAAAATTAACGTGTCTGTTTTTGAATATCCTGTGACTGTCGCCATGGCAAAATTCTGGAGGTGCAATAAAAATGTGTAAACAATATGAGCTCAGTCGGAAATTTTATAATTAATCCACTGTATTGCCTGTCATATACAGGGTGTCCCAGGAGGAAAGGACCTAACTTCGGGAGAGTGTTCCTTAGGTCAAACTATACCGATATAACCCAAAACACCTATATCCAAAGTTCAATGGTTACGGAGATATCGG
>Ga0123354_10014882_pt1 | contig 12118 bp, 9 predicted proteins | sample TergutLab28metaG_2_FD_97872 | JGI IMG/M metagenome (GOLD analysis project Ga0123354, IMG submission 97872) | Labiotermes labralis P4 segment gut microbial communities from Petit-Saut dam, French Guiana - Lab288 P4 | ecosystem: Host-associated > Arthropoda: Insects > Digestive system > Gut ... | reverse complement strand
TTCAAACACTTGTCTTCAACCAAGGCACAAAGTCTGTTCATTTCAGCTTTGTTGGGATGCCACTTTGTAGCCAAAGACTGAAACTCTTCCCAGTAGTGCAGCATTTTTTTAATGTCACCTGTTGGCATTCTTCCCTTTTTATTGCTGTCCTCCTCTGATGAACACTCTTTATCTTCCTTGTCTCTTTCCTGATTCAGTTGCTTCTCAACTCTTTAAGATCTTCTGTTGTCAGATCTTTTGAGTGTTCTTCAACTAATTCTTCTACACGGAGCGTGCACCGCACTGACACTGGTATGAGAAGAGTTTCTCTCTGTGGCACTCTGGAAGCCCCTCTCTAGAAGATCAAAGCGATGGCCCTCTCTCACCTTCTGATATACATCCGTCATCAAATCCGAAGCAGCTTATGTTATCAGGCGTCTCACTTCTCGCTGTCTCGAACGTAAACAACCCAGTCGGGTTGGTGGCTCTCCCCTATGTGATGTGGTCAGCTCATTTCTGTCACACACATACAGACGGAAAAGGTAAGCTCCTGGAATGGCCCGACCGTTCATGTTTGCTGCTTTATGTTGGCGCACGCATCCACTAAACATTTGTTAGCCAAATCCATATTTGTTAGCCGAGTCTGAAAAACAGCTAAAAAAATCTTCGTTAGCCAAAAAATTCGTTAGCAGGGTCACTCGTTAGCCGAGGTATCACTGTATTATTCATATTCCATGCATTAAAAGTCACAATTCCAACAATATGCACGTATAATTTACAATATATGATCATATTACATAACCATACATACTATCAGCTAAGGTTACCCATCCCTGAGGATGGCAAAGCTTAGCTGAAACATGCAGGAAAGTATATATGATAAAATAACCATATATTTGTAAACTGTATGTGCATTTTTTTGGAGTTATACTTTCATGTAATTTGTTTTTAAGATCTTCCTAGAAGTTGATACATTGTTTCCAAACCAAACCAAGCAAGAACAGACAAAAACATCTAAGTTGCGGCATTATGTGGTTGCAGATATAAGTGCTCAGAAGAGATTCTGACTATAGCTTCGATGCTATCCGTGAATGGTGCCATTTTCTACAGACCCAAGGACAAGATCATCCATGCTGATGCTGCAAGACGTGGCTTTTTCGCTCCAGGTGGCGATCATCTGATGTTACTGAACATTTACACACGCTGGGCTGACTCCGACTTCTCCACACAGTGGTGCTACGAACATTTCTTGCAGCATCGTTCTTTGAAACGTGCACGTGATGTGCGTGATCAGTTGGCAGGGCTAATGGCACGTGTTGAGATAGATCTGGTTTCAGGAGCAGGTGACAGTGTTGGCATCAGAAAGGTAATATCTAGTGACATGGAATAACACACATACATTCAGCTTTTTGGTCCTCCACTACTTCACAACATACAGTTTAAGTTCTCTGAATTAAAAAAAAAGTTTTCACAGGCTAAAATTTACTGACAAAAGTCTTATTCTGTAAAAGTGGTGAAAAGGTAAAGTAGTCCCATTGCATGTGTAGAGACATAGCCCTGCTCATTCTTAACCTTGGAGCTAGATGGAGGTGAGGGACTGGCTTCATGCCCTGGCAGCTTTCCATTCATTATCCATTGAATAGGAAGCTGGGTGGGCCTCAGAACCAGTATGGATATTCTGGAGAAGTGAAAAATCTCTTGTTCCTGCTATAGAGTGAACCCCAGATCATCCAGCCTGTCGCCTAGTCACTATGCTGTCTGAGATATCCCACCACCATGGTGCAAACTGTAATTCAATAAGTGACAAGCGTATGCATGGTCCTTCATGCCTGTCTTTACATTTTGCACTTCCTGTTCCATTATCCTCATATCAGAATCTGTAATAGTCCCACACTGTCAAGTTATTTATTAACCTTTCGGCGCCGGAATTTTTTTTTAATTTTAGCACACCCTGTATATAAAATGTGAATAATACAGGAACCAAATAAGTTAGAATTATGAAACGAACTGCATTTTGAAGAGAAAGAAAAGGAGAGTATATACATGTTTAAAATATTCAGTATCTATATTTGTTGAATAAATATATAAAATGCAACTTTAGAGGTTAGCGGTGCGGTATGACCACTGTAGTTGGCATTAGGTGTCAAAAGGTTAAGTATACAATCTGTAGTTAAAGGGAAGCTAAACCTGAAAGATGACATGCTTAACATAATTTCTTTTCTGCTACTTACAAAAAGTATTATGCAAACAAAACACATTTTGAGTGTCCTTATTTCTGTAGTTGTTGACTCTTTTAATCTAACAGTCAGGTCTTTTGGGATGTGACACCATGTCAGGTGAGTAGCCCAAGACATCTTGAGGACACTATGACCCTTCAAAGCATTGGGGATCACTAATGCAATGACACTGTCACATCCCACAAAACCTGCAACCTCAGCAACAGTGCTGTGAAGACCTTCGCCTTGCACTGTGCAGGCTGTTTACTTTAATTCAGAATCCGTTCTTATGTTCCTTTTTGTTTTGTTTGATTAAAGGTGTTGAAAATGGACTGCCGAGGAACAAATTAACTTCTGTTATCTGCATGGAAAAATCATGCTCCAAGATGTACTTAACCACTGTACGCTGTAAAATTAATGTAACCTTGTGTACTTGCAGGCCATTACTGCTGGGTATTTTTACCATGTGGCAAGACTGTCTAAAGGTGGGCAATACAAAACAGCCAAACATCAACAGACAGTGATGATACATCCTAACAGCAGTATGTTTGAAGAACTACCCAGATGGGCGATATATCATGAGCTTGTGTTTACCACTAAGGAGTTCATGCGTCAGGTGAGCTCCTGCCAGATGACTAATATCCAGAATTTAAGTTTTATTGATACTGCAGTAAAATGTAAACAATGAACACCTTTACCATCAAAACTTAAATGGGAATGAGTAGCATCAACATCCGATAAGTACACATGGCAGTGGACAATAAAATTATTCAGCAAGTACAGAATGTAAAGTATTTAGGATCTAATGTGACCACCTGTCCTCCCCCCATCCACCCCAATTATTGACAACAAAATAAATGTTAATATTGATTAGATTAAAGACCAGCACTAACACATACCCAGAATGAAGGTGAAAAGTTAAAGTTCACCGTAGAACAGGCCACGAAGGCCCAAAGGTGGAGTAGAGGTATAGCTCTACTCTTACATTAACCTTGACGATACTTGGGGGTGGGCAGTCAACGCCATGCCCCGGCCGCTTTACCCCCAGGAGGCTGGGCAGGCCCCAGGGCTGGTGTGGACAGGTGCGGAAAATATCGCCCCCACCAGAATTTGATCCCAGGACCGTCCGGCTCGTAGCGAGTCACTATACCGCCTGAGCTATCCCGGCCCATATACCCAGAGTGAAGACAGATAAAAACTGAAATATGCTGCTGGGGCAAGGATTTTCTGCACACACACACACAAAAGGAAGAAGAAAGAAAGAAAGAAAGTATTTTGAGCCCTGGAGCCTGATCCTGCATGATTAATGATAGTGGAGTAACAGTATCATTTTTTACTCATTACTTTCTACTGTGAAGAAGACAGTGTTATATCTGAGGTTCATCTTACAGTCAGACAAAATTATCATATTGGTTTGAATGGGCAAACAGGCAGCTCATCGACAAGTCTTCTTGGATGTGACATGACGTGTCAGTGGCCAGGTATTACCCGACATTCAGAAGAACGGTAGAACCTTAATCTTCTTGCACCACTGCATTCCTTCAAAATGTTTGGAAATCTACTAGTGTCACAGCCCAGGAACACTTGAATCTTCAGCACTACTGTGAGAACCTCGTGTTGCACACAGAATCAATACAATATTCACCCTTACTGCAGCAATTTATGAATTTTGATTTGATTTCAGGTGACAGAGATTGAAAGTAAATGGCTACTTGAAGTGGCACCTCATTACTACAAGCCTCGTGAGCTTGAAGATTCAACAAACAAAAAGATGCCAAAGATGACTGGAAAATCTAAAGCCGAACTGGGAATTCATTAGTAAGCAAGCACTCCTCGCAACTGAAACACAACATACCAACAATAAAGAGAAGCACTATTATTATTACTGGCAGTTGTGTAAATAAAATTTTTCACACATCTAAAAACTTACATGTTTTGGAGTTTACATTCATCCCAGTTTTCTTTTTCATTGCACTGAAGGTGTGTCCCCTTTTGAACTATAAAAACATAATCACATAATGTTATTAAGCTACATACTTTGTGAGGAAATACAGGTTCATGGTAGACTATCTGTATGCATCCTCCACCATGAACCTTTGAATGAAGTGATGGATTTTCATGAAACCTGGATATACACAGGTATTTTTGCTAGGATCAACATACCGAACCTTTGAATGAAGTGATGGATTTTCATGAAACCTGGATATACACAGGTATTTTTGCTAGGATCAACATACAATTCAATTTGGAGTAAAGGGAATGCAAAGTGAAGGGAAGAAGCAAAAAACACACATCTGACATGAGTTTGTTTATATTAAATGGCTCATCTAATAAGGTGACAAAAAACATTACAAACAAAATGAACTCACATGGTTGACCTATCCAGACGGGAGACCACTCAATTTTGTGCAGTTTGTCTTGGCTGCATATGTTTCAGGGACAGCATATTGCATATATTTGAACTTTCTACAAAGATCACTCAGACAGATGAAGACCTTCATCTGCTTCCTTTCTTGCTTTTTGGTGTTCAATCATTGGTTAATGATATAATTTTCATATCCCACAGTCAGTCTGTCACTCAAGAAAGTGTGATAAAAATGTTCTGAACCCAGTACTTCATGTAGTCAAGAGAAACTATACATCAAATATCAAAGATCACTATTCCTGAAGTTGACTGCAGCATTCATACTCAAAAACTGTAATAATATGTGCTACACTACACAACACACCATAGCACAACTAGGAAGGGTTGTAACACTTGGGCTGTTGGGAACTAGACACTCATCTTCCCAGTAAAGTAAATGGTACATGCAAGTTTATATTGTCTGGCAGATGACGCTGTGTCACCAGGTGAGTGGTTCCTGACATTTCAAACGTACGTAGTGCCTTCATCTGAAAGGATCAAGAAGATGTCCCCGACAAGATGACATTCTTATTTAGGTATGGTGTCACCAGCCCGTGACTGGCTGGGAATGTGGCGAGCCAACTGGGGACGTGTAGTAACGCATTCCTTCAGAAGATCAGGAACCACTCGCCCAATGACATGGTGTCATATCACAAAAACTGTAAGTCCTAAAAAAATGCCATTGGAACCTCAGTTCCCAACAATACCTTATGGAACCCAAGTTTTACCACAACTTCCCACCTTATCTTGCTGAGGACATACAACTATACAGTTTTGATATTCTGGAATCAGATGCCATCACCGTTGGCCAACAGTTTTATCCCAGCATATACCTGGACATCAAACACGACATTATCTAATGCTAGCACATAACTCATACCAGATAACATTTTGAGCAACAATATTTTAACATCTACCAAACACACATAATGACAAGTACTAAATCCACAGTTAAGTCACCGATGTACAAATCATAATTCTGTATATCCCTTTCTGTAATGTAACTAGTGAATTGTACAATGTAATATGTAGCATGATTATAATATAGGAATATTTCTTCTCATATCTTGTAGCAAGTTAATCACAGTAGAACAGAGGCAGTCTGAATACGTACATTCAGTTCAACACGAGTAGGAATCGTAGGAGGTTCATTTATCACAATCGCTTGCACCTGACCCACCAGACTTCATTCTGGAAGCAGTCAACTGTCACATAATAATGCCCAAGAGTTGCAAAAGCTCAGCACCACGGTATAGTAAATGTAATGATTCAAGCTCGTATTGTTAAGTTAAACATCGTACCGTTAACATTTTCCAACAACAGATGTCCCAACTACCAACATATAATAAATATCCTAACACATAATTATGCAATTCATTAAAAAGAATTATAACAGAAGGTGGCAGACTAATGTAAGTGTTCACTTCCCTAGTCATGGTAATGAATATCATTTCTACAAAAATTGTGTCTTTCTGTCAGAATGAGGTAGTAACACAGGGCAGTGCATCTGCCACCAACACTGATTAATATTGTCGGTTTATGGGACCCTGACGACACATCAATACAACTTCATGATCATGTACTACAAAAATCAGTTCACCTTTCCTTCAAACAACAACATGAAACAATGAATTAAAGAACTCAACCCTGAATTAACTATTAGTGGGCAGGCTAAAAAATCGACAAGAAATGAATGGGAAGTAACACTGCAACAACTGCAGGCACAAAAGAATTAGCCCCACACAAGTTACCACACGTGCACACCAAAATTACCTGCGAGTTAAATGCCAAAAACTGGGTGTTACTGTCACAACAAACTTACTGCAAGGAAAGAAACCACAGTTATGCATAGGCATGAAATGTGTATGTTATAGTAGAGCTTGGGTTGCGTGTGCCATGACAGGGCTAGGTTCCATGGAGTCATGAAGGTGTGTGTTTGTGCAAGTGCACGAAATGGTCACTCCACCATACAACAGGACCATGTCTAGTTTCATAATAGTGATTTACTGTCTCACATTCATACACTACAGCTTTCCTAGCCATTTTGGATGGGTATACAGCTCTGATGTCAGGTGATTGTTCACAGTATTTGAGATTCACTGCTCTTAGAGCAGTCTGTGGTCTGCTGTATGGTAAAAATGTCAAAATTACACAGATCATGAAATGTCATATATATATATATATATTTAATTGTTCTGATTCCTACTAAGGATCTAACACACAACACAATAAGATATGAAATTTATTCTGTACTCTTACCCATGCGTATGGTAGCCAAAGCCGTGACAGTGAAATTCTAGTGTTGTGGTGGTAGTGGGGCATGGCAAAGGTAACTTTTCCCTGGGCATGCCACGAACAGATACAGAGAGAAAAGAAGTACAGTTCCACTCATTCTTAATCTCAGCCCTTGATAGGGCAAGTGGTCAGCTTCACAACCTGGCTCCTTTACCTCCAGGTAAAGACCCCATGGTACCTGAAGAGGCTGGTTGGACCCCAAAGTTGATCCTGATGTTTTAGAGAAGAGAAAACTATCTTGTCCCTGCTGGGAACTGAACCCTGGATTGTCCAGACCAGAGCCTATTTACTAAACAGACTATACTATCCTGGCTTTCGGAGTGCAAATGGAATCCTCATTCATAATTTTTTTCTTTACATGAGTAAATGTACTCTCTTGAGTGGTATTCCTGCCTGTAAGACTAGCTAGTATGCTGTGATACTGACAGGGACAGTAACCGCATCCCTGAAAAACAGCAAGGACTTCTACCACTATGACAGCAGGCAGGCAGATTCAGTATACACAAAACTCATGAGGAAGCTATTTCTTTTGAGCACACACCTTAAGTTACTGCCCACTTCATCAATTGTAAAGTTCACAAACAGTAATGACACAAGTAACTGTCAATGCAGCAAAATTCCTCCAACAATCTCAAGAATAATGTTGTCTACTGGCTATCAAAAATACATAACTGCAATGTATGTATGGATATATGCTATACAGGCCTATGGTTCGTGTCACTCGCCGACACCGATGTAACAATGATGCAACAGTTCCGTAGTTTCAGCTCTTGTCCCAACCCTCAACACACAACAGCAAAATTACGACGGCCAAACAACAGATATCAACAGTAATACCACAAAACATCACTTTTATTTACATCTAGACTGTCTCCAGCAAGACAAGGTTATTTTAGAACCGGCTTGGAAAGAATATCCCAATTGTAAGGAACGCTTATATAAATTCTGAATCTCAAAAATGTTTTACATTTTGTAAAGAAGGAACAAAATAACATTTCATTCAGCCATCCCATTTTCAAACTCCCAATGTCTGAAAAGCAGCCTAGACTTATTCATTCTTTAAGCTGCTGATCATGTAAGATCTTAAAATGCCTTGTCCCTAACATCAACAACACACCAATTTTGTGCCAGGAACTAGTATGGTTAGTATTAATTACCAACTACAATTTAAAGTACTTCCATGTACAGAAGCCTACATGTCACAGCTCAAATACAAATCATCATCATCATCATTTCTAAGTCTAGACATACCAAGCCCTGCTATAGACATTTAAAAAACAGAACCCTTCAATCATTTTCAAATGCCCTCTCAAACCTCTTCTCCTTTTCACTAATATTTTAAGATTTTCTTTCGGAACCCTGTTCAAGCGAATTCTGTCAACACATTTTCCCAGTTGCAGCTGTTTCCCTCTACAAATTCTGTTATCTGTGCCATCTGTATTTTAAAAAACAAATAAAATGCTTGGTTTATAAATACATAACAACCTGGAACCAAGTGAAAGGAAATTCACCCAACCTGAACATGTGCACTGTAGCACACTGTATGTGATGCCACCTTCAGTGATGACAGGTCCATCGTATTTCCCACTAAACTGTATGTACATTTTGAACATGCAAGGGTGTAGATAAACTCCTACAAAATTAAGTAAGCTGTTAAGTAGTAATGAAATGTTCCCGATAATTGATCCTAGCATTATTACTGGCACAAGTGTGTTACACGACTGTTTAAGTAAATGTATACCATGTATTTTCATTGTTACACCGTGCATGTTGTCGAGTTACTCCAATTATTACACCAACCACTGCACATATATAAAATTTTACACATTAGAACATTAAAAACGCTCCGACATGTTTCGGTCCTAAGACCATCATCAGGGAGCTGTATCGTCCTTGCTAAAGTCACACTAGAAATAGTCGCAGATTAATTCTGTTGTACAAGTTGGGTGTTGTGGCAGCATGCCGTGTTGTGTAATGTTATGTGCATTCTGTGCTTCGTTGTGTTGCAACGAAGCACAAAATGCACATCCGTAGCAGGGCACTCTTCGCAACATAACATTACACAACACGGCATGCTGCCACAACACCCAACTGGTACAGTGAAATTAATCTGTGACTATTTCTAGTGTGACTTTAGCAAGGAATATATAGCTCCCTGATGATGGTCTTAGGACCGTAACATGTCGGAGCGTTCTTAATGTTTTAATGTGTAAAATTTTATAAATTTTATATATCTGCAGTGGTTGGTATAATAATTGAGTGTATTAAGTATTTCTGACAGGTAAACATACTGATCAAATTTCACACATACAATATGTAAACTGTGAAATGAAGTAGTATGTTTAATAAAGAAATGACAACAACAAATTTGTCATGATGTATGTAGGTATACCAGCATATCAATGCAATACTGATTCTTCAAATGAACTTTATCAATAATGCATCTGGAATGAAAGTGGCATGGCTAAAAGTGAACCTTAAAAAGTGATTTAAATTACACTAATCACAGCATGCTACAGTATTATATTGCCTGTTTTGTTACAGTACTGTAACACCACAGTAATAACTGGGAAGTGTTTTCAGGTCAGTAAACTACAGTACTGTGCCGTGTGCCACAAATCCACACCCCTGGTCTAATATATATTCACATTTTTTTTTTCCTCTGGTGCAAGGCATGATAAATTGCCGTGAAACTTTGTGATTTATAACCAAGAGAAGGGACTTAACAATAAAACTTGATGCACTGTGTGAGTTATATGCAGTAATGGTGATGAATTGTTTATTGTAAGGAAAGAACTGTGAGAAATGGATGTGCTAATGGAAGTGATGTGAATATTGGTACAAGAACATCACATTCCTGTACAAGTACGACCTGTACGTCCGGTCAGTATATTTTGACAAGTGGGTGGGTTAGTCCTTCTTTACTCGGCATGTTGCTGATGGGATGTTTGACTGGCATTTGATTATTCTTCTCAATTGGTGGAAATAGTTTCTGCATTCTATTTTACGAGTAAGAATTTTAACTGCAGAATTATAAGGGAAATTCTTTCCAGGCATAAGGACTGGTTATTTTGCCAGCTGTCTTTCAGACACGAAATGAAAGAATTCAGTACACAGTAAATTCAAGTATGCAGGAATCATTAGAAATGGGTTATAATGAAAGAGGACTGCCAGATCCTATTTACAAGAGTATCCTACTGTGATTATAAATATAAATAATTCAACGAGATTCCCCAAACTATAAAGGACACAAAACTGCCGGTTTGTCATGTAAAATGTAATAAATACAATGAACAGAATTAAATGCACCATAGTTCTGGCAGTTCTCTGGAATGGTCCCACTTTTCAACATGACTTCTGACTATTATTCACCACATTATCTTCCTTATCTTCTATGCTGAACTGCACGACGACGTTAATTAACTGGGACAAAGGTCCAAATGAAATGCAGCAGCTGTAAATGATGATATTAACACATGTCTCAGTGCTCAGTGGAATCTCCTCTTCTTGAAAGCTGGAAGTGCAGGAAATGGTAATGTTTAATGTTGCTCTGTATAACAATTCACTTATACACTTACCTATTAAACACTACAAACTATGAACTCCTTAACAATGGCAGTACTTACACTTCTTGCCTTTAAAATGCTTTCTTTTCTTGGTACCCCCTGAAGACCCTGATGCGCCTGCACCTCCTTCAAGAGCACGAAGATCGCCGAAGCGGGTAAGTTCATCCCCTAAGGTACCAAGAGTGGTCATTTTGTGAGCCCTGTGGCGCTCTTGTTTTGTTGTTGGGAGACGTGTGAAATACGTCTCCTCATACCTGTAAAAATGTGGAAAATTTACATAATTAGTAGAATAGGAAATAATTCTATAAACATTTCATACAAGGTATAATGAATTGTTCTTCACACACCAAAAATCCAACAACGGAACAACAGGATTGTGCATGTATCTTCTAATGCTGTGTTAAATTGTGCATTTTAATTCCTAAGATTTGAGAGAGAGTAGTAAACTGTTCAACATCTTGATGCCAGCACAGAATGAACTTTTCTGAAACACAAAACACTGGCAATTGATCTATGAAGATGGTGCTTATTCCTTGTATTAACAAAAAGTACAGATTAATTTGTTTCAAAATTTTCTTGGTTATTTACAATTAATTAATTTGGGATGCAAACCGAGTTCAGACAGTGAACCAGATTTTGACAAAAAAATAAACAGATTTCAAGGAATATGCAGCACTATCAGAAAGCACTTAAAGAAAACCCGTACAGATACCCAAATGATATTTTATAAAGTTGTAGCTAGACCATCACTTATGTATGGCAGCGAAACACAGGTAACCACGAAGAAAGACATGACTGGCCTAGAGGCTGTAGAGATGAGCTTTCTAAGAAGTGTTACGGGATACACAAGGCTGGATAAAATAAGAAGTGAAGTCATAAGGAAAGAACTAGAGATCTCTGGAATACAAGACGTGAGACTCAAATACAAACAAAACTGGATCAACCACCTTGAAAGAATGGACCATACCAGACTCCCGAAACACACCCTCAACTACAAACCTCGAGGAAGAAGAGACCATGGACGCCCCAGGAAACAATGGCAATGCGTCGATGCCGGAACAGGTCAAATGACCTAATCCATGGAGGAAGAAGATGATGATGATGATTTACAATTAATTTCATTAATGAAAATATACATTGGCATGGAACAAGTCAAATCTCTAATTTCTTAAATGAAATTCCACATGGAGTTATAGGTTTTGCCCCAAGTATAATTCTAACAATATCCCCCTGTAAAGTAAGTACCGTTTCACTTCTTATAATAAAACCAATGAGATGCACTAATATCCCAAATTTATTTTTGGAATAGGACTCTACATGTTTCGGACACAGCATAACCTGTATGTACTGATGTGTGTACAGCGCTAGACTCCTGATGACGGACAGAGATACTGTCCAAAACATGTAGAGTCCTTATGTGTATTGGACCGTGCATCATCTTGATATTTGAATAAAGGTAGACCAACGTGATGACACTTGCTTTATTACATCAATTTACTGCTCAACATGTTTCGGATGTTAATACAACCATCTTCAGGAGCTTGCGACTACTTGGTGCGTTATTGTGTAGGCTGCATTGTGCTGACTTGAGGCGTGTTGGTGTTATGTAGCGGGATTGGCTGTTGGTGATGTGGTATCCGAGTGCAGGCTGAACCACT
>Ga0123354_10014880_pt1 | contig 12119 bp, 8 predicted proteins | sample TergutLab28metaG_2_FD_97872 | JGI IMG/M metagenome (GOLD analysis project Ga0123354, IMG submission 97872) | Labiotermes labralis P4 segment gut microbial communities from Petit-Saut dam, French Guiana - Lab288 P4 | ecosystem: Host-associated > Arthropoda: Insects > Digestive system > Gut ... | reverse complement strand
GCCCGGTTATGGAACCGATGTGGCTCTTGGCACACTGCATCCTAGGCAAATTCTTGGGGATAGTTTGCCATTGCTTTTCCCCGCCTTTAGATGTTCCCACTTTCGCCACCACGTGCCTCCGCGTCCTCAGCGACGCGCGAGATCCTAGTAGCGAAAGGTGGAACTGTGGGCGCAAAAAGATATCCGGTAGCAATTTTGCCTAAATTCCGACTTCCACGAAAATTTAGGGACCTTTTACATGTCGCAAATCTACGACATGGGACCGACGGCTTTACTTCCCCACCGAAGGAAGGCGTGCTGAGGATTTTTTCGCCCTAAAAATCCGATGCTTCGGCCGGGTTTGAACCCGCGAACTTGGGTAAAAAAGGCCAGCACGCTACCTCTACAGTCCACAAAAATATTACTTGAGCAATTCAAAATTCGCACAGTTTGTAAAGATCCGTTACCATAAACCACATAGACAGCCAGAAGTGAGCGCTTCTAATATCGTTTCCACCAGGTACGAAATTAAGAACTACGGTAATCGGAACGTTCTGCGGTGGCAAAATATTGGTATGGTGTTGCTTCTAAAAAATCAGTCAACTCTTTCAAACGTATGGCGATTACTTTCCCTTATTTATAGGAAAGAATATAAGCTAAAAATGGATGTTAATGGTACAGAGTGTGGATTGGACCCTGAGGGCTCAGGATACAGCACAAGGCAGTGGAATATAGAATGATATAAAAATGATGAATTTGAATGATGAATTATGAACGTATCAAAAAGGTTGACGATCTGTGAGTTTGTTACTTGTGCACACAATCAGGTGATTGTGAGAGTGACACTTACTGGGTTCCGAAGAAGGAAACAAACAATGCCGAGTTCAAAGTTCATTACATAAGAAAATTTAGTTCACACGAAATTGTTTATATTCTAATCTCTCCAGCGACTGTTGTGCTGCGGACTGACACGTGTGTAACAAATGTGCTGCGCTAGTAAATTGTATCAGAGTTGCTACTTAATTACCAACTTTGCAGGAAACTTGACTAATGGTTCGGAGAGTATTCCATGAAGTAAGGTCACTGGGAAGTCATTTCAATAAAAATAACATATACAAATATATCACAAGCCAGTAAAAGCTTATAAAGAGTAATCGAATGGACACAAATCCGGTTCAGTACACACTGAAATATCACGGAAAAATAAGGACAGCCCACTGTAGGGTACCAAGCGATTGGTAACTCACGACGTCATTGAAAAGCATCTCAAAACTCATTACTCGTAAAGCAGATCTCTTCTTTATGTTATTCATTCCGCGGATTGTCGATAAGTAATTCAAAACACTCAACCAACAAAATGCACAATGTTCATATATCATATCACATCACATAACATCATATATTATATTGTGTTGTATTATATTATATTATATTATATTATAACATTGCGCATTTTGTTGGCTGAGTGTTTTGAATCCGATCTATTCCATCAACACAGCTGAATTTGCCAATTCAATAAAATGAATGACAAACGTCGCCTTCTATCCAGTAGGTACTGCACCATGCCTACTGCACCCAGACTTTCAGTAAACAATGGAAGAACAGAATGACTAGCAGAGGGAACGGGAGTGTTCAAGTAAAATCAATACCACCACATAAAGAAGGCCACTTGCTCAGTAATATAATGCACAAATTAAGCAATACAACACAACATTAAAATAATTACAGTATTTCTCATAATAACAAAACCAAATCCTTATCTGAATCAAAACTTTTTTAGAAGTTCAGGGTTATGTTTTCTCAAAAATAGATATAATCCTTCACAGATGTATTACACCTTTTCTTTGAGCGGATGAATCATCACCTTTATAGGATTTCCAGCACCAGTCTTGGCAACCTCGAAAGCTTTGATCGTGTCTTCGAGAGAGAAGTTGTGGGTAATGAGTTTCTTCACGTTGGCCACACCAGACGCCACCATGGACAACGCAATCGGGTAACTGTGAAGTAACAATGTGCAAAACATTTACGCTGTCATTTATATATTTTCCCTTTGTTTATCAGTTTATTTAAGTGCGCATTATGAACAAAACACTTGATATAACGCCAGTACACTTCTCTAGTTAATGTGACATCATGTAAAATTAATGCACATTTGATAGATTCTTTGTGTCCACCAGTTCCAGTCAAAAAAAATTATTTAAGAAATAATTAATGAATGTCGATTAGCTGTGGTTTTGACTGAGTTATATTGTACGCTGCAAAACTTATCCTTTTTAAAGAAGTACATTGCAAATTAATTTTTATCTATGCCATGCAGTATCTTCACTGCATGAATGTCCGTGACAATGACGAATACAAACGATAAATATTACATATGGAAAACGTATGCTTAACGATAAGGCATGGCGTAAAGTTTCCTATCACTTATTCAATATCTGAAGCCAAAAGATGTGGGAAATATAAAGGTATCCTTCCTAAATAATTAAAATCAATAAAATATTTCGAATAAAAATTTAAAAATAAAAAAATAAACACTTCAATGGCATTATTTAGACCAGGGCTGGCCAACTTCAACCCACAAGAGAGCCAAATAATTCGTTAAAGACTCGCCTGACAGCCACACTTCTGTATACATATATCTAAAGGGGTGGGGTGGGGTGTGGGGTTGAATTGACCAGAAGGCCCTTATTTACAAAGAATAAGTTACGCTAAGATTACGGTTGAATGACAGAGTAGCAGGCCGTACTGAACTGGATAAAACAAAGAAATATTGGTTTGCTGTGTGCTCTCTTAAAAGTGGTGAGTTATAGTTTGGAGAGTTTTTCTCTGCTAATAAATGTCTACATTACGTTCTGTAGAATTATTATATTATATTTGTTAAACTCTATTACTGAAACTATTCAGGGGACTGAGGGCCGCAGATACTCTACTGTGGGGCCGCACGGTGGTCAGCCCTGATTTAGTAATTGATGTAATTACGTAGCCTATACAAAAAGCAAAACTAAATTCCTTCACATGTTCTCCATACTAATTCCTTGTTAAAAACGAAGCCGGAAGTGGTCAGCCTTGACATCAGATGATGTACCACACTTCTTATCAGCGTTATTTGTAACGACGATAGAGCGTTTGTAAGGTGTACTCGCGACACACAGTGTATTGTAGGGCCCAGTTGTGATCAAATGGCCATGGAATGCACACAAGAAATACTGCGACCTGCTCTGAACCCTCGGTGCCTCTAATAGTCGAGATAATACCGACGCACGATAATATCCTGGTCGGCGTCATCCCGATACTTAACCCTTTAAACGCCGAGTTAAATCCCATCTGCCATCTGCTGGCATTATTAGGAGCACACCATATTTTCCACGTTAGCGGGTTAAGGGTTAAGTATTTGGACTACTGCAGCAGCGTTTCCGTGCGACAGACAGTGTAACACGTGCGGCATTTTTGAATGAGCTTCGCCCACGGACTGTACAGACACTATCCCAAAAAAAAGTCTTAATTGCAACAGTGGGACGACAGCTGCGGAGAAGTGCATGAGGTATCGCACGAGAATTGGGAATAGTCCAACAGAGGGCCCACGAACTACTTAGCAACCCCAAATCTCATCCGTACCAGTACTCGTTTGTCAGCAATTATTCTTTACAGGTGTAATTTTGCGGTCGGCTAAGACATCAGCATGCTGAGACGAGTTCTTTAGACACAACATTCTGTGAGTGGACAAAGCTGGCTTCACACACGCCTCAGTGCGCTCTCCGTCCACAGAAGTCACATCTGAACACGGAATAATCATCATGCTCCCCTCAAAACATAATATCAAGCCCGTTTCATCGTCAGCATTTAGGCTGGTGTCGTCTTGAATATTGACGTGGCCCTCCATCTGCTGTCTGACAGGCTAACTGCTCAGGTCTATTGTATTTAAGGTAAAGGTTCTACTGGGGCTGCGTGAAGATGTATCTCCGGTGTGAGGCAGTGTTTCTGGATTCAGCACAGTCTCTCTCCAGCACACTACGGAGAAGATGTCCGGCAGTGGTTAGAAGCGACGTACACTGAAAGGCAGATTGGACGTTGAGGGACGGTTTCATATCATCTTCAGTCACAGTGTCTAAATCCGATAGAATCTCTCTTGTAGGGACACCTGAACAAGCAGATATACGCAGTCCCTTATCACAGATATCGTAACAAGATTTTGGGCAGCTGTGTCAACGGGCGATGCCAACATGCCTCAAGATGGATGGAGGTCGCCTAGAGTACCTCCTGTCAACTATGGGGCACCCATGGTAGGATCATTATTAACCTTTTGGCGCCGGAAATATTTTTTTAATTTTAACACACACTGTATATAAAATGTGAATAATACAGGAACCAAATACATTAGAATTATGAAACAAACTGCATTTTGAAGAGAAAAAAACGGATAGTATATACCATATTTAAAATATTCAGTACCTATATTTGTTGAATAAATATATAAAATGCAACTTTAGAGGTTAGCGGTGCGGTACGACCTCTATAGTTGACATTAGGCGTCAAAAGGTTAATACTTCCTGCCATGTGAAGTGGGTGGGTATTTCGAAGATAGAACGCCTCAGGGCGTATGTTGTATAACATTTCCGACTTTGTATGGAGAGCTTGTGCACGAATTTCAATCCATCCTACATATGCAATTATAATGGGGTTTAAAATTACTCTAAAACATGAATATACGTCAGCACAACTATTTTTATTATACAAGGCTACATGTTTCGACTTTTTAAACGGTCATCTTCAGGTCGAAACATGTAGCCTTGTATAATAAAAATAGTTGTGCTGACGTATAATAATTAACGTTTTAATATATTCCTAACACATCGCGATGCCTTCCGTCAAGTTTAAAAATACTGCTTTGTTATTATGCATGTAATAGCAACAGGCCTAGATTAGCTCAGAGCTTAGGCCGGGCTTAAACAGGATCATTTAATTAAAAACCCGTAAAAAGGAACAGTACAGATGGCTCGAAATATTACAGAGTAATTGTAACGCTAAACTTACTCGTTGGCGTAACGGAAGATTCCGCGAATGTCCACTTCCCTTATAAGTGCATTCACCAAAGGTATCTTCACTTCAGAGGCCCCCATTCCGACAATTACGGCCACTCCACCCGACTTAGTTGCCTGTAAGAATCAATACAGATCTTCCCTTTACAGATAAGGAAAGACAATAAATGTGAACAAGTCATTTGTCCCTGTGCAATGTGTGCCTAAAACTTGATGGCTAGTTTATTCTTCCGCTCTTTTAATGACAATATTTCTAGAGCCATAAGTGTTTATTTAACGATGCTGATAGTAACTCAGATTTAACAATACGAAAGGGTAGGAAGGTAGTAAGCTGGACACTATGAGGAAGGAAGCGGCAGTAGCCTACTTTAAAAAGTATCACATTTTTTTTTTTAGATCCGGAGGTAAAACACTGAAAATACGAGTCTCTGACGTCAGTGTTCCCTCTGAGATTAAAATCGGACACAATCCAAATAGAAGCAAGAGATATTACCGGCTGAATCCACTTTCCGCATGACCTAGGATCGTGGAAACGTACAGCTGCGATTGAGTACTATCCCTTTATTGATCTCGAGAACTGAGAGAAACTACGAAAACATCAATAAGGGTAGCCAGTATTCGAACCAGGAACTTAGCGAATAATATTCATAAATTTACAGTGAGATGACTAGACTAGAGACTGCAGAAGCAATGCACGTTATTTCGATTCGCAGCAGGACAAAAATATTTTTCTGTTCTCCGAGGGTCTGTATCGGCTCTGTCTCTTATTCAAACAACAATACCGGCTATGTAGACCTACAGTAGACCACTCACCTCAGTCTAGTGCCAAAATCAAGTGGAGTGAACTCACCTCAATCTAGTGCCAAAATCAAGCGGAGTGGAACTCTAGGTCGAAATCATGGCATGTATTAATTACGTGCCTACATACATGTTTACCGTTAATTGGTGGTCGGCAATACTCTGACCTCTTCAAAGTACTGTCCATGCCTACTGACTGCTATGAAAAGAGACAGTCATGTAATACTACAAAAATACGTCCCCGTTTGGTTCCGCGTTTTCCTTCCATGTACTTCTTACATATTGCAGCCTACCTAACAGTCTATGTGCTCTAGAAGGTATAATAATCGTTTGGCACGTGGCTTGCAGTGAAGGCTTTTACTGATTACGATAGCATTTTCTGAGAAGCGCGTTATGCTTTTCGTTCATGGAATGTCAAACAGATTTTGAAGTCACTGCTACAAAGTAATTCATAGTAAGCAAATAAACCTTTAGGGAAGTTGCAGCAAGCAACAAATTCAAAACTGGAAAGCGCAAGACAGGATCAGACTTCAGATACACTATCTGCTGCAGGTTGAAAGGCAACTTGATAACGAGCCAAAGATTGTAGCAAAGAAGTTGCGAATTTCTGAACGCCATTTATCACAAATGCCAGCACGGTTCACTCTGTGAATTGACGCATACTTTTATTAGTCGATTAAATTCTCGACTCTCCACTGTCCTGCAGTAAAAATTTCTATATCTTTTGTACAAAAATTAGGAAAGTTTTATCTTTTGGAGGCCGATATTTGGAGACTAGAATTTCGTAACGGTTTTGCCGTTAAACGTTCACGTCTTCTGCCGCACAGTGTAAGCGAAGTGTTGTTACGGTCAATGATTAGAACAAAATTACAAATGGCGTATTTCGTGACGCAGTACACCGAATTTGCCCAGCCTATTTTTACTTTCAAAATTTCATACTGTTTCGTGGCGTAGGAGTGATTATTATTTCATTTAGGCTTGTTAAAAAATGGTGGCGTTGCCTGTGCCCATCTTCAAGAAGCTCACAAATGCCCAACCATATAACATTAAAATCTCTTATGCCGAATTTCACACAAACCGGGAAACAAATGCGGCAAGTATGGTTACAAATTCCATAAGGTCCCCTAAGTAAAGAATGACTTTTACTGCGTGGATACATATGAAACTCATTTTTTCCCCCCTGTGGCGCTGCGGCCCAACGCGGGCCATGACCTCCTCATTCTTGAGGTTTCTAAATCACAAACAACGACGCAGCACAGACGGTAGGACTCCTCCGGACGCGTGATCAGTGCGTCGCAGAGACCTCTACCTGACAACACACAACACTCACAACAGAGAGATATACATGCCCCAGGTGGGGTTCGAACCCACGATTTCAGCAGGCGAGCGGCCGTAGACCTACGCCTTAGACCACGCGGGCACTGGGACCGGCACGAAACTCATAATAGCTTAGTATATTTTCGTGTGCATTTACTGTAAATCAGATGGGATATTTATAAAATAAGGGCAAAAATGTTTCAAAAATTGAGTAAAAGCATAGGTTTTATGTCTCCCGATATTTGCACACAATTACTCAAAAACAGTAAGTGTAGATTTCCTTTAGCTATTTTCACCCACATCGGCCGAGAAACTTCGAAATTACGGTTAGAAATTAATTCACGCCCTTACGTAGAATATTACTCTGATACTAGGTATTAGGGAGGCGGATAAATGGACGGACGTGGTCTTCACACAAGGCGTTATTTTTAACTTCGTAAAGAACGACCAAAATTGACTTGTATTCGCAAGGAAACGGAGCGAATTGCAGTCGGTTTGCAGGTCGTCACTACGGGCGATGGTATTATTCTTCAGTTCCCCGCCCCCCTTCCCCATTAATTCAACAAGAACGTGTATGCGTCTAATTGGAATTCGGCTGTCACTTGCGTAGAATGGGGGCCGGGATAGCGAAATCGGAATAGTGACTAACTACTTGCTGGACGGTCCGGGGATCGAACCCCGGTGAAGGCGAAATTTTCCGCACCCATCCAGACTGGCCCTGGGGCCCACCCATCCTCCTATAAAATGGGTACCGGGTCTTTCCCGGGGGGTAAAGCGGCCGGGGCGTGACGCTGACCACCCACCCACATCTAGAGCCGAGGTTAAAGAAAGAGTAGATCTATACCTCTACACCATCTCTGGGCCTTCATGGCCTGTTATAGTGAACTTTACCTTTACAACGGGTAGAATATCGGTTGAAAAACAAATTGTCTTTAATGAGATTTCTGGTGGTTTCTTCACTACCAGCATGTGCTTGGCATAGACGTACGACAACTATTTTCAACATCTCCTCACTCATCACTTACAATTACACTACATGTCTCTAACGAACCACATGAAGTATGTCGTTCTTGAAAACCCGCGACTTTTTTTTTTACTGATCCGGGAATCAGGGAACTTAAAAGAACTGTTATTTTTTGGTATTTCTTTATCAGTCAGGGCAGGAAAAAAAACTGTTTTCATACACAGGGTGATTCAAAAAGATGGACTCAATTGAAGAGTAAACGGCGCCTCAACACACGCCAGACAGTGGGTTGCGTTATTGCAACTTCTCTGCTCGCTCTACGGGTTGACGTACGTGGGCTACACTCAAAACTCTCTTGGATTCGTCTCACGTTCTCCTCTGATAGACGCAAAAATTATTGTGCTGCATAGTAGCCATTTTGCTCTAAACTGATGCTGCTGTAAGGCTGTGCAATAGGTGAGAAATCTAGCGGTGTTATTTGAAAATTCAGGACGTTCTCTTTCAAAAGTTATGTAGATCACTCAATACCACGTATAATTCAGGAAATATAGATGTACAAAATTGAGTCCATCTTTTTTAATCATGCTTTATATTCAGCCTAGGTACATGATTGGTAACAGAAATGCACTATTCCGCGATGCACCATGGAAACACTGAAGAAGAAAATACATTAACTGCCAACCACAGAAAGTCATGAAAAGTGTGCGGGAGACTTAAAAGTTAAACCGTCCCTGTGTACGCCACAAAAACATAGTTTGGGAATGGAGGTACAGCACCACAATTTCTTAATCTCCGCATCGGATGGAGTTTAAGTGGTTAGCTTGAAGCACCGACTGCTTTAACCATCCCGGAAAAGAGCGCCGTGCCCAGGGTATGTGAGCCTCAAAGCCGATCTGGATGCTTCGGAAAGCAGAAAGTTCTCTTTTCTCTTCTAGTTATTGAAACATAATCCTTCGGTCGTCCAGGAGGTAAATTAGTCACTGTATTACCGACTCGGCTACTCCAGCCGCTATTAGAGAGGAGCATACTAGTTGTTTGAAATCTGAGGAAATTAAAGGAGCTCTATAATTTGAAAGAAGCACCTAAAAATATGTACGTACGAGAATGGCCAGCCGAATACTTTCTTCAGCCCCGCTGCAGTCGATGGTGATGTCTGGGGCTCCATCCAGTAAGGAATGCACCGCCTTCACTGTTTCCTGTTCATCTTCACCCACTTTTGACAGGTAGATATAATCCGCCCCTAAATCTTTGGCGACTCCAAGGCGGTGATCAACGATGTCTGGAACAATCATACATAGGACCTTGTAGACACGGACTTCTTACACAGAAAGAGTATTTAAGCCAATTCGGCCTGTTTGATCAAATCAGGGTAAAGTTTTTTACTGCAGGTAAGTCATTTGAAAAATCTCCAGACCCTGAGCGGGGCTGCAAACCAATTGTTTAGAGTACAAGTTCCCTTTTTTTTTCAGGAAAATTCTATTTTATATTAAGCGATAAATGAATTAAAATTACCAACAATTAATTATTCGTAAAAATTTAACATAACAGTTAATTATAACTAATTTTAGGACACAAATTACTTTTAAAAACTGGAAAAACGTCAATTATACTATTGCCTATGTCTTTGTGTCTTGAGTTTTTTTAGAAGAAATCCATCGAATTCTATTCTATAACGCGACGACCGCAACAAATATGATTTCACTGAAATAATGTGCGAGAGGGTGGAGCTCACAACTCCGTATTTTTTCTCATTCCTCCCACTGTAAAGTTTCCAAATTAAAACGTTTGCCCTTGTAAAATGCAAGAACCACATTAAATTTTAAAAGTATATTGCTCGCCATGTTTAATTACACGTGCGAAGTTCACCAAATCACCACAATTTGTCCCTCATTCTGACGGCGAAGAATGAGTCAAACTTATCTGAAAAGACTCGCCTGTAGTACCAATAAGTTTGGCGGGCTGCAGAAGGCCCGGGGGCAGCGATTTTTTTTTTTTTAAATCACTGGCCTAAACCGACTACAGAGCATTCATGTGGATGGTTCAAATTAGATGCTTACATGGAGATGTTTATTCCTTATCTTACCTTCTTCTATCTGGAAACCTAAAATTAAAACTCACTTTTAACCCATGAAATAAAATATTCACAGGCTAACAGTTATGTAAAGACGTAGAAAAAGACGCTTCAGAAAACACTTATTTTTCCACAGACGTGTCCTCGACATGATATGTGACGCGACACCTGCCATATTGAAACCCTGATAGTGGAAATACAGTCAGTCTGTAAAATGTTAGACACTGAATCTAGTCACTGTGAAGGTTCAAAATTCTTAACCTATGTTCCTTCTTCAGCCTGACAGACCAACATATACACATACAGGTCTATAACATAAAAGCATACACCTAAAAGCACCGAAAGGAACATTGGTTTGAAAGATAGAGGATGTTAAGAGGTGAAATGAGCAAGTAGAAGCACGTTAAAACATTTTACAACATCAAAATTTAAATGGCTCTACTTAAAAGCGGTACACTTACGTCTGCAGATCATTCTCTGAACGAATGCCCTTGCATAGCAAGGTTCGTGGTGGCGGCACAGCGCCAGACGCTTGGGTACTGTTTGAGTCGACAAACATGGAAAGAATGCGAGAAATCTAACCTGTTATAAGAACTTTTGCAGCTCCCATGGCTTTCGCAGTGATAAGTGTAACTAACCCAATGGGCCCAGCTCCTGTAATCAGAATTGTGCTCCCCAGTCCAACTCCTCCACGTCTACAGGCGTGCACTCCCACAGAAAGTGGTTCCAGGAGTGCTCCTTCCTCAAGAGAAACGTGATCTGGTAGTCTGAAAAGAAAATAATCAACTGTCTATGAATATTTCCGACGAAAGTGTTTTCCCTCTTTACACATTACACAAGTGAATCATTTTTTGTTATTTTTAAAAACGCCTGTGGAGAGCTGAATGTATTTGGCATAAGACAAACTGAAGGGCGGGAAACGTTTTCAAGAGTAGTCTTGCAGAGTGTTACCTGAATTACTGTGCTATGATGTAACACAATATAGTTGACCGGTCGACAATAAAATGTACGAAACGTAAGACTTCCCTTGTCGATTGAAAGGAAATGAATGCAAAATAACAATAAAATTGAACGATCATGATATAGCACAGCATAACATAATATGTAAGACTCAGATCAAACAAAGTCTTAGCCATTGTCGAACATATTTCGAGTTTCCGAACTGGATCTGGCCGCACGACCTAAGTCATCAAAACAAAAGAAATATCTTTGTTTAGGTCGTCACAATTTTTTTTTTGACAGGGTACGTAAGTACCTAAATAGGTTTATTTAGTTTACCCTTTTCCCTGTGGTCCAACAGCCCTACTCGGGCTAGGCCGCCCCATTGTTAAGGTTTCAAGATCACATTCAGACACAACACCCTCGGTAGAACTTCTCTGGACGAGGGACCGGCCCGTCGTAGAGATCTCTACCTACATAACACATAACATTCACAAGAAACAAACATCCATACCCTGGCGGGATTCGAACCCGCAATCCCAGAAAGCGGGCGGCTGCAAACCTACGCCTTAGGCCGTGCGGCCACTGTCATCGGCAAGTTACTTAATTAGATGACTGTAGTCACTATAATGTAGTTTCTGGCTTCCAGCAATATCAGCAATTCTTCAGGGATGATGAGGGAGAATATTTTAGCAACGTTGAACTCCAGGTCCGAATCGACTGAGGCCGGTCGCTCGAGATTTTATCACTTTCAGCCGTCGTAGAAGGGTGTCCTACATAGGACAGAATGTCCCTTTATCTCACAGAAACCCTGCATCAACCGGGACAACCCATGAGAGCTGAGAGCTGCTGTGTTCAGAGACATGAAAAAAGGAACACTTTATGCTAACGTTTTAACTTTTTGACGCCTAATGTCAACTATAGTGGTCGTACCGCACCGCTAACCTCTAAAGTTGCATTTTATATATTTATTCAACAAATATAGGTACTGAATATTTTAAACATGGTATATACT
>Ga0123354_10014879_pt1 | contig 12119 bp, 10 predicted proteins | sample TergutLab28metaG_2_FD_97872 | JGI IMG/M metagenome (GOLD analysis project Ga0123354, IMG submission 97872) | Labiotermes labralis P4 segment gut microbial communities from Petit-Saut dam, French Guiana - Lab288 P4 | ecosystem: Host-associated > Arthropoda: Insects > Digestive system > Gut ... | reverse complement strand
CCCCCCCTCTGGGCCACACCGGACCTGTAACGGGAACACTCTACTTTTACCTTTTACTTAGCCCCAATTAGGCTGAATATTTATAAGTCCTGCTGCAGAAATAGAAATGTGTTTGACCACGGATGCTGCCCCAGAACCTCCTGGCAATGTACCTTAATATACGTTACGCTCCGTATTACCTCTCTAGAGGGTTGTTTGACCGTGCATCTTCCTCATGAAATAAAGTGAAATGCCAACTTGATGCAACTAGGTAATTTTATTGATGTATTCTTAACTCGACATGTTTCGGGTACATACGCCCATCATCAGGAGCATTAGATGTTGAGTTGCAGCATATGGTTTTCTGTACAGAGTTTTTGGATGGGTGGTGGTCTTGAGAGCCGATACGACCTACGCAACTGCTCTCAAGACCACCACCCATCCACAAGTTCGGTGCAGAAAACCATATGCTGCAACTCAACATCTAATGCTCCTGATGATGGACGTATGTACCCGAAAAGTGTCGAACTAAGAATACATCAATAAAATTACCTAGTTGCATCAAGTTGGCATTTCACTTTACCTCTCGAGAATCTGAAAAATTCTCAGTGTCAAAACACATTTCGCCTTCAAGAGCTTCGGATAAGGAATTGTGAACCTGTACTAAAGGAACGCATTAACACAAAGGATGAAGCTTCTGTTACATCAAGTTGGTCGTTATTATGGTGATCTGCGGAGTTTCCGTGTGACAGAGTTCTGTGTCCTGTAGAACCTCTGGAAGTCCGAATGGCTAAGAAAATCATCCCCTTGAACTGTAAGTGTGTAACTTGACACTCTAACCCCAGCTGGCGCTGAGTGTTTGGTCCTTATGGGGCAGCATTAGGAGCAGTAATGGAGTTGAAAGATGAATATTTGCAGGGTGGAAAGCGGGTAAAGGGACAGCAAGACGCAAATGGTTCAGGAGCCATGAAATTTCGGTCAACAATTTATAGACCTAGCTGGGCACTGGTAAAGGAAGCTACGGTCGCGGGTTCGATTCCCGATGGTGTCATTGGAACTTTTCATTGACATAACCTTCCCGGCCCCGCTATAGACTCGGGGTTGATTCAGCCACTGACAAAAATTACTACCACGATTATTTCATGGAGGGTAAAGGCGGCCGGCCCGTATGGCAGACAACCTAACCACCTTCATGTGCCGACTGTCTTGAAATCTGGAAGCCTCAACCTCCTGAAACCCTCTGGGCCAGTCCAGGCCTGTAGAGGGATTGCTTGACCTTTAATTTTACACCCAATTATAGAGGAGACCATAGGCCCTTAAACTTTGAAACGTGACTTAAATGGGCCCACAACACTTCCCGTTGAATGGGTATCAGAGTTCTTTCCTAGGAGTAAAGTGGCCGGGGCATGACACTAATCACTCACCTCCATCTAGAGAATGGAGTTTACTCTGTCCCTCGCACACCACTCCAAGCCATGGACAGGGGCAACTTTACTTCTAACGTTTTTGCTGAACACATTTTCTGAAAAAGAATCTTCATGACTGGTATGATATTTACTTCTCCCGCAGGTATGCCTACTTAGCCACACGGCGCTACGAAAAAAGTTGTTCAGAATCTCAAACCATCAACGGACATAACCTACATCAAACTCGGGCAATGCTGTTCGAAGGATTATACTTGCGTTGATTTTTTGTGCCATCTATAGGCAATGTTTCTTACTTATTTGCAACAAACTGCCCCGTTCTTGAAGGGTTGGAAACAGCCACTTGCAGGGTACAATATGAACACAAAGTGTCATTACAGTGTTTTACATACGCGTCTTATGATGATTTCACCCTCGAAAAAATTCGGAAACGATTTCTAACTCAGTACAAAGATCTTCAGTAGGAAAATAGAAAATTTTAAATTTCATACTTCTTTTTATGTTTTATTAATTTGCTATAAATATTGCCCCCAGTGTTACACTATATACAGAAAAATTTCTTCATTATTAGGAATTTAAGTTTGTTTAGATACAGTGTATTTTTTACGAATACAATATACCTATTTTAATCCCAATCACATTTCAGATCCTGATATGAGAAATAAATGAGATCCTTTAAAACGTTCATTATTATATCCTTACCTGGATAACTCAGAGGTACCTGCGTACAGCAACGCTTACAACGAGACAGTTGTAATCTGAGCTGCTACAAAACGACGAAATTAAAATTAATATTTTTTTAAAATGATGCGTCGCGTTCATAAACGAGATTAAGAAATGCGACCATTTCCGAAGGACTTATGTCCTACTCTGAAGATGAAAGCTGTATTTTCCTCCGAAAACTTGGTAGCTCTCTATCGAATTACATAGTGTCACGGTACAAAAGACAATAATATTTTGAAAACTCCTAAGTAAAAAATTCAAAATTACACTTCCGTATAATTGTCAGATATCTCTGTCTTCTGCCGCTCTTCGATATACAGTACATGGATAAGACATATTTTAATTTGGTTTTCAGCCATCCTTTCCAGATATTATAGAGATTTTTAACAATATATTTTTTTAAATATAGTTAAAAAATCTCTACAATACCTTGCCACATTTTTTACATTTACAATGAGCTATTTCCCGGGATAAACATAAGAATATCTATAGATATAATTCACTGAGCATAACATGAAAATTCTTCTTCAAGGCTGAAGTCACAGTTTGTAAAGTCCTGTTGAATTCTTAATGTCTAACACTTTCACTGGAAAAGGTCGGGGAGTTCCTAAAAGTTAACATCCCTAAAAGCGGCTTATGGTTACACAAAACGACCCCGTCTGTAAACTGTTACTTTCTATTATCGTTCTACAGAAGTAAGTAGCAGGGTGTGGAAAGTTGGGTTGTTCCTTCTTATGTTTTTAGTACTACCTAAATCGGTAGGCTCTGCTCGGCGATCGTTCGGATATCGCGTTAAGTTTTGGTTTTTATAGTTCTTGGACGACAAGGAAGACAATATTGTTCTTTTACGCTATATATGAGGTCTGTCTCAATATTTTAAAAAATGTAAATAACAAAAAACATGAAAGCGTATTAATACAGAGAGGTTCGTTTAAATAAAGAAGATAGTACGCGTGCGGACTAAGGCCACGGAGTTTAGTTTAGTACGGGAATTGGCGGAGTAAATTGCATGTTTTTTTAAATTAATTTAAATAAAAGTGAATGTAAGCAGATGATCCAGGACACCATGGCCCATTATTTTTTCAGAATCGTACCTGTAAATACAGGAAATTTTTAGGCCTAGACACAAACATCCATGATACATCAACACACACATTAATAGGTACCATACAGATAGTACGTAAAGCCAGATAATTTCTATCCAATGTTTAAGAAAATTTGTGTTTTTACAACAAAACCACATTTTCTTCCCCACACCCATGTTTAACATCAGCGATTGCCTATTCCTTTTTGTTTTGCCTTACTTCTCTCCTTACGAGGATCAACGTTCATAGCAGTGACGATTACTGACACGATGAATTGCGGGTTTCACTGGTCTGTCCCAAGAAAACGTTCTACGAAATAACTTTATCTTGAACACGGAATTTGACCTGCACTGTTTATAACTTACAACTCAGGTTCTACATTATACATCTACATACTATATGTACATTTTATATATAAGAATGAATCTTTACATTATGAAACATTTGTTCACTCTCATACATTGCGCATATCTATATTAAAAATTTTTGTCTTATGCCGCGGGATAAACACAGACTATCTCGCTTTTAGAAACCAGTCAGTTAATTCCGTGTAGGGAAACAACACCTCTTTGTTTTGAAATCCACAAAAAAACATTCGTACATACAAACATACATACATACATACATACATGCACACACAAACACACACACATACATACATACATACATACATATTTCATATATTGTATACATGTAAAATAACCATTGCCACCGGGTGACAACCCAATTGCACTTTATTATTATTATTATTATTACATACACATATATGCATACACACAATACATACATACATACATACACACACACATACATACATACATAGACACATATATATATATATATATATATATATATATATACATACATACATACATACATACAAACATACACATACACACATACATACATACATACATACATACATACATACATACATACATACATACATACACACGTTTTGTAAGATAAACGCAGAATTTATGAATGTTAAACCGGGTGGATTATAAAGTAAGCACTGGGTTTTAAAGGGTTACGATTACTCGCTGTTTTAGGTTCTTTTCTCATTCGGAACAGGCCAGAGGGCTTATCTGTCACCTTGCAGCTATTTAAGAGCGGAGATAAAACGTTACTTTTTTCTGCGACTGCTATGCAAGGACTTTCCAGAAGAAAGAATTGGCAAGGATAATAAGCGAAGTTTACACGCTTTCAATACAAACTACTTGCTTCTAAATTAAGGAAAAACCACGAAAAGTCTTGCTAGACTACTTTGCGTGTAACGTGAAGACACGATTCCCCAGAATGCAATTCAGAATCATTAGAATCTACCTGGTTCAGAGCTGTAGCTTCAAAAAGAAATGTTGACTTTACGAAAGACTGTTGACTAGGCATCCAGAATGTCTCCTCTAGCTGTTAAATTTATTATGTTCTTTTGTAAAACAATCCGTTTACACAGTATCGTGACAGTAAAAATGACAAGCACAAAAATTAAGAAATTTATGTGATTCTAGAATAAGATGTTCCTCTACCTCCATCTGTGGGCTACGATTTAATGCCAATTACACTCTCAGTTTCCATGCACTGTAGCGGCGGCTTGGAAACCGTTTACATAAGGAGGGTTCTCTTATGCTGGATTCAGCAAAAAGACCTGTGCATGAGCCAGCATATTTCCCCAGTTCAAGCTCAACCAACGCCACTATTTCCTACTGTATCCACAAAACAGCATGTTTTCACGGCTCGCAACATCAAATTATCAAAATTATTCGAGTTTTAACATAAATTTTTTCGCCGTTTCACAAATCAACCGTCTGTCGTCAGACATGCCAAGGGTCATATTTTTCCACCGAGTTTGTAACGTTACTGAGGAAGGAGCTTTTTGGTAACAGTGATCAGGTAACATAGAGCAAAGAAAAATATATTTTTGTACCTGTCAAGGAAATTAGTTGCTGGAGCAGTGGGCACAACTGTCGTTTAGGTCATCTGGCAAAAAAGAAACTCGAAATTCTACGTGCCAGATGGACGATGTCAAGAAAGTTCTTTTGAGAGCCCAAAAATATTAGGTGCCTGTGTAAAAAAACACAGTCGCCTGGGCGAACTAGCGCCCCGAATTTGTTCGTCCTTGCTTTAGATCCATATTTTGTAGGACTATGGGCCAAAACTTCGGCTAAGTAGTAGGCTATCCTGCCTCAGCTCCCAGGGAATGAAGCAAGAACACACAGAGTCCTTCCCACATACAATTTGAAGTGGCTTAAGTATTTTGCAAAATTTTGGTCTAAAGAGAAACAATATCACAGTTGTTAGAGAAGAAATGTTATGTGTGAGAATACATTAAAAAAATGCCCGTACGAACTGGTGTTCGACTATTATGCGTAACACATTGTTCTGTGACCTAATGGGGTAACTGACTTGATAAGGCCAAAATTCCGAATTTCCGCGAAATGAAACTGATTTTTGTCCAATACTACATGTGTAAAGTCACGACGGATCCATAAGGCACATTTATAACAAAGAATGAACAAATTTTCCTAAAATCTAGGAGCAGCCTGCAAATTATAGGCACCTGGATGGCGCCAAGAAGGAAGTTTCATTATGAGAACCCAGAAATATTATGCGCCATCTCAGAAAATTTGGTCGCCCGGGGTGACCTGGTGTTGGGATTTGTGCACCTATGTGTATAAATAAGAAAATGAAAACCATCAGTAGTAAATATCTACTGGCCAGCAGGTCAGGTTATTTGGGAGTGCAACCGCACGAGATGGCAACACTCTTGATCTTAGTAATTAACCAACTTAATGCACACATTTTTGTTTTATAAGAAGTTTATTAAATGACTCAATCCTCTCTCAACCTGCGCACCGGACGGCCACCTACAGGTGTGATGATACCAGATGCTGTATAATACAATTTGAACTCCTGATGATGAGCACATAGTGCTCGAAACATGTACAGGGATTTAATAAACTTATTATAAAAGAAGATCTTGTGCATTAAGTTGGTTAATTACTAAGATTATACTGAGATGCGAGGTCAGCAAAACATAAAAAAATGGCAACACACATTGCTGAGTGAATGCAAGCAGACCAGCTCAGAGTAACCCCACAGACAGGTGCTGATATTCTATACTTTTTTGTGTTAATGTTGACAGGCAGGAGAAATGTAAGGAAAATCATGTTGGACCAACCCCAGGATTTCAAAATTATTTTAACATATTCATAGTAAATTTTACTCTTCACACTTCTGTTGGTTTTGATGGACTTAATTTCCTCGACACGTCTGAATGAACATAACGCTCATTACTTCCAAGTGTTGCACGACCGAATGGTGTAATGAGCTTACATGTAAAAATAATAAGCCGTGATTTATTTTCAGTACGATTGTAATTTGTTGGTGGCCTTGTCTGTATTAGAAGTAGCAACCTTAAGGTGAATCGAGTCAAGTCGAAACATGGTGAAGATCTATTTAGTAGCAAAATAGTTAGTTCTTTGATAACTGTTGTATTTCGATGGTTATCTGGTTGCATTCACAAGTACCTAGTACTTCGACAACAGCCCATAATAGCAAAACCGCCCACTTGACAGAATCCTGAGCCAGTTCAAACGGCCTCCTATTCTGACAAAATATCCCGGTAAATCCCTCCTTAATTTTATCTTTTATCTCACTGTATTTCTTGCAAATAAAGCCTATATGAATCCTTTTGATTCCTCTATCCATTTTACCCTAGCTTTCCAGATTTCGCCACTCTAAATAAGAGTTATCATACGATCTCAATTATTCACAAATTTTTCTTCTTTATTATCCTAAACTGCACCCATTTATGGCCCTAATACATTCTTCGACATTTTGTTCTCAGTCACGTGTGATATTTGATAAAATATCTGGCGAGGATCACATAAGAAAGCGGACCCCACAGCAGACGTGTGTAAGCTGAAGTAAAAGGTAAAAGGTAAATTGCTCCGCTTCCACGCCATAAAGGCTCAGTGAAGACGTAGTGTTATGCCTCCATAATTCTTAGCTTCGCCCTTAGGTGGAGCGGTAAACTGCACGCCCCAATCGCTTGACCGCTGCAAACGTACCCATCGAGATGTAGAGCCGGTCTGACGTTTCGGAGACAAGAAAAATCTCTTGCTTGTACCGGGATTCAACCCCGAACAGTTCAGAACGTAACTAGTCACTACACTGACTGCTCTACCCTGGCTCCTGCGAAATGCATGACGGTTTACCTAACTTTTTCACAGTAAAAGTCGGATAACAAAAAGTATCAAATTATTCTTTTTACAAATTTACTGTTTTGTTGACCGTGCAACGCGATATATCTGTATAACATTAACCAACAAGATGTACTATTTTCTATTAATTTATTTCAGGTATAGTCATGACTTTATGTTGACTGGCTGTTGGCAGGATCCTGCCAGCGGCCAGTCAACATAATGCATGACTGTACCAGTTGCTGTTTATACAGAGTGGTATCTCCTGATGATGAGCAACAAGCCTGCTCGAAACATGTAGAGGCTTATTATTGAAATAAATTAATAGAAAATAGTGCATCTTGTTGATTAATGTTATACGGATATTCTTTTTACATTTGATTAAGGCGATGCTGAATCTTCCGCTTTCTCTGGCCACATTCAGAACAGTGAGTGACATTTTCCACGTGTAAAAATGTAGTTTATGTGAAGAAGCGTCACATTCACGAATGTACTCCAGAACTCCTGGAGGTGATGAGCAGTCCGTGACGAGTGATGGAGAGTCCTTCAGTGTTTCTGAACTTAACACCTACACGCCCCGTCATCGCAAAACAAACACGATGCCACGGCTAAAAGTAAATAAAGAAACTAAAGAAATAATGCTACGTAACGAAATGTAAAAAAAATCGCGATCTGACACACCCAGAAACTCGTAGGAAGAGGCTGCTTGCCTTCCCACAGGCTACTGCTGTGCAAGTAAGGCGGTAGTGTCAGCGGCTCTTGCAAATAAACAAGCAGATTCGTTTCGAAGTGCAGATCCCTTTTGGTATTGTTCGTTGACTGGAATGGAAATGAGGATCGGCCCGACAACCAAGGGAGCAACTTTCTAACTCTGAGTTGTTTGAAAGTTGCGTGTAAGAGAAGCACGGCGCTTCCTGAAATGACCAGAGCTGCAGTGCTTCAGATGTAGACATAAGACCTGGATGTCACACATCTCAGTCTGGATGTTGCAATCAACATCTAACTTTTTCGATCTGTGCGGTGACACTCACGGTAGAGCACTGGGCGTGAGAGTCTTGTCAACGTAGGAGGGTTTGGAGTTAACGTCCCACAGATTCTCAAACTCGCTTCTAGACGGACTTGACTCCCAAGCCGTGCAAAAAGCTACAGGCGCTCATTACGTAGACGGCCGGTAGGACCTAGAGCCGGCCTGGACTTTTTGTCCAGCCCGTGGCTTAATCACTTAGCCAACTTAGCTACACCAGTTCCTGCTCTGGGCCTTTGCAACCATAAATAGTGAGAAACATACATGGATTTTGGTTTATCTGCTGATGGCTTCAAAATTCTCTGTCGAGAGGGTAAGAGTCCTTTTTTTTTTTACATCTAGATCTCATGTTTTCATGTTTCGTTTACATGTAAAATAACCACTGCCACCGAGTAACAACCCAATTGCAGTAAATAACTAAATAAAAAAAAGTCATACCAAAATTATTCCTGCTTTTATTAGGAAAGTCCCCGGATCAAGATTTGAGCCAGAAACCGAGTATGATGAATGGAAAAAGATATGGAAGGAAGCGCCCGCATTATAGCCTACCTTCAAATAATCTCCATTCATTTAGCTAGTCTTACTAAGAAACAACGAAAGACAATAATCTCATAGTAGCCATCTTCAATCCCGATATCCGTGACGGGATTCGTCGCTAACGCGGAGCAGTAGTGGTGCTAATTGCCACACTCGGTGCCAAATACTCACACTATACACGCTGTGTTTCCTTCTACATCACTTCTGCTAGATGCAAAGTGATATCAAAGTATTTTGGTCAATGATGACAGCTGTCGTAAGACCCGTTAATACTCATAAGGAACATAAATCGCCAAAGATTTATGACAATGATAAGGAACTCCTTTTGAAGTCAGGACTAGTCCTTTGTTTGTGGCATTGGAGAAGTTCCGACGGTTGATGAACCAATTTAAGAAACCGAGACAAAGAGATTCATGAACTCTTTGTGTACCTTACTACCGCTTCAGGCAGAAAACCATGTAATCGCTGCCTCCAGGCCATTATCTGACCTGGGTTCTTGTGCCACGCAGCGAAGTCCTTGTTTCAAAAGCTAATCGCTGAACTATTCATACTTTCCCCACATTTTATGCACCTGAATATTCATTATCACGTTTACAACAGTCCATCAACGAATCAAATGAACCCGGTACTGACAGTAACCCTGTTTATCTAAAATCCATTTTAATATTAACTTCTTAACTATGCCTATTTCCCTTAAAAGAGCTTTCTCCCTCACATTTTCCTACCGCAATTTTGTACGAGATTCTCATCTCTTCCACGCGTGTTATATGCCCCATTTAACCAGTCTCCTATCACTTCTTCTTGGATATTATTTCCATTAGGGTCAGAGACAAATTTTTCATCCACACGGTCCTGACCACAGATGCATAGAGATAATTCCTTTATATGAAGATTTTTTCAATGTTTATATTTCCATAAACAATGAATTTTAGATACTTTAGACAGAACTTGTCTGTTTGATGCTATCCTCTTCACTGTTGTGTTGATTTTCAGTTAGTAAACATCAAATGTTAGAATTAGTTTTTCAGTGTGTGAAACGCGCTTATGCAAGCCGCCATATTTCTGAAGTTTGCTTTCTTGTTGATGAAGGTGAAGCGGAATGTATTAATTGCAGAGAACAAATGGCGTCCGGTGCAGAGTGGAAAGACATTCACGTGTTGTTCTTTTGAATGGCAATAAACATGGCAGTAAACCAGTAGTAGCAGGGATTCGCTGTCAGAAACTCATCTGCGCAAACCGTCTGCCAAGGTTCTCGTTTCCATGAAGAAATCGAAACAATACGGCCGTCTTTACCGAGCAATTCAGTCGCCTTCAAACGACCTCTATACTTGCTTGGGGGCGTAAAAAAATGGGTTTTTTTTTTGCAAAAAACTAAGCTATAAAATGAAAACCAGTGATTTCTTAAACAGTGCTATGAGTTGCATCTTCAGTTATTCGAATTTCTAGTCTTCACCCTAGTGAAATTAACTCGCAGATCTCCCATAGCAGCGGCGTTGTGTGTCCTTCAAATGGAAGTCAAGAACGCCTTCTCGCTATGTTAACCTGCTTAGTCATATGTATTTCTATTCTGTTAGTTTAGTAAATGCAAATATCGTGTGTTGTGTAGGCCTACCCTCCACCTTGAAATTTCCCAAATTTTCATACTGCTGACGTGAAATGTGACTGTCCTTAGCATGTCTTAAGGACTTTCCTATGAATAGGTCTCTCGGTTCAAGACAACTAGAGGCTTAACAAGGCAGACAAACCGTTGTAGAATGTTTGTGTTCCTTTCAAGGAAAGTTTTAAATTATTATTCTCCAAAAGACTGGTAGTAAGGTCATTCATACATAACAGAGTCAGGAATGTTCCACCTATTTATCCTTCAGAGTCATCACACTGAAAATCAAAAGCAAAAATAAAAAGCTGCTTCGTGAGCAGAACTACTTACGATCTTGTTGGCTTCCACCACGATCAGCAGCAACTCCGAATAGCGTATCTGAAATTCAAACGGGAAACAAATAAGTCTTAATATTACGTTCAGTTCCCTTCACAGAAATCATGCACCACGTTTCAAAGCAGGAGCTGGCTTGGAAGAATGATTTATGTGTAGGCTTACTTCCCATGGGTAGAATTTAATCTTCTACAGACTGGGTTGGTATAGTATTTTCTGCCTCCTGGTATTAGATTAGTAGGATAGAAACAATTTTAATCAAAGTGTGGGCGTTACAACGTGTTACTTTCTCAGATTTGTACAGCGTGGTTACTGGCACAGTTTCTGAAGGGTTTCGTGCTTTTACACCAATACAGGGTCATCGGAAAAGATGGACGGGATTTGAAACCGCTATAACTTAAAAAGTACTAGACGGATTTACACGTTTGGCGTCTTAAAATGTTCAGAAAAGTTTAAAGTTTTAGACTTGTGTAACGTTTGTAGCTCTGGAGGCGTCCAAACGAAATTCTATCTCCTGCCACGTTTTCTGAATCATGTCTCCTGTTACAGTTTCAATGGCTGAAGAGATCCTGTCTTGCAGGTGCTGGATATTCCTTATCTTCTCAGCTTCTCAGCATGCACAATGTTCTTAATGTACACTCACAGGAAAAAATCAAGTGGAGAAAGATCTGGGCTTCGATGTGGCCAGGGTATTGGTCCACCCCTTCCAATCCAGGCATCAGGGAATCTCTCATTTAGAACATCAGTCACAAAGCAACTGAAATGGGGAGGAGCTCCGTCTTGCATAAAAATAACCTTACTAACAATTTCTTGTTCGAAGGTTTCAATCTGTGGAAACACGCACTTTTTAAGTTATAGCGGTTTCAAATCCCGTCCATCTTTTTCGATGACCCTGTATAATAAAAGGAGAATAACCTGTTATTGCATTTAATCTCTCGTAGCTAAGAGAACTCGGTTTTCCCTTCAACTTCCGTGTATGCATGATATTTAAGAACAATTAATTATGGTAACCTTACACTTTATAAGCTTCAAATAAGAATAAAATTAGAAATCATTTTTTATTATTTATTTTGTATACTTAAGAGAAGAGTGTGTGGGTCCGGTAGCTCAGTCGGTATAGCGACTGACTACGGGCTGGACGGTCCGGGATCGAATCCCGGTGGGGACGAGATTTTCCGCCCGTCCAGACCGGCCCTGGGGCCCACCCAGCCTCCT
>Ga0123354_10014877_pt1 | contig 12120 bp, 8 predicted proteins | sample TergutLab28metaG_2_FD_97872 | JGI IMG/M metagenome (GOLD analysis project Ga0123354, IMG submission 97872) | Labiotermes labralis P4 segment gut microbial communities from Petit-Saut dam, French Guiana - Lab288 P4 | ecosystem: Host-associated > Arthropoda: Insects > Digestive system > Gut ... | reverse complement strand
CTTGCTGTAGGTATTCCAAAGTGATGAACTTCTTTCTCTGAGACACACTTCACACCATCTTTCACCTACAATATACAGAATACTTCTGTTTCTGTATTTTTATGCAGTGATATATATATATATGTGCCTTTCACTATCAGGGAATGACAAAGGTTGTACACACAATGTGCCCTGTGTTACAGACATTCAGATTATAAAATTTTGCCTTTATACAAATTATAAAACATATATATAAAACCAGCAATATGGCCTATAAATTATACCATAGGCAGCCAGATTTTTACACTCAGTGTTTTACTCTAAAGACAGAAAATCTGGTGAGCTACCATCATACAAAATGTATTAATGTTAGGTCAACTAGGCAAACAAATTTAAAATAGAATCATAACATCAAACATATAAAAGTATAATTGTGTCATCGTATAAAAATTGATATTTTCAAACTAAATGAATTTACCATTTATTATATGGTGTTTTTCATTAACCTTCCTACTGCGAAGATGATGCACGACAGTGCAAATCTCACAATAACTTAGTGCAAAAGGGTTCATAATTAATTAGGCACAAGTGAAAGCAGTATTTTGAATGTTCATCAGTCAGACAGTTTTGCTATCTTGATTTAATTACCTTCATCTAGAAGATTTCTTTGCAGAGGTGAATGACCCAAAAAATGCTGCCAAATGAAGAGCTATTGATCGTATTGAGGTGGAAAATAAATTTTGTTAGACACCAAAATGGAGCTGTGATTGACCAGACAACTGGCGCAATTGACTGGTAGATCGCAATTGATTGTTTGACCACCTCTGAATGAGACCTTGCTGATATTTGACATAAACAGATATTTTTTAAACACAACACACAAAGCAAGTACAAATTCAGCCAAAAATTTTTAGAAGTACTTATTCTTTTAAGGGATTCACATCTCATATATGTATGAACTGTTGACACAGCAGGATACGTAACTTGCCACTGGTCAGCCTACATGCATGCATAAGTGACATATGTGGAAATTCAAAACAATTACCCACAACATCGCAATGTGTAACCATTGCTGCTGACTATATAGAGTTCATCATAAAAATTAACAATTGTTTATACCAGGAGAAGGGATACACAATGGTGTGCACTGACCTGCAATATGCCAGGTGTATCACTCTAAGGTCAGTCGATGGTACTGAATGTTTTCAATATAGCAACAAATAATAAATTACAAAGAGGCTGCATGTAGTACAGAAAATTCTACTTACACCCAACGAAATGGCATACACCCTTGATTTCTTTGAACTGGAGGGTAAAACAGGTTCAGTGGCCATTAACACTTTCTTCTTTAGAACATCTTCATTTGTGTCCAGATTGGCCTGTGGAGCAAGTTTTGTTGTGAATGTGTAATGAGGTTGAGTCTTCAGTCTTCATTTAAAAATATATTTGTCAGCGAACAAATATGACACACATTATGAACCAAATGTAGTTCAGTGTGGCAAACACAAGGACCAGTAGAATCCAAAGATTTCAGAAGCATAATATGTGTAATTACATACAGATATTATTAAAGTGAAAATCTGAATAGAATAGGTGTGATCTTGTATAAGTACTACCCCAGTGCTTCTTAATCCCCTCTATTCACTGGACAGAAGGCTGAGTGAACCCCAAAGCTGTTTGGGATGATGCAAGGAAAAGGAAATATCCACTGCCAATTGCAGATGGATTCCAATTCTGTGCTCAACCAACCTGTATCCTAGTCATTATACTGACTGATCTACCCAGACCATAGAAACATACAGGCCAACCTGGTTATGACATCGGTTTAAGAAACATCTCATCTGTAACAACACATATTCTGTGGTACAAATTAATTCCACACTGTTAACCATAACATTACACCACTCAGTTATAATGACACACATCTATGATGAGTCAAAATATTCATTCCCTTTCATAACATTGTAACTGAGTTCAAATATGTATGTAAGTAGCTCAGTACTATTCTCACTTATTTCACCTTGTAGAGGTTGTCTCAATACTTCCACATCACCACCAAACACATGAAGTGTGGGCTATTCCTTCAAAACAAGGCAAGTTTCAGACAAAAATGAATGAGGAATATACATGTTACGTGTGTGAGTACTATCTTTTGAATTAAAAAAGCACCAGCTCTTTGAACTGAACGACCAGTTTCTAAATTTACTGTGCCCTTAATTGCATAACAGATCTACACTTCTTACCTGTTTGGTTGTCTTTGGGCCACACATAGGTACTTTTCATCAAACTACGTCTTTCATTAATACTCATTATACAAAATCAAATCAGTAAAATTTTCATGTGCATTAACATATATATAACATTGAGTATTCAAACGACAAGTCAATGTACAACATTGACAATAAAATACTGGTCCAACTTATACACAATTGCACAATGGCATTCAAATTTACCGTGCTCCAACAGGCACAAGATTTTATTCTTTGCGTCTTAGATTTCCGTAAATCAAGTACTTAACCACACAGCATACAGACTTTAAAAAAAAAATATGTTCCCCAGTTACAAAACAATAAACAGATTTTAGGTACTTCTAAAACAGCAATTAGGGATACCCAGACAGTCCTCTGAACAGAAGTGTTGCATTCACTGTGCTAATTTGTTAACTACTAATAATTTTTGTGAAATTTATCCTTGTATGAAAAATTGGCCAGAGTCCAGATATTAGAAGGTATTCAAGAAGCTTGTCATCAATGAGTAAACGTACCTTTTTAACTTTTTCTGTCAGTTTGAGGGACCCTGATTCTGGAGGCTTCCTTTCTACTCTTGCATCATCTTTTGGGGGTTCCACAACATTTGCATGGGCATTTACTTGCAGGCTGGTAAATTCAAAACCACAAACAATGATTTGAAAATACCTCCATATTAAAACTACTAAACTCAAAAGCCATCTGAAAGTCAGTGGCCCACATTCAAATTTTTTGTCACATGTCTCTGAGGTACTACCAAGACCAAAAAAATCTGGTAAGAGCAGAGAGGACAGTATGGTGTTGACACACATATAAAATGACAAGGTTTCACATTCTGTTACATGTGCTTTAAATCAGCCATAGCATCAAACAGTACCACAAAATGGCAGCAAATACTTGTATTCTTTTATCATGTGTTATCTATATGTGATTTGCAGAAGATGGCAGAGTTGTTAGTAGTTATGAATACAAACACAAGATGTCATGATTAAACAGCTCTGGAAAATATGTCTGAGTTGTCAGTACTGTTTAATATACATGTAGATAGTAAACTTTTTTTATTTTGTAACAAAATGGATAACAGACTGCTTTAAATTTGGTTTTTGGCTTTTGTTTTCACAGACAAAAACTGCAAGACACATTTTCTCTCAACTGACTTTAAGCTCAACAACTTGCCATATTAGTGACAGGATTGGTATTCTTGCAACTCATACAACAGACTTACATTTTCACCTCTTCTGCTATCTTCCCCTCTTTACTGCTGCACATATAGTGGACTGGATCTGACTGCAAATGCAATGCCAAATGTGGGACCTGAGGAATATCTTTTCTATGGTGAAGCCTTGAAATGAATTTAGCTGAAACAGATCTCTGAATTAATTACCATCAGGTTATACGAAATACTCAAAAATTCCTGTCGAACTCACTAGCTACCATCACAAAATAAGGTTTCATCCACTCGTTGTTCATTTCAAAAACAAAAAACGTGTAAAGAACATGGTATTTCACCCAATATTGTGCGGGTGATAAAATCAAGAAGAAAGAGATGGACTGGGCATGTGGCATGTATGGGTGAGGAGAGAGGGGTGTATAGGGTCTTGGTTGGGAAACCAGAGGGAAAGAGACCACTGGGGAGACCTAGGTGTAGATGGGTGGATATTAGGATGGATCTCCAGGAGGTGGGATGTGGGTATATGGACTGGATTGGGCTGGCTCAGGATAGAGAGAGGTGGCAGACACTTGTGAGTGCGGTAATGAACCTTCACCTTCGGGTTCTGTGATATGCGGGGAATTTCTTGACTAGCTGCAAACCAGTTAGCTTCTCAAGAAGGACTCTGCACCATGGAGTAAGTAGGTAAGTAAAGAACATGGTATTTATTTGAACCAAGTTTAAGTGCTGTTCTTAATGTGGGCATTCTAGAAAGAAACAAAAAATAGGAGGGAAAAAATAAAGTTTTGCTGACAGACTGCATCACTGGCAGCACATGCACGAAAAATTTGTTCACATTCCATACAACAGGCTATGACATGGTCATAATATATATCAGTGCATTGGTTTTTGTTGCTACAATAATTATCTAAATAAACTTACATATACTCCATATGTCATACAAAGCTGTATTAAATAAATTGGTATATCTCAAATGTTAATGTATGAATGTATTACAAATAGAAAAAATGTCAGTATATGATTCATAACAGCTTTAAAACATTTACTGATATAAAAAAAAAGTTTGAGGAAAAGCCAGTACCTCTGCATTATGACTCAGTGACATTTGGTATTGCCAGGCCTCAACAACTAATATCACTTATACTGTTGCCATACTAAAGGAAAATATTTAAAAAACATATTTCAGAAACTAAGGTCTATTGGACAAAGAGGCAAAACACTGGTCTCCTCCTCTTCCATCTACTTTCCATCGACAAACCCAGCCGTGTCTGAAGAAGTCTCCTTGCCATCATCAGTGAGGGCAGTCAGTCTCCAGGCCACAGGTGTCTCTTGGGATCCACTGGTCTCACAATATAATAAACGTAGAGGTACAAAGGATGTACAACACACACATACTGGACAGAGTTCACATGTTTTTTGCTATGCCACAGTTTATGACTTCCAAAGCCATTAGTACGTTTCAGTACGCAAAATATTACTTACCTGTTTTGGGTTTGGAGTGAAAACGATCAGGAGTATTCGTCTGGAACTGCCTTATAGCTTCGGCCATGCTAATAAATTTTGGTTTGCTGTTTTTAGTTGTTAGTGTTTCTTTCATTTTTTGGGTGCAATCTTCTTCATGATGTAGACTATGTCCCTAAAAAGAGTGTATATTTCATTTAATGGGATAATGAAACACAAGAAGTTAATTACCACTTCATAAATGTAAAGACATGAAAGACTGACAGAGTCTGAACCTCCAGAGTAAAAATCTTTGTAATGGAATGGGCTTGCATAATAACTGTGCCCTAGAATTGTAACGGACCAAATAGTGCTTAAAACGATAATTATCAAACAATACTGAAAATAATACCTTATTTGCATGATCCAGACGACAGTTTTACATCTAGACTTCATGAAGCAGAGTTAAAGATTTGCTTAGCTAGTCAAAAATTCCCACATTTTACGGACCCTGAAGGTTCAGTGTCACATTCACAACAGCCTACCACTGCCCCCTATCCTCAGCCAGATGAATCTAATGTGCACCTTCACATCTTATTTCCTTAACATCCACTTCAATATTATCCTCTCATCTTCCTTCAGGTCTTTTTATCAAAACCCTGTATGCGTTTCCCTTACCAAAAGCACTGTTAAATTATGAATAAAGAAGTAAATTAATTATCTCCAGAAACTGTGGATTGTAATGCCATTCAAACTGCTCCTCTAAACCAAACATATTACACAATGATAATGTACAGCAGTGTAAAAACGATAGTCTTTTGCACTATAAACAAGACTTCAAAAGTATACAGCCCACATGTAACAGGCACAATTTGCAGCAGTCTTTATGAATCACATGCTAACATCTGTCCTTTTCAAGTTACTTACACAAGAAAGAAATGTAGCTAATGTGACAAAGAGAAATTATACTTTGTAACTGGCACCAAACTTGTTCAATTCAAGATTATCCACAGACAGACATGTATCTGGACAGGGTGGTAAATGAAAGGATTTCATACTTCAGACAACATGGGCATTTTATATTGCAAACTACATGGTGATTATTCAGAAGATTGATACAAAGAAATGAAACTGGGGTGGCCAAATAGCAAACAGACAGAAATCCCAACGCAAATGAAGACCACTGAATGAAAGAATTGTGTGTGTGTGTGTGTGTGTGTAAAAATCAGTCCCATTACAGGCCCGAGGTGCCCAGACGGGTTCCAGGAAGTTTATGTTCCCAGATTACGTGACAATGGCCCAAGATGGTGGTAAGGTTGTCAGCCTTATGCACTGGCCGCTTTTACCTCCAGAAATACTATTGGTGCTCATTTCTGTTAGAGGCTGAGTCGACCCCAGGGCCATAGTGCAATCAGAAGGATTATGTTAATGAAAAATTCCAATGACACCATCTGGAAACGAACCAGCAACCTTCCAATTTGTAGTGTGAGTGTGTACATGCACAAATAATTAAAATGATGCCTAGGACAGTAAACTTTAGAGAAAAACTGCTTTAATTGTAGTGGACTCTAGTGAACAAGATTAGAAATGAATATTTTTGTAACATACTTTCTTTCACTCTGGCCATTAACAAGTACTTAAATGATAGTTGCTTTAACAAGTATGGTCTTTCTCCATTGATTTCACAGTCTCTAATAAGCCCAAATGCTTTCATTACATTTTGGTCTACACTAAAAAACTTACCTGAAATGAAATCTCAAATAACACTGATGCAAAATTCCAGTAGGCTGGAAGATACCTGTATCAATTATTCTATTATTTCCTTTTTTATTGTTATTAAAATTGGTTTGCACACCGTGTTTTGTTTACCTTTGCTTGAGGTAAGATACTTACATTTTTCTCCACCAGTGCTTCTGGATTCTTTTGTTTAGATGCTGTCCAAAGATTCTTCATTGCTAGACTGTAAAACAAAAAATTTTCTCACAGAAAAAGAGGGGAATTAAAACTGTACAACACTGAAACACCTAAAACACAACATTACTTTAAAGATATTATAAACTTCAAACACTGATATTATTCACATTCCAGGTCACAGGCATAAAAAAACTAGCAACAAATACAATGTTAATAAAAATCCAACCAGATGCAACAGTATGCAGATATTTATTTACTGCAGAGTGACTTTGCAGTAAATAAATATCTGCATACTGTTGTATCTGGTTGGATTTTTATTAACATTGAATTATGATGCACGGAACCATGAGCTTAAAATTTAGCAACAAATAAAAGTTATGCAAAATCAAGATCTCCCATGCTTATACATCAAGGAGGTTCACTTATTACGCATTCAGTTAATTGTTTTGCAAAAACCTTTTGAAAGATTGGTCTTAAAATTTAAAAGATATGAATTACTGCAGTATCAGTATCGTTGCAAGCACTACAGTAAGTTAAACAGCTACCCACACTTTGTCACCTACACACCAACTCTAACACTTCACTAGCTTGACTAATGTAAGCACATAAAGCTGTGTTCTCAGGTACAAGAAATTCAAAAGTTCCAGTGATAATGTGTTAACTTCCCCCATAACATTCACTGATAAATTATCTATTACTTAGCAAAGTGTTTTACTTTAATGCCCCATCCCCAATTTCATAAATGATTAAACTACTTAATAATGGTTTGTGTAGATACATCCTTTGTTCACTAAAAGGTTGCTATCAACAGTAACATTGGTGTATTCAAATGTAAATTCATAAGACAGGCCTGCAAATCTTGGACAGCGATGAAGGCAACATTGCACAAGGAAAACAGCTGTGGACAGCTGGGATAGATTCCAGAGGTGGATACTTTATTAATGACTTTCTAATTAAATGAAGGAAATAGTTTTTTAATCTGACATTCAGAGGACAATGCATCGTGATATATTCATACAATAAAACCAACGAAATGTACTAAATTGCATTCAAGAAACGGATTACAGACCGCATTTCACATGCGACAGGATTCTCTATTTTCTTAAACATTATAAACACACAGCACGATGTGTAAACACTGTTCGAATGTCTGCAAATTCTGTCTGTGCCTTGCCAACGAATCAAAAAACTTGGCACCCGTGCGCACCGTCGTGACCGCAGCGCTGCAGAGACAATATTCACAAACAGAACTTATTTTCTGGATAACCCTCGTAATTACTTTTATGCTTCTTTGGTATCTGTTAACAGAAAGAAATTAGTTCTTTCTTCAGTTTGTGGTTACGGTGGCACACAGCTAAAAATAACTGACAAAGTGCGAGATGTTACAGGAAAACTAGAAGTTACATTTGATTTTTATTTTCCAACTGTTCTTTAGCATCCCGTGGAAATGAGATAAATAATTAAACCATGGTTTTCAGTATCCATGAAATCTGCTCTTCTTTACCTGTGATTATGTGTAAATCATTACAATCAGTACATCAATAAAGGAAGGGACACAAGTGTTCGTTGTCCTACTAAAGTTCCGCTGATGTGGTGGCAACAGTACAGTATAAAAGTTTTTAAAATGCAAAAGAAGGTTGTGAGGTTAATCTGTAATGTTAAAAAAAGGATGTCATGTAGAGAGTAGTTCAAGAAACTGAATATACTGCCAGTGCCATGTGTTTATATAATGGAAATGGTACATTGCATTGAAATAAATATTAAAGTGTTTAAACAAAATCTGGCCATACATCAGTATAAGACACGACATAGATCCGATCTTCAAACACATTTTCGCAGAACTAATATTTTTAAAAAAAGCATAACCGATTTGAGGACAAAATTATATAATAAGCTTCCAAATTATATAAAAAATCTGGAGAATTTAAAACTTTTTAAGAAACAACCTAAAGCTATTTTATTACAACACACCTTTTATTCAGTGGACGAATACTTATCGCACGTGCAGGATATAAATTTTTAATAACTTAACCTATGAGATCAGGAATGTAGCAGATTAACCAAAATTCCTCGTTACTGAGCCATATTTGTTGTCCGGCCGAAGTTTTGTAGTTTAGACTGGGATTGATTGGTGGTGTATGAGAATATTTATTAGTTATTTTAAATAACTTTATTACAATGTATTGGTGTGTCGCGCTGTTGTGTTGGACTGGATTGTGTGTTGAGATTATTGTTTTGGTACACCATGTGTATAATTACTTTATGTTTGTTACAATTTGAGATTTTGTAATTATACATTATTTTTGTAATGGGTAGTATGATTGTAACTTGTATTTATACATCGTAATCTTGTTATGTGTAGTATAATTGTTACAGTTTGAGACTTTGTATGTATATACAGCAGTTATACATTATACTGTGGACAAGTCCAATGCTACATATGTAACAATACGGATGAAAATAAATTGAATTGAATTGAGCAACAATAACAGAAACAAAATTAAAAAAGACAATATATTTTTCAGAACACAACCCTTGAAAATAGTTTCTGTAGAAGTATGACTCATATAACCAGGCCTTGTTGCTACTCACCATTAATGACAATGGGGAGTAGGTATGAAATGACATTTGAGTAACCAATCCCTTATCTAACACACAAGTTTCAAAAGTCTCACAAAACAGAACAAAACAAATCAAATACTACATATTTATACAGACTTACTTTATTACATCATATGCATTTTCTGGTGTTCTTTCCTTGTGTTCCTTGTGTTCATCTTCAATGTCACTATTATGTTCACTTTGTTCATCAGCAGAGTTATCTGAAATGGTGCCATGTGTCAACACTGACACTAATATAGTGAAATAACAACAGTAAAAATCAGTTTTTAAAGAATTAAGCTGCAGAGAAATGTGTATGCTATATAATGCTAAATGATATATAAATGTTGTAGGAATATGCTGATTTACTTGCTACATCCAAAGTCTCCTGATGTTCAGACTGTACTGAAGTGCACGCTGTTCCTGAAGCTGTATGGTCATCTGCTGATTCACACTTGACTGTATCACATGTGGCTTCAGTTTCCTCAAAATCTGCAAAATCACACAGAAACCTTAATTACATAACCTCAAATCTTCAACCCCTGAGTGAAATTTTCATTCCAACTTAGAGACAGGTATTAAATCTCTTAGAAACTTAACAAAATCCACTTGCCCGCTATACGTTGTGGCTGACTACACACCGAATGACCATGGAAGTATAGCCATAATGCACACACAACAACATGACCTAATATGCAAGGTTAATTATAACTTCAACAAACACTGTGGTGGTGCAGTCACAGAAGCTTTACGGACAAAAGACCTTACACTGATGCTAAAAATACATTCACCATAAGCATCTCTGCAGCATTAAACAATCCTCTGTAAATCATTTACCAGCGGTCACTGTTGTATATCACTACAATGCTTGTAAGTTGAAGGTTCAAGTCTTCTGGGATATTTTATCATGCTAACTCCTAAACAATCAGATATTTTGAAGAGCATAATTTTGTGAGTACTATTCACACACATACACACACATGTACACGCACATCCACAAGCATCATGCACGCACACAAACACACACACACACATACACACACAGTTAATAGACAAATTTTATGCATTCATATTCCAAATATCACACATGAGTACTGAGCACTTCTGTTTCACTTTCAGAATATCCCAGTTGAGACCTGGAGGCCAGTTATCCTAAGGGTTTCCATGGTATTTTTCAGTCCCTCCAGTCCAATGCCGGGAACCCAAATTAGGCCACAGCCGCTTCCTTACAGATCCCTTCTAATTTGATTTATTCACTAATAACCAACCCTTTAACATTACATAGTATGTGCTGACTAGCTGATCTTCGTAAGGACGTAAAGCAAGTTACAGCACATTACATGAAATTCTGAAAATACTTAGAAATGTAAGTTACAAAAATATATTCTAACAATAAAATTATGTACAACGTACTCAATGTAAATGGCTACATAATTGCACCATTAATTCCTCAGCAATTTTACATTTTAATGATAATCAACTAACTACTCGCCTAATGACACAGCGACACATCCCAGAAGACAACAGCAACACCTCCATGAGAACTTCAAATTTCACACTCATAACATGTCTACTAGCCAAATAATACACAAATAAATCACTACAGACACAACTTCCTCATACAACACATAATACTTGTATTTAGATGACTGTCCATTTACTCTTTCTGTCTATACACACACTCACACACATATCACTTGACTTTAGGCATACACTATTGGTTTGTTAATTATTTTTTCTATGGAACAGGACACAAAAATCATCAATTAGGAAGAGGATTTTTTGTACACCACAGACTAGTATCAGCAGGTAAGAGAGTAGAGTTTGTAGGTGATCACAGAATGTCATACATAGTTCTGAGAGGTCGCAGGTGTAATATCATTCTTTTGAATGAGCATGCACCAACTAAGGAGAAAAGTCATAATTCAAAAGCCAGTTTTTATGAGGAATTACAGCGGGTTTTCAGACATTTTCCTAAGCACCATACAAAAATTTTGAGAGGAGATTTTAATGCAAAAGTTGGGAGAGAGGATATTATCAAACTGACAATTGAGAATGACAGTCTACATCAGGATTGTAATAACAAAAAATCTGGTTGCTAACAGCATGATGTTCCTGCACTGAAACATTCATACATATACCTGGACCTCTCCTGATGGGAAGACTTACAACCAGATTGACCACATATTGAAAGATAGGAGATGGCATTCAAATATACCCAGTGTACGATCTTTCAGAGGAGCTGACTGTGATACTGATCATTACCCGGTGTTTGCAAAAGTTAGGGAAAGACTGGAAGTAAGTAAACAAGCAGCACAAAGTCTTTAACTTTAACTTTAACTTGTTTCTTAATAGACTAGATGATATAATCAAGACACGTTATAAAGTTTATTTAAGCTCATCATATGAGGTGACGTAAACATAGATTATCTTACAGACAATGATAGAAAAAGACAACTTGATGCAGTGCTTCTGACTTATAATTTATCAGCTATAGTATATCTCCCCACTAGATCTCAAGGTTATTCCAATACTGCAAAAGACAATATATTTATTGACACCTATAAATTTATAAACTTTACTGTTTCCCCTCTATATAATGGATTATCGGACCATGATGCTCAATTATTAAAAATAAACAATATAGATATTTGAATAAAGGTTGATCAACTAGATGACACTTGCTTTATTATATATTGCTCAACATGTTTCAGACGTTAATACATCCATCTTCAGGAGCTAGCGAGTACTTGTTGTGTTGTGTAGGCT
>Ga0123354_10014874_pt1 | contig 12121 bp, 9 predicted proteins | sample TergutLab28metaG_2_FD_97872 | JGI IMG/M metagenome (GOLD analysis project Ga0123354, IMG submission 97872) | Labiotermes labralis P4 segment gut microbial communities from Petit-Saut dam, French Guiana - Lab288 P4 | ecosystem: Host-associated > Arthropoda: Insects > Digestive system > Gut ... | reverse complement strand
GAGCAGGATCTCGTCAGAAATGTAAAAGGTATCGGACAGCTCCCGCGAAGGATGGTTCGGCGCCGCGTTCAGGGCGTCAAAATTATAGAATACGGTTTCGACCTCGGGCCCCTCCGTAATGGAGTACCCCATATTCGTGAAGATCCCGCAGATCTCCTCAATCGTAAGCGTGATGAGATGCTTTGTGCCGGCGTATACCGGCCTGCCGGGTTCCGTCACGTCGATCTTCTCCGCCGCGAGGCGGAGGCTCCGGCCCGATGCCGCGAATTCCTGCTTGCGTTCCGCAAGCCGGGTTTCAAGCGCGTCCTTTGCGCTGTTCACAGCCATGCCGAACGCTTTGCGCGCCTCGAGCTCGATCTCGCCCATAGACCGCAGCAGCGCCGTCAGCTCGCCCTTTTTTCCGAGATAGCGGATCCGCAGCTCTTCGACGGCAGCGCCGTCCCGCGCTTCCGCAATCAGCCGCTTTGCCTCTGTAAGGATTTCTTCCGGTTTTTTCATAGCTCTTTGTTTACTCCTGTTTCCTGCCTGCGTTTTTCATATAGCACGACGGCCGCCGCCGCGCCTGCGTTCAGCGACTCGGAGCCTTCCCGCATCGGAATGCCGATCTGCGCGTCCGCATTCCCGCGAAAAACCTCCGACGGCCCCGACCCTTCGTTTCCGACCACAAGCGCGAGGCTGCCCGTGAGGTCCGCTTCCGCATAATCCACGCCGCCCGCGTCCAACACGAACAAGGACAGCCCTTTTTCCCGCAGGATGCCGATCACGGTTTCGGCGCTCAGGCCTTCGATGACCGGCAGCTTGAAAAGCGCGCCCGCCGCGCCGCGTATTGCCTTGTCCGACCAGAGGTCCGCCGTCCCTTTCACACATAAAACCGCATCCGCGCCCGCTGCGAAAGCGGTGCGGACCATTGTCCCCGCGTTCCCCGGATCCTGGATCCGGTCCAGTACAAGCGCCGTTCCCACGAAGGCCGGCAGGTTCCGGTTCTTCGGTTTCTCGATGACCGCCATAACGGCCTGCGGTGTCACAGTCCCGGCAATCTCGTCATACAGCGCCTCCGTTATACGAAGCGTCCGGACTTCGCCGCCCTCGCCGCTCAGCGCGAACTCCTCGGGCTCCGCGCCGCGGAGCAGGACCAGCCTCGGGGCAAGCCCTGCGGAAACCGCTTCCGCGATAAGTTTTTCGCCCTCCGCAAGGAACGCACCTTCCTTCTCACGGCCGCTTTTCGTCCGGAGTCTTCGCGCCGATTTCAGCGCCGCATTGTCCCGTGAAGTCACCGTTTCCATACGTATTTCAGTATATCATATCGTTCCGCCCGCATAAAAGGGAACGCTGACAACATCAGCGTTCCCTAAGCCTTCTGGCTTATCTGCCCTTTTTTATTTCATAGGGATCAGGCTGACTCCTCTTCCTCGTCGATTGTCGCGTCGAGGTTCAGCGCCGGTGTCGGGGCGCGGAAACCCTTTGTCATGACCGCCAGCCAAATGACGCCGGCGACCATCCAGCTTCCGCCGATGATCCACGTGATGGTGTTGGTCCCGCCGATCAGGATATAGGCGCAAACTACGAACCCAATCGCCGGCGAGATCACGAATTTGAAGAAATTTTTGGCGTTCTTCTCGGGATTCTTGATCCAGAACTTCCAGATCACGGAGAGGTTCAGCGCGATAAACCCAAGAAGCGCGCCGAAGCTCAGCATGGCCGCGACGAGGTCGAGCCCGCATACCTGCGCGACGACCACACAGATGATACCGATGAAAACGATGCCGATGCCGGGCACGCGGAACCGGTTCAGCTTCGCCAGGACCTTAGGCATGATCCCGTCCTTGCCCATGCTGTACAGCACGCGCGTGATCGCGGTCTGGCCTTCCATAGCGCAGGCGATGCCGAACGACAGCACCAGCGAAATACTCGTGAGCATGACGAGCGCCTTGCCGCCGACCACTTCGAGGATTGCCAGGAACGGCGTATTCTCCGGCAGCAAATTGTACTGCGGGAAGACGATGCCGCCGAACCAGCAGAGCAGCATGAACAGGATGCCGATGGACACGATCGACAGGATGGTTGCGCGCCCGATCGACTTTCTCGGGTTATGCGCCTCTTCCGCCAGCGTGCTGATCGCGTCGAATCCCAGGTAGGAGATGATCGTCACTTTCGTAGCCGCCAGAACGCCCGACATATTGAAGTCGTTGGCGTTATAGAACGCGACCGCGTTCACGTGGACTTCGCCGTTCGAAAGCAGTACGATCGTCCCGACAATGAACCAGACGATGCAAACGCCCTGCAGCGCGAACAGGATCCACGAAGCCTTCGACATGACGTCGATGCCCAGGGCGTTCAAAGTCGTACCGATCGCGGCAAAGATGATAAACCAGATGATCCCCGGGATATGCGGCACGAGCGCGTCCATAAACATCGCGCCGATCAGGTAGCAAACAGCCGGCAAAATCAAATAATCCAGCATGATCGCCCAACCGGAAATGAATCCGAGCGCCGGTTTCGTCGACCGCTGGACGTAGGAATATACGGACCCGGCTATCGGATAATTGTACGACATGGTTCCGTAGCTAAATCCCGTGAACAGCATCGCTACCAACGCAATGCCGTATCCGAGGGATACCATACCCATCGCCGGCCCTACCAGGTCTCCGTACCAGGCGAACGGCGCGATCGGTATCATAAACATGACCCCATAGATTACCAGGTCTTTCGTGGTAAGTGCACGTTTCAAACTATTGTGTTCCATTAGCGTCTCTCCTTTCTTGCGCCTCCTTTCGTGACGCAAATCCGTTACAAATCATGATTCCAGAAAAAAATTGCTTATGGCCCGCTATTTCGGAAAAATCGCGAAACAACGCGCCGTAAAGCCCATTCCATCCTTCACGCGCGGGAAGGTACAGAAAATAATCGCCCCGGCCGGCGGCAGCCGGTCCAGATTCGTCAGCATCTCAATTTGAATTTTATCGAACCCGAGATAATATTTCTCCGTCGCCCAGCCGCGCGCCCGGATGGATTCGCCGGTATCGGTGTCTGTCGGCTCATGCCCGATCGCGCCGATGCCCCGCTCCTCGATGAGAAATTTCAGCGCCTCGTCCGTCCAGCCGGGATTGTGCGTGACGCCGTTTTCATCCATGCCGTTATAGGTATTCGGCGGCCTCTTTGACCAGCCCGTCCGCATCGCGACAAAGGCGCCGGCCGGGATTTTGCCGTACCGGCTTTCCCATTCCTCGATATCGGAGATGCGGAGGCCGTAATCGCTGTTTTCCGCAACCTTGTCCGTGACGTCGACGACGCACAGCGGATAGGCCATCTCGTGCAGCGTGATCTGATCCAGCGTCCTTCCGCCCGGGATGAAATGCACCGGCGGGTCCACATGCGTTCCGAACTGGCTGACCAGGGAATACAGGCTTACGATACAGTTATGCTCTTCGTAATTGAGCACCGGGCTTTCCGAAAGGGCCGGGAACTCCACCAGATGCGGCGTATCCGGACTGACTTCCTGGCTCAAATCAACCCATTCGTAGGCGGGCGATTTCCAATCTTTCAGAGTATCCCATAATTTTGTGTCATACATAACAACGCTCCGTTCTGCTGAGGCAATCAAAAACCCTTGTATTTTATTATGGTATCAAAATAAAAAAAAAGTCAATCCAAATCATGCTTCACGCGCATTCCCGGAAAATTTCAGAAATGATTATGCTCGGCTGTCTGAAAATTTTGACGGCTGCCTTATTCCTTTGCACCCTGTTTCTATGCTTTTTTTCCGTAGCCTGTTCCATCTTTCAAAACATACTTCGTATTTCGCGCAGAGCCGATTTTTTCGATGACGCCCGCGTGCACCATGGAACCGAGTACCGCCTCAATGGTCGTCGGGCTGACATCCGGCAGGATATACGCGATTTCTTTTTTTGAGATCGGCAGCAGGCTGTTCAGCACTGTCGCCTCCACGCGCTGCTTTTTCGTCACACGTTTTCCCTGCGTAACGGCGAAACGCTTATCCAATTCCTTGTAGCACATCAGGAGCGTTTGCAGGAAATTTTCGAGGAACGGAAAATAACTGTTTTCGTTCGTATGCCACCCATCGGAAGATAACCGCAAAGCCTCATAGTACATTGCTTTTGAACGGTTGGTTTGTTCCTCAAACGAGATATATTTCCCTGCGTCGAACCCATTTTTGTAGAGCAGAAGCAAAGAGAGCAGGCGCGACATCCTGCCGTTCCCGTCCGAAAACGGATGAATACAGAGAAAATCCAGAACGAAACACGGGATGAGCAAAAGGCCGTTGACACTTGCGGTGCTTCTCGCCTCGAAGAATGCCAGGATAAGTTGCCCCATCGTATCGGCCGTTTCGTTTGCAGGCGTCGGCGCAAAACGCACCTTTCGTCTGCCGGAAGCGTCCGTTTCCATAATGACGTTATCGGTCTGTTTGTAGCTGCCGCCGCCCTCCGGCGTGTAGGAAAGCATGGTGCGATGGAGTCCCAGGATATCGGCCTCCCGCACATCGAGCGTTTCAAAACCCTGATGGATCAGGGCGAGCGCGTCGCGATACCCGGCGATCTCCATTTCATTGTGGTTCAGAGGCGCGCTCCTCCGGTTGACGATCGCGGCGATACGTTCCTCGCTCGTCACAATGCCCTCAATTTCATTGGAGCCTTTGACCGATTGCACCCGCGCGATGCTCTCCAAACTTGTGAAAATGTCCGGATAAGAATCTTTGCGCCCGGCTTCCAACGCTTTGAGTTCGCTGATGGCGTTCGTGATATTCACGAGCCCCGCCGGGAGCAGGCCGTTTTCCAAAAAAGAATAATCAAAATGCTTCATGGCATATCGCCCTTCCATATCTGCATATATTATAGGATACTATATGCATATAGTCAAAGGGTATCTGCATATAATACGCTGATTTATATGCAGATTCTCGGAACAAGGATGTTCTCTCTTCGTACTATGCATGAAAACACACCGCTCACGGCCGTTTTATTACCACTTACGGAGAAGGGGTTTACAAGGCCTGCGCAAACAGGTAGGCTGAGAACGTCATGAAGATTCGAATCGAAATTGACCCGAAAGCGGACGAACCCGAAGTCACGATCACCTGCCGCGAAATCGACGAAACCATCGCCGGGCTTCAGCGTGCGGTCGCGCAGGCCGGCGGCGCAGACGCGGGGCGGCTCAGACTCATGAAGGAAGGCAGGGAATACTATCTGCCGCCGGCAGACGTTCTCTTTTTTGAATCGGTGGGCGGTCGTACCTACGCGCATACGGAAGCCGAAGTCTTCGAAGCGCGTTTGCGCCTGTACGAACTCGAGGAACTGCTGCCGCGCTCCTTTATCCGCGTCAGCAAATCCGCGATTCTCGGAACGACGAAGATTTATTCGATCGAGAAAAACCCGGTCGGCCCAAGCATCGTGCAGTTCCGCGATACGCACAAGCAGCTCAGCGTCAGCCGCCAGTATTTCAGGCTGCTGCAAGACAAACTGAACGGCGGCGGCGAATAAAAGTGAAAGAAGGAAAACACAATGTCAACGGAAAACAATTCAAATAACGGACAAAACGAGCGCAAGCCCGTTTATGAAGAAAAACGCAGGCCGCCCTCGTTCGGGCGCATCTTCTGGGGCGTGGTGTTCATCGCGGCGGCGGCGGCCATCGTCCTGAATAACCTCGATTTTCTGCAGATTCCCGGTATCGGGTTTATTTCGTTCATCGTGCTCGTCGTCATGGTAATCATCCTGATCGCCAGCATCCCCAGGCTGTTTTGGTTCGGCGTGTTTTTCCCGCTTGCGGTCATCTATTGGATCGTTATGAACAGCCTCGGGTATAACATGGAAAATTTCGGCGTTTGGCCGGTTGTCTTGATTGCGCTCCTGCTGTCTATCGGCTTTTCGATATTGTTCCACAGGAGAAAAACCACGAAGCCATGGAAAGACCCGAATACATATGCCCACATGCATTATTACCAGCCCGATTATACCTATCAAAACGATACTCCGGACGACGGCTCGGACGACGACCCGAACGCAAAGTACAAGCATATAATCAACGACCCCGACGGAAGCAATGTCTACGCCGGCACGAAATTCGGTTATGCCATCAAATACATCAACACGGACAACCTCGAGCGCGGCTTGTTGGAGGTTTCGGCCGGCACAATGAAGGTTTATTTCGACAACGCAAAGATTCCTTCGGGGGTGGCGACGGTCGCTCTCCGCGTCGGCGCCGGATCGATGGAACTCTATATCCCGCGCACCTGGATCGTGGTCCACCAATACGCGAACAGGCTTTCGGGGATCGATGTGCGAGGGACGCCGGAACCCGCGGAAAACGCGCCTCACCTGATCCTCACGGGCGAGATCAATATTTCCAGCCTGACGGTCTTTTACGTATGACTACAGCCGGATCGCCGTCTCGAGCGCGATCTCCATCATCTCCGTGAAAGTGTTTTGCCGCGTCTCCGCGTCGAGCGACTCGCCTGTCAGCACATGGTCGGAGATCGTGCAGACCGCAAGCGCCTCCTTGCCGCACTGCTGCGCCGTCACATAGAGCCCGTAGGCTTCCATCTCAACCGCGAGATGGCCGAGCTTGCCCCATTCAACAGCCGCGCCGGACGCGTCGTAAAACAGGTCCGACGTATAGAGGCTGCCAACGGTAAGCGGGATGCCGAGCGACTCGGCGCAGGCGTCCGCCGTCTTCAGCATCCGGTAACTGCAGACCGCGGAAAAATGCCCTTTGACCGGAAACTGGCTCATCGCGAACTCCGAATTCGTCGAAGCGCCGATAGCCGCGACGACGCTGCGCACCTTGAGGGAAAGATTGATCGCGCCCGCCGTGCCGATGCGGATGATATGGTCGACGCCATAAAAATTGTAGAGCTCGTACGCGTGGATGCCCATCGACGGCATCCCCATGCCGGAACTCATTACGGACACAGGTTTGTTCTTATAGGTTCCCGTATAACCCTGCGCATAGCGCACATTGTTCACGAGCCGCGTGTTTTCCAAAAAATTTTCCGCGACGAATTTGGCCCGAAGCGGATCGCCGGGCATCAGCACCGTCTTCGCAAAATCACCGGCCACCGCCTCGTTTTGCGGGGTGGGCGTCAGCGCCGAATGCAGTTCTTCGCCTGTCTGTGAAAATTGTTCGCTCATTTTTCTCCTCCTTTTTTTCTATTGATAATATTTCTATTTACACAAACCCGATACGGCCATCAAGTTTATTTGTCTCCGACAGCCTCAGTCCCTCAAAATCATCCGCGGTCAGCGCCACGGCTTCTTTCTCTGTAACCGCTCCGGCGAAGATCACGACGACATCCTCCCGCCTGTTCTCCATTTCCTGCACGATCGTATTGATCGCTTCGTCGCCGAAGGTCTGGCTGTTGTCGAGCAGGGAATAGGCTTCGTCAATGAATAGCACGCTCCCGCTGGCCCTGTCAAACGCCTGACGGACCTGTACGGCTGTCCATCCGACGTATTTTCCGACCAGGTCCGCGCGCGCTTCGTTCTCCGCCGCCCTGAAACGGAGGTATTCTTTGGCTTCGTCCCCGAAAAGCACGCCGTCGTCGATTTTGAGCAATGACATCCCGTCAGGTATTCCTCGCAGGAAAAAAACTCCGAATTGCGCTCCATTGCAAAACTTAAGCCAAATTGCATCTCAATCTGATATTCGTTTTGGATAAACCTTCCCGAATAGGAAGCTGCGCAGCGCAGCATATCGCAAAAAGTTTTGAGCGTGATCTCGTCAATATCCCGTACTTCCGCTGTATAATCATGCCTGCGCAGATACTCCCGCGCATGTTCTTTTATGGAAGATTCATCGCCCTCGTCCCGGTTGGTGAGCGCGATCAGGGATGTCCGTTCCGACTTTATGGATTCAAAGACAAACGCGCGAGGCTGATCAAATTCCTGGCCGATCCGTTCGTCCGTCGTGCGCACACACTCTGCGAAAGCATCAACTTTTTGGGATGGGATATATATATTATATGAACCAAAGCGCTCCAGCTCTTCCTGCGGGACAAACTTATTTATATCCGTTGTTGTAATGATTGAATAGAATTTCATGATTTTGTGCTGAATAACTTTCAGCGCTATACAACTGTTTAATCGCCATATCCGGCCCAGTCAAGTTCAAATATGTCATCAGGAGAAACATATCCCGCTTTTGACATGGTAATTGTTATTCCGAAAGGCGATGTTTCACCAGATACATTAGGGCTATCATTATCCAGAATAATAAAGCATAGATCATCGGATGAAACACCGTTAAAATGTTCAGGCGCGTAATAATCAAAATCGGATCCCACTGGAGCCTTTCCTATCGCCCAGTCATCATCAGGAATATTAAGTAGCTTCATAAAATCGCTCACCTTAACTGGAGCGGTCAAGCCGATGACCAGACTCTTTGCCGGCCCGGAAATTTTATAAACATAATTGCTGGGCTTTTCCTTATCAACGGAGTCATTCATCACTAAATATGACATCCCGCTCGTTTCGCTATGCCAAGTTTCATTCCAATAGGTTTGATTTTTATCCTCCGAATTAATAAGAACCAAATCAGGATATTTATCTCGTAAAGCGCTTACCGCATCAAGTGTATGAGCATCCTGGTTAAAACCGATTTCAAGCTCATCGATTTTGTTTCTATCTATCGACAAGTGGCCTGGCACGGAAGAGATAGGGGGAGCACCTCCGGCCTCGCTACCGGGTGCGGCTTCGTCTTTTCCACTTCCGATAGCCGTTGAATTTCCGACATTGCTGCCATTTTTGTCAGAGTCTACCCCAGTACTCTTTCCGACACAAGCAGTCACAAGCACCACTATTAAGATAATCGAAAATATCAAGCCCAATCGTTTCATGAATACCCCCTTCGAAGAAGTATTATTTCTTCGAATTTTTCTGTCAAACCTATGCTATCGCAAATCTCGTAATTGCAACTTTCATTATTATCATATAGATTCATTTTAATGGTATTCCCGGTACATATTTTGCGGCGTATTCACTTCCAAGCGTCGGATTACATGTCATTGTAGGGTTATCAGCTAAAATTTGAAAATGAACAGAATCACCTTTCGGATCGGGTCGGACTAAACCAAACTGCTTGAAAACTTTGTCATTCAATTTCGGGCTTGAGTAGGTCATATCAATAGCGCCGCCCCAGTTGTGCCAGCTACGACCTGCAGCGGCGGGTTGGGTTACCAGACCGGTATGATTACCTTGATCCCATTGAGCGCGCATGGCAGCTTGATCAACTGATGATCTATATCCACCGGTAATCTCAATTTTAACATTGTAGTAATTTGCCATGGCTGTTGCTTTGGTCAGAAGCCGGGGATCGACAAGATTGATATTCACTCTGTTGTCTACCTTAACATTTGACATATCCAGCTTATTAAATGCCGCCCAGTATCCGTCATACCATTTTGCCAAATCGTCGGACCATTGCTTTTCATTGTTTTTATCATATTTGGGTCTGATATGAGTTTTCATGTACGCTTCCGCATCACAAGGAGTATTCCCTGAAGGGTCGATGAAATTAACGGGATTGTTGTCGCAATATGTATACCAGTTCGAACCTGACCGTATCGGATCCTCGCTTACAAATCTACCGGTTTGCGGCATATAGTATCGAGCTTGCGCATAGTACAAATCGGTAACAGGATCCGGTTGATATCCTGTGTACTCGAACAGGTTCGCACCGAAAGGCTTTACATTGTTCTCCGGACCGATTGGCTTCCTCGACGTGGGTACGCCAAATTCGTCATAATCAAAACAGGAGAGACTCTCGCCACCCATGTTTGTTATTCGCACAGGGCTCCGCAATTCATCATTCAGATAGTATGCAGGATCGATCCCTATCGCACCTGTGCTAAGCAGCTCGTTGCCCCAAACATGACGGGCGGCATTTTCCGCACCGTAGACCATTAAGATGTTTTCATAAGGCTTCAGCGCGTCGAGGACATAGCGCTTCTCTTCATGCCCCGCCTCGTCACCTGCTTTATCCCACACACTTTTTATACGCCGCCCAAGCCCATCATAGGTATAGGCTGCCGTGTCGCCACTCGCTGTGGCCGCGCTCACCATCCGGTTCGCGGCATCAAACCGGAAGCTCTTTTGGAACGCGCCGTCCTGTGAAACGGACGCCAGATTGCCGCGCCGGTCGTAGCGGAAAGCCTGCTCCCCGTCCGCACCGCTCTGCCTGATAAGACGGTTCAGAAGATCGTACTCGTAGTTTGTCACAGCGCCGCTCCCGGCGTCCGCCATGATCGTCCGGTTCCCCAGCGCATCGTAACCGTAACTCCGGAGAAGCGCGCCGTCCCTGCTCACTTCCGTCAGCCGGTTCATACTGTCGTAGACGTAGCCGCTTGCGCTCGTTTCATCCATCCCGCCCGAAAGCCGCCTTGTCCGCTGTACCTCCGTCCGGTTTCCCGCCGGATCGTAAATGTAGCTGAACGCGTCAAGCTGTCCCGTTTGATCTGAGTGGATCAGGCTCTCAACCATTCCCAGTTCTCCGTAAGTGTATTCGGTCTTGATCCCGTTCAGAAGCATCCGCTCCAGAATATGCCCCGCCGCGTCGTAGCGATAGGCTGCGGCAGCTTCCTGCCCATCCGTCACCTGAGAAATCCTGCCCGCCGTGTCGTAGCCGTAGCGCACCATACTCCCATCCGGATAGGTGATGGATTCCCGTTCGCCCGCCGGCGTCCAGCTATAACGGATCGTCTGCTTCTCAGGGTCGGTCACTTCCGTGACCCTTCCGACCGCGTCCATCCCGATCTTCGTCACTCCGAGCGCGTCCTTCATTTCCGCCAGCCTGCGCAGCGGGTCATAGGACAGCATGACTTCCCGCCCGTCCGCGTACCGCGTCTTTGTCAGAAGCCCCACGGGGTCATACTCATAATTCGTGACGGAATCGTCTTTGCCGGTTTCCCTGCCCAGGAGCCCGTCCGGCGTATACTCATACCGCGCGGCATTCCCGAGCGCATCCTCTTCGCTGGCCAAAAGCCCGCGCTTGTCATAAGAATACTTGGTCGATATTTTCCTGCTTTCGCCTTGCGCGTCCGCAAGCTCCGGATCGATAAGCCGGTACTGCTCTTTCAGCGTCAGCCGCCGCATCAGGTCATACCCGTACCGCGTGACCGAGCCGTCAGCGCCCTTTACTTCCGTAAGATTGCCCACAGCGTCGTACTTGAAATGAGTAGCGTTTCCGTTTTCATCGGTTCGCTTCGTAATACGGTCCATCGCATCATACTCAAACCCTTTGACGCCGCCGAGCGGATCGGTAATCGAAATGATCCTATTCATGCAGTCATGCGCATAGGTATATTTCGCCCCCAGCGCGTTCACAAAGGAAACAATTTGTCCGTTTTTGTTATACTCGTAGCTCTCGCTCGCCCCGTCCGCATTCGTGAGCTTCGTCACCCTGCCCAGCGCGTCGCGCTCGTAACAGACCGTAGAGCCGGCCTCATTCGTCTCGGACACCACAAGCCCCAGCTTGTTATAGATATAGGCCATGCTGCTTCCCAGCGGGTCGGTCTTTCGGATAAGCTGCCCCGCCTCATCAAACTCATTTTTATATATATTACCTTTCGAATCGTGAATCTCTATTACACTGCCAAATGCGTCGTAAACGTAATCGGTCTCCGCACCGTTTGCGTCCACCATTTTCACCATCCGATCAAGCGCATCATATTCTATCTTCGTTTCCGCACCGGACGGTGTTATAACATGCGTCACATTTCCATTTGGGTCATGGTCAAAAGAAGTCTGATATCCTTCCGGATCAATCACGCATTTGAGCCGATTCATCTTATCATGTTCATAGTTCCATTCTGCACCGTTCGCATCTGTCACTTTCGTAAGATTCCACATCCGGTCATATTCATAACTCGTCACGCCGCCGGCCTGATCCGTAATTTCCGACAATTCATCCACATTGTTATATGTACACCGAATCGTACCCCCATCCCAATCTACGAACTCCGTGACTTTCTCTTGTTTATTGTACGAGTAACGCCGCGTATTTCCTTCGGCGTTCACAACTTCCGTGATATTGCCCGCCGCATCATAACAGAAGCTCATGGCGTTCCCTTCGGGATCAGTCGCTTTGATCACACGGTTCAGCCCATCGTACTCGT
>Ga0123354_10014873_pt1 | contig 12121 bp, 6 predicted proteins | sample TergutLab28metaG_2_FD_97872 | JGI IMG/M metagenome (GOLD analysis project Ga0123354, IMG submission 97872) | Labiotermes labralis P4 segment gut microbial communities from Petit-Saut dam, French Guiana - Lab288 P4 | ecosystem: Host-associated > Arthropoda: Insects > Digestive system > Gut ... | reverse complement strand
TACTCCTGATGATGGGTGTGGTTGACACCCGAAACATGTAGAGTGAACTTGCAGAATAATAAATAGACTGCTTTGTGTTGCATCTCGTTGGACAATTATTAATATAGATCAGCGATGCACGGAGCCATAAACAAAATTACATCTTGCACTTCCTAGGTCCTCCTGGAATATAATGCTTTACATATCCTAGGTGCTTCTTGGGGTCAAAAGAGCCTTTTGAACATTCGTCTTCTGATATCTGCAGATCTGTAGATTACATAAATTTACATCTTTATCAACACAGATGTGAGACCTTCAAATATCAAAAACTTTTACACTGCAGAGCTCTCTGCAATTACCAGATCTTCTCGAATTATGGGGGTTCGCATGTTTCCTATTAATACTTGTTCTGTAAAAATTACTTTGGATTACAGTCTTCTGAAATGCTCCTTGTTGTCAAGGGAACATATGGAACGCAAGGCATTCCTTGCTGTCAAAAGTTCATCTCGATTCCCTATACTTTCCCCTGGAAGTCCTACTAATATGTGGACATTTTTCGCTTGGCTATAAAAGAAATTTCAGACCTCTTGTGAAACCCAAATTTTATTGCCGTGTTTACAAACATGCATTAACTGACTCCATCCTACGCCATATAAATCCACTTACAACCTTCCCCGCCCTTTGCTTAATGGCCGTCTTAATATTATCTTCGAACATAGTCTACGTTTGCTAATTGGCCTCTTCCTTTTAGGTTTACTGACGAAAATGTTTTATGCAACTCTCATCGTTCCCACGTGTGTCAAATGCTTCCTCCTTCTCATCATTATCATTAATGTATTTCTGTTGTTGTTGTCATCATTACTGTTATTGCAGTGCCAAAGATATGACGATGGTTATAGCTGCTATTTGTCTTAGGAATGGGCGACCGGGTAGCCAGGCAGTCAGTGAGAAGTTCTCGGTTGACTGGGGTACGTACATGTCCAGCCACAATGACGTCGTGTATATAAAGCTGGACGTGCGCGGTGCCAGAGGGCAGGGCTCTCGATCACTCTACCGGCACCTAGGGGGCGTCGAGGTGCAAGACCAGATCACCGTCCTCAGGTCAGTGGTTAAACTACCAGGACACTGCCTGCGAATTCTTACAGGAAAGATAAGTGACAAGCCAACTGTGTAAACGCATTTCAATTACACCATAAATATTTATATCAACGGAATTCTCCAAGCGAATGACGTATTTTGCTTCTTTTAGTTGTAAGAACTTGTGACAATACTCTACTATTGTTCTTTAAGACTTCTTTGAAGTTTAGTCCATTGTCTGCATGAAGAATGTGTGTATAATTTGAAGTTATAGGAAAAGAAACCTACGAGCACCCAATGGGATCCGTTAGATAAGGAAGTTTCTTACCGATTTCTTACTGCTTGGCTTAGTGAGGTAATAACCTCGGTTACATATCCTCTTGACTCACTCAAGACTGGGAAATTTGTGGGTATTAATGCACGCGTACTGACATGTATTGCAGATATCTTTTGGACAACCTCAAGTTCCTAGACGAGACAAGAGTGGGGGTATGGGGTTGGGGATATGGCGGCTACGTCACAGCCATGCTCCTCGGCTCTCAGCAAAATATTTTCAAATGCGGCATCGCCGTCTCTCCAATAGCTGATTGGTTATATTACAGTAAGTATCATTTATGAAAGAGACTTCCTAATAGCCAACATACAGGGAAACTTTTCTATTCATTTCCCTTTCCTATTACTTTAGAAGAGACGGATAAAGGTAAGGTAAAGTTCACCCTAGAACATGGATCTTCAACCCGCGGCCCGCCAGGTTGTATTATGCGCCCCGAGGTCACACACGTAAATTTTCTATATACTACAAAAATGTCACAGTAATTTAGGCAGTTAGGTGTACCACTTACTGTTACATTTCCACAAGCAGCCCGTGAACCAGCCCACAGTAAGAGGTGTGGTTCTTTCCCATAAAAAGGTAGGAGATCCCTGCCCTAGAACATGCCATGTAGGCATAGAGTGATGGTAAGTTACTTGAAAGTTGTGGAAGTCAAACATGTTTACCGTGCGGTAAATGACGTGCACTTCGTAATTAAGCAAATTATTTGCACATTTTCTTTGGGAATGCAAACGAACGGGTGTCGAATTATCTGTCACCACCTTGACCAAACGCACTGCAAAAATAAATGAGCAATGCTTTACTTTACCCTTCGTGTACAGCAGGCGGAATACCTTCCCCACACTTAACGCAAAGCGTATCCGAAAAAAAGTACTAAGCTTCTCTCCATTTTTTCCTCACCACCTGTCTTCACCACTCAGGCAGACGGCTCAGACGAGAGGTAGTCTGTTCTATGGAAATGAAGGACCAACACCTAAGTTTCTAAATTTGCATTAGTAGGTCTGGAACAAGGTCGAGCCTAATTTGAAATTAAAATCTCTTCATTACAAACGAAGACGATAGTGTTAAGAACAGTGGTTACAAATACAAAAATATTATGATAATAAAAACAAAAGACATACCCAATGACTGCTTTAATGTCACACTACTTGTCTGTAGTGTTATTTACTAAGACACACAAAAAGAAGTTCAGTAAACAGCATACAAATAATGCGAAATTTAAAAATATTCATCGCCCTATGATTATTATATAAGGGACAAGTACTCTGTGGATAAAACGGGAACCCTCTAATCTCTTCCCGATGATTTCTATTTCATATCTACCTCACATTTCGATCGACCTTAATCTGAATCCGGGATGCACAAATCGCGGGCGACGGGCTGCATGGGCAACTATAATGTGTATGGTAGCACCTAATAATTGTGGGTCCTCAGAATGGAAATTGCTTCATGTTATCCTTCTGGCTCCTAGAAGTTTTGGAAGATTTTTCCGCCCCTGATCTAAATAACATAGGAAGTTGAAACAATGTCATTAATAACTCAAAAATCTTGAAATACACCATACGCAATTATCTATCCTTTGGAGAATTCGGATTTCTCACAGAGATGGTGTTGTAGTCAATCTGTCGACCAACAAACGCACTTAATACGATACAATAAAACACTATTCATGACAAGTATAAAATTCCTACATGTTTCGGCACCAGGACGCCATCCTCTGGGTGTCCTCTAGAATAAAGAAATACAAGTCCAACACGCTAATCTAGGTACTGATGACCCTCATAAGAATGAATAAAATGTCAAAATTCTAGATCAGCGTGTTAAACTTGTAGTCCTTTGTTCTAGAAAACTCCCGGAAGAAGGCACCCCGGTGCCGAAACAGGCAGGAGTCTCAAACTTGTTATAAACTATATTTTATTGTATTTTATTAAGAGCACTTGATGGTTGGTTGACTGACTGTAACGATATGCAAGGTACGAGTTACATAAAATTCGCAGGTGTTGTTTTAGATACAAGTAGTCTTGTGGGATTTCATGCCGTGGTAACAGATAAACAGCTGCCGACATTTCGAAGCCAAACAGTCTAAGATGGCTTGGACGTCCGTAAGAATTTATCTGTCTACGCAGTATAATTCGCCCGAAGACCTGAATCTCCTTCTACTCGATTGTTGACAAGGAGTCTTGACCACTTCAGTGCCCAGTAATTACTTTATGTACGAAGACGCTTGACATTAAAAACTTCTACGTTCTTCCCACACAGTGTTTTCATGTGTTGTGTGTGGATCTCAGAACACAGGGCGATTATTTATCTATACTTTTATAGGCGACAGAGCGCACGTTTACTACGTGGCAGTGGCGTACCGGAGTGGGGGTTCAAACCCCCCCCCCCAAAAAAAAATTCCGAAGGCCCTCCAAAACCGTGCCAACCTCAACCCGATTGTGAAAACTATTAAAAATTGCTGAATTTAGGACGCCAACACAAGATGTTCGAAAAGAAGGCAGTAAAATTCTAAAACTACCTAGGTTCGCAATTGTTTTACATTAGCAATTACAAATAAATTGGTTGTCATCATAAATAGTCTTAAAGTACCAAAAATTAAGAAAATTTTACTATATGAAATGAAATTTCTTGTACTAAATTACAGCTGCCTCCAGGACCCCTGACTAGGGGGTACTGCCCCCAGATCCCCCTTCTCTCTGTCCTCTGTCCTCAATTGAATTTATTGAATCCTCCCCCCCCCCCGAACAAAATTCCTGGGTACGCCATTGCTATGTGGTACACACTGAATCTATCACTGGAGTTCAGGGTAATATTAGCTTTTAAAACTTTAACAACCCACTAAATTATAACCAGACTGTATGTGAAGTACGTCCCTGATACAGTGGCATGTTCCGCAGATTCGGCGTTTACGGAGCGCATTCTGGGAGTACCGGGTGAAAACTACAAAGGGTACGTGGAAGCGGATGCGACACAGAGAGCACGTCACGTACCTAGCCACTCCATGTACCTGCTGCACGGCCTGGCAGATGTTACTACACCTTACCAGCATGGCGTCGCCCTCGCGCGGGCACTCGCAGAAGCTGGAATCATCTTCCGCTATCAGGTGAGTTTCCTACAGGGAGTATTTTTCATCGCCGGACTCAGCACTGCACAGAGGGTGGCACCATCGGTCACCATACACCAACAATGACGCCTGATCTAAAGCGAGCATTCCAGCGAGACATTACACGCAGGTAACACTATCTCTCGCAGCCACATTAGCTTGAGTCTCTTCAGTTTCTACCCGAAGTTTCAAACGCGCAAGAGCTGCATGTGGGTAAGAGTGTGTTATCTGACTACCCCCACACACAACTTCTAAATCAACAGGAAGTTGGGCATTACACCTCTGCCAAATTCTCCCTGTTTAATGGCTTTTGTCACCGTCATATCCAGGCATATGTCTAGCCTTTATCCTTCATTCGTCCTCACTAAACAGTTCCTGCAGTTTATGAAGTACAGTAAAATAACAAACTGACCTGTTGCAGAGCTACGCAGACGAAGGCCACCTTTTGATGGGGGTGCTCGAACACGTGTACCGATCCATGGAGGACTACTTGAAGGAGTGCCTTAGCCTGGATGAAGACGAGCAATCATGAGGCTAAGCCTCCTCTATGTACAAACTATGGCCTATTCAAACCGGCCGCATTTGTGCATATCTATTACGTAGGGCCTACATATACTGTTGCCTAAAGCTGAAACACAGGTGATCAATTTTGCGTTTAACACTGGAGTGACAGAAGAACTGCAAGCACTCCGAACAAGGTTGTGAAATACATTAAGGCGCGAAGCGTCGTTTCCTTGAGTTGGAAAGGTCGAAGAAGCTATGATCTTTCTGCTGCTTACTATATCTGAATTCTAGACGAGCAATAAATCTACGATCAACAATGAATGTGAAGTTACTGTGAAGGAAACACAAGTAGTCAATTCTGTCAAACCAAAATCATTTGAGGGATTCATAGAGGGGAAAAAGACCCTTATTTAAGCACTTCTTTATCTACTTTGAGTGACAATAATAACGGAATGTGTGTGAATATGATCCAAACTGAAGAATCAAATGGAGCTGTGGTTGTGACTTACATAAATCAAAAAAGAAAAATGGTGTGAAACAGAGGTAACTGCAGTCATGTTGAAGCGGGAAGCCTTGTTGAAATCACATGAACTCTTCGAGTGCTGGCACAATCAGGGAGACTATTATTTAAAATGTAGGTAGGCCTACTTTAAAATGAGACCGTGTGTGCACTTGACAGCTACAATGTGCATAAAAATGTAAGAGACCTCAAACTATGTTTGAGAGATGCTAGACTCGTAGTATCCTGAAATTGTTTTAACTCAAATACAAGTCTTAAAGCGTGTTACACAAATTTAGTGATATGAGCAAGAAAGACGAAGAGAAATCATCAAATACGTTTCCTCCGCATGACGTATCTTGTCACGACTTATCTTCTAGCGAAAATTTCACTTCAGACTTTGTAAATTCTTTGTGTTGTTCATATTGTGCATTTTCTTAAATTCCATACTTGTAACAACCAACAAAACGCAACAATGAAAATACAATAAAATAGATCACAAAACACGCTTCACATCAGATGCCAACTAATACATGTTTCGGCACCAAGGTGCACTATCGGGGATTTCTTCAGCAACAAAAGTTCGTAGTTCCAACTAATATTTCAGGCACTATTCACTCATATTTCCATCATAAAAGTTAAAAATCTTAAAATGTTAAAAATCCAAATTACACATCCACATTGCTGCATCAACACTGCCACACAACCACAGTCGCAATACTTCTTGGAAATGTACGTGAATAGTGTCTGAAATAAAAGTTGGACACACAAACTTTGTTAAACACTCTATTTTCCAGATAATGCACAAATATATAATTCGTAGATACAATTAAAATTATAAAATATTTAAAAAGTGCTCCAACATGTTTCGGATCACAGAGGATCCGTCATCAGGGAGCCTCATACAGTGCTTGGCTAAAATTACAAGAATTGTTCTATCGTGTCCGTTGACATGGACGTGATCGGTGTTATGGCAGCAAATTCTGACCCGCTGGGCGTGTGTGCAGTTCAGGGAACTACACACACGCACCGACCACGTCCATGTCAACGGACATGATAGTGTAATTCTTGTAATTTTAGCCAAGTACTGTAAAAGCCTCACTGATGATGGATCCTCTGTGATACGAAACATGTTGGAGCACTTTTTAAATATTTTATAATTTTAATTGTATCTACGAATTATGTATTGTGCATTAGTTAGAAAATAAAGTGTTTAATTGTCATTGATGCATGGTGCAAACATGAAGACAAACAATGTTGTTGAAGAACTCCCTGCTGATGGCACCTTGGTGCCGAAACATGTGGGAGTTGGCACCTGAAATGAAGCGTGGCTTGTGATCTACTTTACTGTATTTTAATTGGTGCATTTTGTTGGTTTTTAAAAATATGGAATTCAGACTTCGGTTTCGGATTCACTGTATCTGAATGTATTAGGAATTTCGGGATGCTATGACAGGCTGTTACATTTTACACATGATCTACACTCACGGCCTACTGAATCATCCTCTCAAAGAGACAATCTAAGGTCCCCCACTCCCGGTTAAAATATAGGCTACTTTAACGTATTCACATTAAATCTACAGAAAATCAAAAGTTTAGTCTTAAAATATGATGATAATACTGTTACAATATTAACTCGCGAAAACCTCTGCTCTTACGCACCCAATGGTTACGGCACACACTAGCACACTTCTTACCCCACCTCAAGCTGTCCGGAAATTGCTCACTATACTAACACTTCTTGTTAACTTCTTGCGCTGCTGCACTTGCATTGGCAACATAGACGTTTGATTTACGAAAGCCATAGGCATTTCTAAGGTGCTTGGATTCAATTGCGGCAAAAAATAGTCCGTTAGGATACACACTATGCGATTAGGATCGTTTCGGTGTAAAGGTATTCATACTGTAGTAAGTGACTGAAATAACCTCGGTTCAGTTCAAGTGATGCCTACAAAAATCCAATACTATATACTTTTATAAACTGGCCACGTGGAGGAACGTGCTACATAGACAAAACAAACAGGGACAGATGCTTAGAGAAAAATAATCACTGAACACATTTCCGTATTAAAATACCACACTACTTCCCAAAGGTAAGATCATAACAAAAGAAACTCCTAACACAAAAAAAAAGAAAATGCATTTACAAAAACATCGTTAATAAACTGAAATTAATATTCACGTCTGATACATATCATTTGGCATAACCACGTTTCGTCTGAATGTTGTTTAAGGAGGTCAATGTTTCTGTACAAACCAACGTTTCCCACTTAGTAGTCTGATTTGGGCTTAAGAAGTGAACCTTCTCTGCAACTAGAAGTAGCATAACAAAGTTTCCTCCTAGCTTTCCAGGAAGTATCTCGATAGTGATAATTTTGACTAGATCGATAATAAAGAAAACCACTTCCAAAAGTGCAAGCAATAATTGAATCGATAATGCGTATTAGAAATGTCCGCTGTTTTGGATTCCCGCTTGCAAGTATATCTTTTTGGAAGAGGTAAAATAATGCATTAAGGGTGACTGGACACATCACAACTGTCCATGCAGAACGATCAAAACAAATACAAATCACACGACCTCACACACTAAAATGAAGCAAAATTCGATAGCGCGTTTTTCATGTATCGGAACCCTATAACTAGAAAAGAAAGGGTTATAGACTGAAAAGACAAATAGCGGGCATTTTTGGCCTTGAATATTAGTCCCCTTTCTTAAACACCCCGAGAGTTTCCTAGTTATGAAGAGTTCGTAGGGACTTAAGGCTGAAACAAAATATCTGTTAATCGTGCTTCAACGGTATAAATTAAATACTAATGCTTACCAAAGATTCAAATCTCCTGTTCTTGGCGTAGAATGTAATGAATTCCATAGATGGCTATGCTGCTTTCCGATAGACTAGCTGCAACTGAAAGATGCCTTTCCACGGCGTCTCTTGTGTGTAAAAGGTCCGTGTGTGTATAGTATCCAGACCCACGAATTCCCATAAATATTCCCTTTGTTGTTGAAAAACAAATCTGATTTAAGCAAAGGCAGTAGTCTCTCTTCGTACCTACTGCTTTAGTAAGTATGACTACCAGTACACTGGTATTGCACGGTGTAGCACTATACAGTTCATTCATTGCCTCTAACACTTGCAGCGATTTACATGCATTTTCTCAAACACGTTAAAACGCTGCGCATCAAAAGAACTGAAGGCCGTCTTCTTTAAATTATAATTTTTAAAACTACATACAAACACAAAACACCACAATTACACCCAAACAATTCAGGAATATGTACCCAAACATCGGAGTGTGGAAGCCGTATTTGAATGAATTTGAATGAAGACATCACGAAGTGCTTGGATACGTATAGCAATACTAATTTGTACGTCAGCACAATTGTTTCTATTACACAAGGTAATATGTAGGCCTACATATTACCTTGTGTAATAAAAAAGGTTGTGCTGACGTACAAATTAATATTGCAATACATAAAGCCGTATTTATTTAACAACTGAACGAATAAGTACAAATGTGGAATATTAATATCTGAGGGCCGTTCTGTGGGCTCTTCTTGGTATTACTATGTTATATCGCCTTCAAACAACACAACCAACGTTGTACCTAAGTTCATTCAAACTTATGTCCAATATAAGTTAAAATTACACCACTGGCAACATACTAATATATTAAACAAGGTCACCTTCAGACCTCACAGGTACTCAAATATGCAAACCTCTCCTTTGGGTTTGAAGACAAAACTTCGAAGACGGTTCATAATCGAAATGTGTTAAAATTTAAGACGCGAAATGTTTAAATGTTACAGAGGAAATCAACATTATAAATTTTTCACTAATACATTAGGTAACTGATTTCAATAAGAATACAAACACAATAAACATCAATAGAATTATGTAATAAAATCTAGAATCAGAGAAGATTTACACTACTTGAAAAGAAATATTCTTAATTTCCTCTTACTATCATTCTTGTAAATGCATCAGACTCCATGACTGTAAGATTTCTTTGCAGAGTACAGGACAGTCTGTCCGTCTGCGACTTATTTCCAGCGTCTAAAATATACCGACTTGAAATGCTGGCCGGGTAGCTCAGTCGGTATAGCGACTGACTACGGGCTGGACGGTCCGGGATCGGATGCCGGTGGGGACGAGATTTTCCGTCCGTGCAGACCAGCCCTGGGGCCCACCCAGCCTCCTGTAAAATGGGTACCGGGTCTTTCCCGGGGGTAAAGTGCGGCCGGGGGCGTGCTGCTGACCACTCACCCCCTTCTAGTGCCGCGGTCATGGAAAAGTAGAGCTATACCTCTACCCATCCTCTGGGCCACACCGGGCCTATAACGGGATCACTTTACCTTTTTTACTCTCTTTAAATGCGACTTTGGAGATTTTCACTGAAGACTATTGGGCAGTTCCGACTGTCAGCCACATTAATAATGCTTATATTACATGCGTCCATAAACATATTTTATATGTGATATATAAACAACTTTACAGATTTTCTTTTTCAATTCCGTGCAAAGGACTTTCACTGGGATGTTCAATCTTAATTCCTAGTTCACAGCAGATTGACAAAAAAATCAATTCACATTTAAATAAGAAGGTCAGTGTACCACACAAATAGAGAATTTTGGATATTCGCTACGGGCACCTTCTACTAACTGCTTTTTATTATTCCCACCGTTAACCAGTAGGGACGCTTAATGAATTCCAAAGTACGTCGTCGGTAATTGAGTGTGTGAGCGAGTGTTTGTGGGTGAGTGTGTTTGTGTGTGTTTTTTGAGTGTGCGTGAGGATGATACAACTTTCAGTCCATGTTCCTTCAACTTTGCTTAGACAGCTTACAATAAAACCAACTAGAAGCACAGATTTCTCAAATTTATTTTTGGAATAAAGATTTACATGTTTCGGACAGTTCCTCTGTCCATCATCAGGAGTTTTTCACTGTACACACAGCAATGGTATATGTTATGCAGGTTTGCTGACAGCTTGCGAGCAGGATCAGGACGTTCTGTCCTGATCCTGCTTGCAAGCTGTCAGCTGTAATATACCATTGCTGTGCGTACAGTGAAAAACACCTTATAATGGACAGAGGAACTGTCCGAAACATGTAAATTTTTATTCCAAAAATAAATTTGAGAAATCAGTGCATCTAGTTGGTTTTATTATAAGAATTTATCACGATGCACGGTCATCTGAACGTCAAATTACTTAAACGAGTTATAATAACTAAAATGTTTAGTGCTGAACACCGCAACTATTCGTGACCCGCACACAGGAACATACGCAAACACTCAACCTGTCTTCGTGAATGTTGACGGCCGTTACCGGTCGTGTTGTTTTCAACAACATCTCATTGCATAGACTATGCCCATATTCGTAATCGCGCCCAACGCTGGTTGTGTTGTGCTGAGAAGGAAGGCCTGTCACTAAGCAATATTCAGCCGAACTTTATTATCTCCTCCAGTCAAAAAATAAGAGAATCTGAAAAAAAAAAAAGACAACTCACAACACAGTCAACAATGGCGTCACTTCGAAATTACGAGTTGTCAAGTTCTGAACATTTCGACATCTTCCGTCAAATAACTTAATGTGTTAGGCATTTATTCAACCGCACTGAAAACACCGGAATGGGACCCTACGCGAAGGTGTCAAAATTCTTAATGGATTTAGTTCATCAATAATACACTCCCAAAATTGTGTAATGTCCATAAAACGCGCGGTTCGTACATTAGGCTCTTTGCATTTTTTCAGATGTCTTCCTACTGTAGGCAAAAACAATACATCCGGCCCAGACCCAATAGAACTAGTCCCTGTGTCTCAAAGACCCAGTAAATAAATAAATAAATAAATAGATAAATAAATAAATAAATATGAAACGCTTCGGTGTAGCGTTATGACTTTCATTTTAAGCTAAAACAGACTGTACTTAGCCTCTTCGCTCAGGACAATCTCTGTAGTGTTAGTCAACACGTAAAATGTATATCACTCTTCTAAAGGGTTGGACTGCTCATATGATTATCTAAAGGGAGAAAAGTGGCTTCTGTGTAGCCGTGTTTGCGCTTATGATTTCAATGTGACCTGTCTTTCTAAGAAATCTTTAAGCATAATTTATCTTGAAGGAGCTTACATAGATGGTAAATGACTTTATGGAAATCACTACATAAATACGACGCTTTGTGTGCCATGAAAATGGAGCTTTCTGTGTTGCCTACGTGGCCTTCTTTGACCCCAACGTTATACAGGAGGCCATACTGCTTAATTCATTGTCAGCAAGCACAGTAAGGGTCTGGATAATGTACAATGGCCTTGGACAGAAACAGTGCCCAAACCATTGCCTCCCCTGATGTTGAATTTTGAAAATTTAAGTATACTTTCTTTTATTTCTTTAAGTGCGGAAGAGGTGATGTAATTTCTGAGCTTACAGATTTGGAATGTACTGTATCAGTAACAAAAATCAATGCCGTAAATTGATTCTAATAATTCTTAATATCATCTAATTTCGTAAATATGTGAATTCGGTACATATGTATATATATATATATATATATATATATATATATATATATACATTTTATTTTTTATTTAAAAACAATACAAACTGTTTTTCTTCCGGTGCGTTTCTTTTC
>Ga0123354_10014871_pt1 | contig 12122 bp, 9 predicted proteins | sample TergutLab28metaG_2_FD_97872 | JGI IMG/M metagenome (GOLD analysis project Ga0123354, IMG submission 97872) | Labiotermes labralis P4 segment gut microbial communities from Petit-Saut dam, French Guiana - Lab288 P4 | ecosystem: Host-associated > Arthropoda: Insects > Digestive system > Gut ... | reverse complement strand
AGTGGACCCCGTTCCAGACCCACTACTACTCAGAAAATCTGGTAGCGCCGGGGATCGAACCCGGGACCTCTGTATCTGTAGCCAGAAACTCTGACCACTAGACCACAGAGGCGGTCCTTTACCATTTACAGATATGAATATTATATTACTTTGAAAACATAAAGTTTACCTTGACCATATCAGGTCCTGTAATGAACAGGTAAAAGGTATCTTCTGCCATGAATGTGAAGCCTGTCATAGCCACAGAATACACTGCACCACCCACACATGGGACCATGATGACAGAAACCTGTAGTATGAGAATTCATAAGCACCAGCTTTCCACAGATACAAAGCTGAAGTGTGTGTCCATGTCCTGGTCCTCCATTAGACTGTTCTGCAGTTCAAAGTGTTCCATGTGACACACATGGAAGTCCATCACCACTGAACTGGGTTAATTTAAAATTCATTATGTGGAATATTACTGTGTATAACAAAGAAAACGGGTTCGAAAACGGGCAAGACTTTGTAAATAATTAACATGATCCAAACATTTTATATTTCCAACTCTAACAATAACACACTTCAAACCTTCATCACACTAATTACATCCCAGTAGTTGCTACCACACAGCCATCCTTCTGAGAATGTCCTAAAAAATGTCAAGTTTTTATGATTTTTATGGTACACTGACAAAATTGTGAAAAGCAAATACTAACTTCATCATGTACGTCCATCTGTCTGTTCACATGGAATAACTCCGCTCCCACTGCTGGACAGATTTTAATGAAATTTGTTATTTTTCTAAAAACTGTCACGAAAATTCAAGTTTCATTAAAATCTGACAAGAATAACGAGCGCTTTACAAGAAGACTGATATACACATGTTCATATCTTGCTCAGTTCTTCTTAGAATGAGAAAAGTTTCAGATAAAGGTTGTACAAAAAATTAAAACACATATTTTATGTTCAAAGACTTTTACAAATATCATGCTGTTTATGGGACATGGAAAAATGTAGCAGATCCAGGCAGGCCACAGATGACATGATGTATGTGCATTTCATGCTAGGAACCTAAATTTACAAACACATATGCTTATAACATGTAATACTAACTGCTTTTCTATTGCGACAGTGGTTGCAAGAATGTGCCTCAATATTATGTCATACATTGCCTGTCTCGTTAAATTAGTGCCTGCAACGAGTAATTTTCGTTCCAAATCTGACCTCTTCTAAACACTATGGACTCACTGTACTTGCAGTGTGCTCCATACAGATGCATATAAGATGAAAAAACACTTACATTGAACAGAGGCCAAGCAGTAACTTTTCCAAGATGGAAGCATCTAAACATCTGCCTGTTGTATGTGATAAACTTATCAAGGAATTACTTGCAGATGGTGGATATAACCATGATAAAAGTGACAGCCAGTATGCGGTTAACATCATCAGAAGCACTAGTGAGAATATTCTGGTCTATGGTACGTCACCATTTCTATCCAATGTGTTGAACCCAGTACCATGAAAGCTCACGTCATGATTTGGTAAGTGATAACACAGTAGATAACTGTATACTGTACCAAATATTCCCTGGATATTCCTGTATGCTTCAGCTTTTAAATCATCTGGTATGTGATATACTCTAAATTAGGACTTCCATTTTATGAACTCATGAGGAGAAAGTGGAGGGATAGGCAACCAGAAACTCCTTCCTTAATGTGATTATTATTGACACTGTCATGCCATGAAAGTATGCAGTACATTTACTGCTACACAAATTGAAGGAATGGACTGAGATCTTCCTTTACATAATAGCATTGAAAACAACATACTTATATGCTAATTCTCAATGTGTTTCAAATAATGCAATACCTGTGGAGTAACTCCTGAAGACAGAACATTTCTCAGAAATGTTAGCATAGCCAGTGAGAGACTCGACTCCTTCCTGGATACGAGCACCTCCTGGGTCATTCAGTCCAATAACAGGGACTCCAACCAGCATGGCTTGATCCATAATCTTCAACACAGCATGTCACATGTCACATCACACACTTGAATAAGGTCAGCTGCATTTGTGTCTGTAATGAATTTACAAAGCTTTGCGAGTATTCTGATACAATTATAAAATAACCACCTATTGCATTAATACACATATTACTAAAACACAAACTGTGTCATGAATACTGTGTGCCACATAAGGTAAATGCTATGCACTGTTTCATTTTAAAATGAGAAGCCCCGAAATATACATGGACAATAATTTACACAACAAATATTCAAACAGCAACTGATATCATATTCCATTCACCACAATTCAAGCTAAAGCTCCATTCAATGTCTTTCTGTTCCTGGAAACAAGAAAATAACTGGAAGGCTGCAACTTTGATTTAATTATGACATAACACAACAATTAATACATGAAGTCAACAGAGAAGCAAACACTTATTTTCACAGGTCTCTCGTAACTGGAAAATAAGACATCATTGTATTTAAATGCAAGGGGAGTAGTTTGAAGGACAGAAAAATAAATGTTACGAAAGCAAATAATTTTCGTAATCTTTCTGCTTATGTTACTTTCCAATCAATCCACACAAAAGACAATGGTGAAGAACCATGTGATTTGTTTTAGAACGCAATAAAATGCATTTTAATTTGCATATCTCATTATCACATATGGTAATAAATAAGGATTGTTAAACTTTTTGAACCTATTAACAACCTTGCAATTCATGTGGCTCATGCACACATTACTTTCTCTCACCTTACCTTCAGTTTCTCCATTCCAAAACCTGTGCAAGTATGTTCTACAAACATACCATACTCAACAAAAGTTCCTGGATCACATAACAGACGCACCCTTTCTCGTGCTGTCAGTTTATCCTGTAAATATACCCAGACCAACAGATTACATAACTAGGAGTCCCAACATCAACCCTTCCAATACCATTTGATAGTCCAATGATTTGCATATCAGTGCCGTAGCCAAAGATTTTTTTTGGCACCCTGCCTACTAGTTACTGACCCTGCGTAAGTAATCGTAACAGGCCAAAAGTTAAACAGCTTCTTGCTGAGTGTGAAGGTCGGCAGGGGCCTTCAATCTTCTTCCTCCACTACATTCCTTCAAGATTCGTATATTGTAAATCCTAACACACAAATTACACTTTAAAAACTTAAATAGTATTCGGTATTCTGTATTGGTAACATGAGAATAGTAATAATAAACAGTGACCATGCTACCTATTTAATGCTGCACCTTCATATGCTGATCATCAATCCCACTCAGTCCACTACCTAATAAAGCTTTTTTTTTTCGTTTCTCTTCGATTTGCTGGTTCACTCTCGAAGTGTGTGCTGCCGTCGAATATTGGATACGCTCAAAAAACGCCACAATTCCAACCTATGTACGTTGGTCGCTAAACCAGACGTACGTAACTTAGCGCCATCTTTCCTTGTAAAGACGTATGATACTACTTTCAGTGAATTTGGTATCCATTTACATATTTACTGTCATTAATTATAATTGGATTTAAAGGACAGCTTGAAAAATATGTGGATAATAAAAATAAGGCGAAGTTGATATAAGACATCTGAATGTAGCGCCTTATGTTACATTTGAACTTAAACCTGGAACTATTTTTCACACAGGAAGGTCGTGTCGACATCTGTCGGCTGTCGTCTGTCTGTGAGTGTTCACAGATCGTGGTGTTAAAAATCTTATAGAATTAAACAATTGTGGCAATTTTTTTTTGCGTTTTAGCCGAATTTAGTTATTGCATTGTTAATGAGTCTCAATACTTTGTTTCCAACGCTCCATGGCTCCATAGTTAGGGAGCCGTAAACAGATGATTGTGTTGTAAAAAGCCTTATGACAAGAAGAGACTTTGGTTGAAAAGTGAAAGAAGGAGAAAGTCAAAATGATGAAAAGCGGGCTTCCGAAAAAGGAGGGGAAGATGCGAATTAGGGCCTTCCCGGTGAGTTTTTATGGTACTCTTATTGCATACGTCGACGTAAATTTTTGAATGGTGAATACATCGTTGTTTATGTTCATTTCATGGTCCTCATGGTTGCCAACTTGGTCATCTCAGCAGTAAACACAAAACATGAATTTACATATCTGTTTGCATAGATTGGTTTTTCTTCATGAAATTTTACTGTTGTGTATGCAGTGACGATAATAAACTGAAAGAGCAGATTGTAGCCATAGTTGCAAATTGTGTAGGTCCTTTACATGGTTGTTAAGGTGACTTGCACAAGAGGTTATTCCATTTTAGAATGGAATAGCATAGAATTTACTTACATTCGATCGATTCTTCTCTGGGCTAAACGAAAGGGTGTCATGATATAAGTGTAAAACTTATTTTACCTAGAAACCATAATAACTAGTTCACACAAAAATTTTAACATACACATACCATTGCACAGTCTACAGATACAACATAACATGATACGGTATAACTATGAATGTTACTTCTTGTACAAAACAACATTACCAATGCTTAAAATTTATTTAACTACATAATTTTAAGAAGTATTTACAAACTGTTCAGTGTAGACACATATGCTAGTCCAAGAAGCTTTTTGTATATGTCCCTATGAAACTTCAGAATTTTCAGTTGATGCGTTCTTCAGTAGAGTAGAAAGAAATCTTGAATACAGTAACTGTCCGTCTGCTCCATGGTGCCTGCACAGTTTCTATTATGCATGTGACAAGGGTAAGATATTTTAAGGGGATGTGTTGGTGAAGATCAGTAAACCTGTAATCTACATTGCTGATAGACAAATTATGTGAAATTACTGGATGTAAATTCAGCTTAGAAAAAAAAGATCCCTCAAACTGATAGTGCTTTCAATGGAGAGTTTACAGATGATGTGGCACATCATACTGGCCCCCTCACACCCTTGAATAAGATAGCGTATTATTCATGTTTCTGTATTCATTAATACACACACATTTGTACAGGACCAGGATAGCATAGTTGGGTATAGTGACTAGATTTTGGGCTGGATGTTCCGGGGTTTGAATCACAATGGAGGCAAGAGATTTTTCTTTTCTCCAGAATGTCTAGACTGGCTGTGGGGCCCACCCAAAAGTCGGTTCAGTGGGACCAGGTTACTTTCCAGTGTTAAAGTGCCCAGGATGTTATACTGACCACTCACCTCCATCTTGTGCTGAAGTATAGAATGAGTGGAGTTATACATCTATTCCTCTTATATACCTTCATAGTGTGGACATGGATAGCTTAATTTTTTAAATGTGTTTATATTATCCAATACACTAATTAACAATTTAATTATAGGTATCTTGCTTTCCACAGTTGACGTATGGAGCAGTGGTGATAAAGATATGGTGAAATTCAGGTCCATTGGTCATGTTATATACTGATCTACCAAGTTACTTGATGTGGTATTGGTGTACCTGTCTCATATCTGGTTCAGCTGCAGGTTGTTCGGACAGGTTCTTGGGGCCTACAATCTCCCCATGTAGTTGCTGGAATAGCACCTTCCAATATGCAATCATATCAAAGTCCACATAAGTACTCTTACAGTAGTTTGTTCACAATATCAGTATGTATTATTATAGTCTCCAACGTGCTGAGAAGCTGTAATTCATATATGCTAGTACTGTAAAGTGATCACATGAACTAGAACATGCCTTGTTGGCTTTATATTTATCTATACTAGAAATCCCTCCCACACGCACACACACAAATCTCATGAGTGTAAGATTTAGAAGTTCTGGAGAACCACTGATTTAAGTTGTAGGTGTTCTGGACCTGTCCCCAATCCAGGAGGGATGCTAGCAATGCCTTTATGTCAGGTGGTGGATTGGTTGTGAGTGGTGTTTCAGCATGTATGAAACTAGCCAAACAAACAGTTAATAAATCAAGTAGCAGATTGGTGCTATTAAAGCTGTTCGTGAACAAAGTAAGCAATTTAGATTTAAAAACATTGTTAGTTAGGGTTTAAAAAAACCTTTCACTGGTGGTTCAAGTAAAACTCAGCAACACATGAGCGAACAAATTAGCAACTGATTTGAAGACAAAAAGTAAGGTACATACAATATGAAACAACAAAAACAGTGAGTAAAAGTTAATGGTGTATCATCCCATAGAAGATCTGTAAATATAACTTAACTTACTGTAGTTCCTGAGGATGATTCCAAGAAGTGCCCATAAACGTGTGGGGGTACTCATCCACTAATGTAGAAACTTCTGTCCAATGCAGCTGTGCGTGTGTGTTTGTTTGTTTGTTACTGTTAAGGTCTGAAGTCCAGTATTTTTACCATTTTCTGGTATTGAAATATTTGGTTACTGCACAAAAAATTGAATTTCTATTATGATGAAGCTAGATATTCCGTTCTTGATTGCAAGTTTAAATCTATGCTTGTTTGTCAGGATCGTCTGATGAGAGTCTGTGGCATTGAAACTTCTTGCAACCATGTATGTAAAAATGCTTTACTTAATGATACTTAATCACTAGCTCATATTTTATAGGACCAAATGCTAGAATGATTAGTGAATAATGAGTCGGAGAAGATGTCAGAGGAGGTGGTTGTTGACCTGTTGAGTTACTTCACTTGCATTTATCTGGTTGGATTGAGAAAGAACATGGAACAACCAGAATAATCTCCATACTGAACTTTAAACCCAAGACAAAGTTTCAAATTAAACCTTTGCCTATTTTTTTAAATAATAATTGGTGGCACTGTGGCCTGTGTCCTTTCTATGTATTGAAACTGTGATATATTGCAGTATTTTATTACATTGGAAAGGGCAGGACAGCTTCAATTGCAATTAGAGGACCAAAGGGTTATTATCTGTCTACTTACAAGTTTTTTTTCTGGTATTGATTATGAGTTGGAAGCTTCAGATGGATCAGGTGCTCCAAAGTTTTGCTCCTTAACACTTCAAATACAAAAGTGTGTGTGTTTGAGTGTGTGTGTGTGTGTGTGTGTGTGGTGCTGTTCAGTATTCCTCTGTAATGTGACTGTCACATATGCAGAATGTTATCTGTTCTTGTATATATTTAAATATTCATTCCTTCACCTTTAAAATACAGGTGTTTTAGATTACACGTATTGGATTATGCTTAACCTTTTTCCAGTAACTCGTGATTTGTAAATGAATAATTAAAGATTAAAGTTTTGATGTGTTTGGTATGTGAAGTGCAAAACTGTTGAATGTCACTCATGAACTGCGTACACACTGTGCTTGTATTTATTGTTGCCTAACAGAAATTGAGTAAAACAAAAACTTGGATAAATACGGAGTGTTGAAATGAAAAGCACAATAATTTTATCAGCAAAATTGAGCCTAAATGTATTTTATGCACGCACATTTCTTGATGTTATGAGAGCATGAATATAGTTGAGTCAAATGAAGTCTAACTCATTTAGATGCTGTATAGGTGTGCCATCAGCTGTTTTGAACTTATCCACTATGAGAGAAGTATAAATAATTCTCTAACTTTTCAGCATCTTTGTCAGTTAACCATTGACGCTGGAATTAAATCCCCCCCCATTGGCCGTTCGGCTATTTAAAGGGCTCACTGCGCGACATATATATATATATATATATATATATGTCATTCGGTGGCTAAGGGTTAAGTTTGGTTTGAATCTTTGGGACTTAGTTCTTGAATACCACAAGCAAAGTGTGCTTGGAATACGTGACATATTTTCTTTCAACCTAGATGTAATTCACATTGCTAACTTCCTTGAATTTGTGATCTTTGGGTACATAAACAGGCTTCAAATAGACGTACATGTGCCTTTGCTGTACCTTTTTATATAGGTTTAGTGTAGTGCCACTATTGTAAATGACTTCACTTGCGTGTCACTTTCCACTGGGTAACTAGCACTATACAACAAGCATACTTACTAGCTCATTATCAGACAGCTTGTTGGAGAGAGTGCTAGGTCTTGATGACTCATCTGCAGTAACCATGCCCATTTTTAGTGATGTGTGCACCAAATATAGTTGAGGCAGGAGGTGGTGTACAATGTGGACAGTTTTCCTGATACATCATTTCCATGCATGAAAACAATTTGTGATTATGTGAAGAGGTTTTGACTACCAAGGTTCAATTTAGACAGTAAGAAATCATGCAGAAGACATATGCTGAGGAACTGAGGAGGTACTGCAGAAAATTGGTAGACTGGTAGCATAATGAAGAAAATCTTTGGTTTGACTTGCATAGCAAAAAGTGTCATGGCCATGAAATGTGGTAAAACTGATGCATCTGTATCCATACAAGATAACTGTTACTCACAGATTCTATCAAACATATTGTGAAGCAAACCTGAATTTTATGAAGTTGCATCTTCATGAGGTATGTGCTGTTGAAATTGACCTCACACTTGTTCTGTTTAATGTTTAACCCAGGCTTCATGTCAGCAGATACATGAACCCTCGGAATGACAGATACTGGTCTGGAGAAAATCCCGTGTTAATGCATGGAGTGCCGTTACATAATGGTGTAGTTTCCATGTGTGATGTGCTCTGAGTGCAAAACTTGCTTTCTTAGGCCCATGTTGCTTCCAGAGCCTGTGAATTTATACAGATTTGTAACACACATTTTGACACCATTTTTGAATATCTGTCCAAGTATGGGTGAACAGTGTACCCTTTTCATCAAGTCACTGCATCATCCCACATCACAGCCAAATTTCAGCACCTTTTTTCAATATGGTGAGGTGAAGGTAAATGTCTGCAAATCGTAACACTTCTGGTAGGTTTACTAATGCTATTATCTCTAGATTTTAAATTTTAGATTATTTTAAGCAACACACTGAAAATGTGACTGTTGAAATATGTGTTTCCACACTGTATACAGCACACCTTATTAGAGTTCCTTGTTTCTTGGCAACAAATTTGTGATTGATTGTACTCATTATCTCATGCTTGGGGAGAAGTATGAGCAGTTATGCTTATCTGTTATGTTTAGGATACCGATAAAATGTCTTTCACGTCTTTAGGCAAGGTAATGGCTTTGCTTCGCTGATTTTCGTGAAACACAGTTGCTCAGTGGCTTAATGTGGGGGTCTTCTGTACCAAACTTTACCCAAATGGCAGAGATTCATTTACACCTTTAGGCAAAGCATGACTGTCACTGAACAATGTTTTACGAAATCGCAACTTTTTGTCAGCAACTGCTGTATAAGATTTCATGATAATCAGACATGGTTCATTCGCTGATACTAGTTCACAGACAGAAGTAGGTGCTGGTACGTTTCACATTATAAAAAGTACTTAATAATACAGATAATAAAACATGTCAGAGAAGTTACCAGCACATCTTGTTTTAATACCTGCTGCAGTATGTACAGTTTAATTTTGGTAAACTGAAACTTGCAGTAGAGGAAGTTACGAAAGAAACAAGCAAAAGGGAGGTGCAGGGTATGAGGCTGGTATCTTGTTTTGTGGCATTGGATGTCGATGAAAAATTCCAGTCCCAAATACATCATCGTCTAGAAAATTTGGAGCTGGCTGGAAAGGGTATGTTGTCAAACACAACTGTGTCAGTTAAGATTGTTAATGATTATACAAGACAACTACATGTTTCAGCCCCTACTGGCCATCTTCAGGTTGACTTCCAGAGACCATAAGGTCCCACTACACAGCATAGTTGTGTTTGACTACATATCCTTTCCAGTTTTCACGCACACAACGGGGATGACACAGTTTTGGAGCTGGCTGTTGTATAAGTGTTAAATCTGTAGGTAACACATCTGTTTTCCGCCCAAATCAGTAAATATACTTATTATATAGTCTTGCACAACACAGTCACACTTCTCGTATGTTACTAGTTCCGGTCTAACATCCGGGCCATCATCAGACCTATGTAATGTCCAGAACTTTATGTTAAAACCATACAATAGTCTATACATTAACATGGGGTAGAGATCTCATGCCCATTCATAAGACACGTTACAGTATGGTGTATATTGGATGAAAAAACAATTGCATATTAAAAACAAGAATATTTTTTTTTTTAACACTGATGTTCTGTAGTAAAGAATATAGGCAGTTTAGAATTTTCTTTTTTAGTGTGTAATGCACACTGCAGTCTCTGTTTCCACAGCCCGGGAATCAGTGGTGTATGTGAACATGATTGAGTGTTCTAGGGAATTTTTAATATGTTCAGATGTGGAGTAATGCTCCACTTTTTTTCATAGTGAGTATTTTTTTTCCATTTTCTTTTTATCAGCATTTAACGTGAAGTTTCTTTTATGGAGACTATTTAACACCCTGTGAATCCACACTTACAGAAGGGTAATGTTTCACCAGCATTCACTGCTCGAGATATTTGGTGACTGCACTGTTGTGTACCTCTGCCTAACATTTATTACAAAAAAAAAAATTGGAATGTTCCTTGATGATTTTGCTAATGGTATGTTTTCAATAGCAGAGGCGATAGAGCATCTCCTTGTTTCATACCATTCTGAATAGGAAATATATCAGACACTGTTGTGTGAGTGTCATTTTAAGACATTATTATTAACCTAACTCGTTTCTTAGATTTACCAAATATGGGGAGAATATTATACAAAATCTCCCTTGAAAATGAATTGTAGACTTTCTTGGAGGTTATAAGTGTAATAACACCTGTACTTATTCCATAATAATGTAGTTTAGTCATTAATATTCTGTGATTCACAGGTGCACAAAAAATCTCTACTGCATCACTGTGATTGTAAAGTGTTGTAAATTTTCATGAACAAGTGTTTGTTTGGCATTTTTTGTGGATAGTTCTCTTTTCTCAAACCAAACTGATCTGTAACTAAAATACCACTGGCATTTAAATGATGTATTACCCTTTTTTTGTGTAACTTTCCCAGCTAAAATAAAAATTTGATAATTTGATTTGCCCTCTTTGTAACATAGTGGTTTTGCAAGCTGTCGTTTAAGTCTGTATGGTTATTACATTAAACAAGGGATTTCATTTGTTCTCACTCACCCATTCCACATGATGGCAGGTACCGCAGTGATAGTGAGCAGCTGGTGTTCCAATTTGCTGTGAGTCAGGGTTGACACATTTTACTTCAGCATACTGCAGTTACTGTTAGGTTTTACCCACCATATTTCAAGAACACTGTTGCTGGCACTGGTTTCTTTTGGCCTGTAGACCTGCGTCACACTTCAACATTGAAGTTCTGCTGGTGAAATTTAAAACACTTGATTCTGAATATTTCTCTCCGATTGTGTTTATTGAACTGATTGTTACTGTACAAATTATACTTTTAACATTCCCTATGAGTAAGAACTGCATGAGTTCAGATGTGGTGAACAATGATGCCAAAATCTCTCTCTTGTTATTGACAGAATTAACATTCTCGAAACAAGGCATAGAATTTAATCAAAATTATCATGCCATCATAGTAAAACTAGTATCACAGTGTTTGTAAACATATTATTATGAATTATTGTTGGACTTGTCAAAAATAGTACCAGTAATCTAGTTACACATATGGTACATGACACGCCAACCGTAACATATGTGATGGCATTTTGTGGGTTAACATGGGAAACATGGTGTATCATTACAATCTGACTGCTGAAAATATTTGCGTGATACCTGTCTTTCTTTGGAATTTTAAAGTGCACTGTGTTATCAGTGGTTGCTTTAAATACAGGAGATCACATTTATTGTGCTCCTGAGAATGGCAGCTTTATTGTATAGAAAGTCTACATCTGTTGGGACATCCTGTGACAGGTGGAATGCTCAGGGACGTCATAAAGGAGATACTTTGTATGAGTTCAAATTAAAGAAGTTCATTTTCTTGTGAGTAGTTTTAAATTTTAGTTATGCTTAGTACAGTGGAATTCTGTTAATTATAATGTATGCTTTGTAAAATACAGAGTGTTTTTGGAACACCTGGGGCAAACAATCACAATGGTCATCCCTGACAGAAATTACAAACTTCAAAAAAAATCACAATTATGTATGTATGTAACATTTGTTGAGCAGAGCAGAACAGATTTTGTTATTTAAAAACTAAACTCTGTGGCCTTAGTCCACACACGAACTATACCGACAGAGCGGCCGCCGCCGGTCGGCGAAGTTAGTGCCAACTTTTGCGGATAGAGGGGTGTCACGTTGTCAGCGCAACGGGTCCCCACAGCCGTTAATCTCTGTTTTCT
>Ga0123354_10014870_pt1 | contig 12122 bp, 8 predicted proteins | sample TergutLab28metaG_2_FD_97872 | JGI IMG/M metagenome (GOLD analysis project Ga0123354, IMG submission 97872) | Labiotermes labralis P4 segment gut microbial communities from Petit-Saut dam, French Guiana - Lab288 P4 | ecosystem: Host-associated > Arthropoda: Insects > Digestive system > Gut ... | reverse complement strand
TTGAGTATTTATGACTGTTACTGCCACAACAGCTGACATAAAGAAACTCTATAGCAAGGGGCAGAGGAAAAAAATTCTTATACTCTTTACTATATTTTTAGCATTAATAGTTACTATATTGGTAGCACTTAGTTTTGGAGCTTCTTCTCCTAGGCTTAGTGAAGCTTTGACTGTTATATTTTCTAAAGTTTTTCCTTTTCTAAATATTGGTCCAGTATCACCTCTTGCTGAGACGATTATTTGGACTATTCGTTTGCCTAGAATTGTTATGGCTTTAATAGCTGGAGCTGGTTTGGCTGCGGCTGGTGCGACAATGCAGGGAATTTTACGTAATCCCCTTGTTTCCTCTTATATTTTAGGCGTTTCTTCAGCTGCAGGTTTTGGTGCTGCTTTAGCTATAGTTTTTGGAGTTAGTATTGCAACTTTAGCGGGGTATCTTGTAATTGGTAATGCGTTTATTTTTTGTTTAATAGCTATGATAATAGTTTACTCTATTGCACGTATACGCGGTATGAGTTCAGAATCTGTAATTTTAGCGGGGGTAGCTGTTGGTTTTCTCTTCTCTGCTCTTCTCTCACTAATACAATATATTGCTCCTGAACGAAACGCGGTGACTGCTATTGTTTTTTGGCTTATGGGCGGACTTTACAATGTAACTTGGCAGAACCTTTTGATTTGTTTTCCTATTGTTGCAGTTGCTATGATTCTTATGATAACTCAAGCTTGGAATATTAACGTCTTAAGCATGGGTGAGGATGTAGCTGTTAGCTTAGGCGTAAATTCCAAACGTGTCTTATCTATAAACATGATTCTAGAAACCGTTGCAACTGCAAGCATAATATCTTTTACTGGAATTATTGGCTTTGTAGACTTAATTGCTCCTCACATTTCTAGAATGATAATTGGCAACGACCACCGATACCTAATACCTTGTAGCGCACTTATGGGTGCCCTTATGCTTCTTTGCGCAGATACTGTGGGCAGGTTAATTATAATGCCCGCCGAACTCCCCGTTGGTATTGTAACATCTCTTCTCGGGGTTCCCTTTTTCATTTACTTATTAATACGTAAAAGGAGGCACAATTTTAGTTGAAATTAACTGTAAACAATCTCTCATTTGGCTATGGTAATGTTTCAATTCTAAAAAATGTTGATTTAAGCATAGGATTAGGCGAGTTAATAGCTATTGTTGGTCCCAATGGTTCAGGAAAAAGCACATTACTAAAATGTATTAATCGCATTTTAAAGACAAAACCAAACAGTATCCTTGTAGATGGACAAGATACTAGTAAATTTACTATTAAAGAATTATCCAAGTTGATGGGGTATGTCCCTCAAACATCGATAAGTGCGTTTCCTTTCACAGTATTTGATGTAGTAATGATGGGCAGAAAACCCTATGTTCATTGGAGCATAAGTGAACGTGATAATGATATTGTTTTTCAAATGATGACACTTTTAGGTATTGATCATCTTGCTATGCGTCAATTCTCTGAACTTAGTGGTGGTGAACAACAAAAAGTTATAATCGCCAGAGCCCTTGCGCAACAACCCAAAATTTTATTGCTAGATGAACCTACAAGTTCATTAGATATTAAACATCAACTTGAAATTCTCTGTATACTTAAAGGACTTGCTCAAAGCAAAGGACATGCCGTTATTGTATCTATACATGATCTGAACTTAGCTAGCCGTTTTTGTGATAGACTATTTATGCTCAAAAAAGGCTGTATGTATGCAATGGGCACTCCTGAAGAGGTGCTAACCGCACAAAATATCGAAGCCGTTTATGGAATTAAAGCTGACGTTTCCCACTCAAGCACAGGTAAACCCGTAATTATGCCCATAGTTAACGACTTTAACGGTTTTACCTCAAAAATATCATTCTTCTTTGAAGAAAAGGAATTGAAAATATGAGAACTCTAAAAATAGCTTTTGCATCCACCATTCCAGCTGATGCCATTCCTGCTATATCAGCAGTAAAAGTAATAAATGAAAAATTTCCCAACGCCATTGAATTATGCCTACGAGCTGGCGGCGATTTCCGTAATTTCGGTGCCTTAGATGATTTTATCAATTTCTCAAAAAAAGCCCATATCGTTATAGTGCATTTAATGGGTGATCTGCCTGAATTTGAAAAGTTAGTTGACGCCTTAAAAACTGTAAAAGTGCCACTTATGGTTTCTGCACCCTTCTTTGGTGGCAATACCCAAACTAAATTCACAACAGTACAAAACGAAGATAAACAAAAAATCTTTTTTTACCTTAACTATGGTGGCAAAAAGAATTTTGAAAATCTCTTCTATTATCTTGCCAATCGCTTCATAGGTGCCGACTACACTTTTGAATCTCCAACTAAGCCTCTCTGGGAAGGCATTTATCACCCCGCTTTTGAGTATGTTCCAACGTTAGAAGAATATGTGAAAAAGAAAATTGATACCAATCGCGTAACTGTTGGGGTATGGTTCCATCAAAGTCAATGGCAAGGTGGTAACACCAGTTTTGTTGACGCCATGATCCATGAAATTGAAGCTCAAGGCGCAAATGTGTTACCTGTGTTTTTTGGCGGATCAAAAAATCCCAAGTTGGGCATGAACGGATTAGCTTGGGTTATTGATAACTATTTCTTAAAAGACAACAAACCCATGGTAGATGTTGTTATTAGTCTGTTTTCTTTCTCTCTTTCAACTTGCCTCTCTGGTGTTGATGCAACAGGCGCTCTGAAAAAACTTGGAGTTCCGATAATCAAAGCTATAACTACAAGCAATACTTTCGAGGAGTGGCGTGATACCATGCAGGGTTTGAGCATAATGGATATCCCTGCTAATGTTGCTATGCCTGAATTTGATGGAACACTAATAACTGTGCCAGTTGCATCTATTGATTACAACCAAACTACTTCTTCAGCGGGCACTCGAATAATAAAATTCGAACCCATTGAAGAGAGAACTAAAAAAGCAGTCTGTTTAGCAATTAACTGGGGTAAACTTCGACGATTACCTAACAATCAAAAGAAAGTAGCTATAATTTTCCACAACTACCCTCCAAGAAACGATACCATTGGTCATGCTTTTGGGTTGGATTCTTCTGTTTCAGTAATGAATATCCTTCATGATCTAAAAAATCAAGGATACACTTTAGATGAAATACCTGAAAGCAGCCAGAAACTTATGGACACCATAATTGCGGGGTTAACTAACGATCGCAGATGGTCTAGTGCACAAGAACTAAATGATCGTGCCTTAGATAAAATCTCTCTACAACAGTATGAACAATGGTTCAACGAGTTGCCTATTGATGTAGCTGTTAAAATGGAGAAGGACTGGGAAAAGCGTCCTGGGAAACTCTACACTTACAATGGCAAAATTTTGATAGCTGGCATAAAAAACGGTAATGTCTTCATTGGTTTGCAACCTCCCCGTGGTTACCTAGAGACGTCAGCAAGCATTTATCATAGTCCAGACTTGTCTATGCCCCATCATTATTATGCTTATTACCGATGGATACGCGACGTTTTTGGTGCTAATGTTATCATGCACATAGGTACTCATGGATCTTTAGAATGGTTGCCTGGAAAATCTGTTGGACTGTCTAAATCGTGCTCTCCTGACGTAGCTATCTCTGATTTACCCAACATTTATCCTTATGTTATAACTAATCCTGGCGAAGGAACGCAAGCCAAACGCCGAAGCTACTGTTGCATCATAGAACACTTAGTACCTGTTATGCATAATGCTGATTCCTATGACGAACTCGCAAAACTGGAAATTCAACTTCAAGATTACTACCACGCAAAAACTGTTGACCCCGAAAAATTACCTGTTTTACGCAATATAATCTGGGAAAACGTAGTTGCAGCTAAACTTGACAAAGACCTAATAATCACCCAAGATGTCGCTTTTGCATCATTTGATGACTTTCTAGAACAGCTACATGCATACATTAACGAGTTATCGGATGCGCAAATTCGTGATGGACTTCACATTTTAGGTGAAGGCCCCAAAGACCTAAGGTTAGACGAATTCCTTGTCACTTTAACTCGCCTAAATAATGGTGATGTGCCATCCCTAAGGCAGTCCATTGCAGAACTATTAGGGTTTAACTATGATGATCTTTTGGCGCATAGAGGTAAACTTGGCAGTGACGGCAAAACCAATGGTGACCACCTAAAAGAAATCAGTGTGCTTTCGCTTGAACTTATCCAAAAATATCACTTAACTGATTTCAACGAAGAAAAAATCGTTGCCTTAACAAAGGAAGTATTAGGTGCAAGCAATCCACAGGTAGATCAGTGCCTTTGTTACATTAGTCGTTTTCTTGTTCCCGCTCTTGCATCAACAACTGATGAACTAACCTACACCCTATCTGGCTGTCAAGGTGGTTATGTGCCTCCTGGACCCTCTGGTTCTATAACTCGCGGCATGGCAGATATCTTACCCACTGGTAGAAATTTTTACTCTGTTGATCCTCGTGCTGTTCCAACACCTGCTTCTTGGGAAGTCGGAGTTGCTCTAGCAGATGTATTGCTTGAACGCTACCTAAAGGAAGAAGGAAAATATCCAGAATCTGTCGGTATAACTATCTGGGCAACAGACACTATGAAAACTAAAGGCGATGACATTGCTGAAATCCTTTACTTAATGGGTATTAAACCGGTTTGGGAAAGATCCAGTGGCAGAGTTATTGGTGTAGAACCCCTTTCTCTTGAGGTGCTTAAACGTCCTCGTATCGATGTTACCATGCGTATCAGTGGATTATTCAGAGATACTTTTCCTGTTGTTGTCAACCTTCTTGATGCAGCTGTTGAATTAGCCGCTGGACTAAAAGAATCCCCTAACCAAAACTTTATAGTTAAACATATAGAAAATGAGGTAGCCGAAGAAACCCTCAAAGGCATTGATGCTGTAAAAGCGCGGGAAGCAGCTTGCTATCGAATTTTTGGTGATCAACCTGGAGCATATGGCTGTGGCGTAAGTGAAGTTATCGACTCAAAGAACTGGAAAGACCAAAACGATCTAAGTGATGTCTACATTAACTGGGGCAGTTATGCCTATACCCGTAAAACCTATGGATTGCAGACACCTGAACAGTTCAAACGGTGTCTAAAAAAGATTAATGTTACAGTCAAAAATCAGGATTCACGTGAATACGACATTTTAGACGGCGATGACTGGTATGACTCTCATGGTGGTATGATAAATGCCGTTAAAATTGTAGGCGGTCAGATGCCTCGTTCATATTGTGGTGATACCTCTGACCCTAATAGGGTAAAAGTTCGAAGTACCGCTGAGGAAACCTGCTACGTTTTCCGTTCTCGGCTTCTCAATCCCAAATATATTGAAGGTATGAAACGACACGGTTATCAGGGTGCTGCTGACTTGTCTAGAAATGTGGATTTTGTTTTCGGCTGGGACGCCACCGTGGAGGTTGTGGAAGACTGGATGTATGAAGAATTAGCCAAAAAATATGTTTTTGACCAGACTATGCAGGAATGGCTCAAAGATGTAAATCCCTATGCATTACAGAACATGGTTGAGCGACTTTTGGAGGCTATAAACCGTGATATGTGGCAGGCTCCGGATGAAATGAAAAAAGAGCTGCAAAAGCTCTACCTGAGCATAGAAGGTCTGCTTGAAGGTAAAAATGAAAAGTAACAAACATGATAATAATGGAGAAAAATGAAATGAGTAAACCTGAAGTAACCCTAAAAGAAACCCCTATAAAGCTTCAATTTAAAGAGGCAAAGGCTCGAGTTGTTTACCACAAATACCGTGATGTCTCTCTTAACTTGACTCTTGTCTCTTTTAATGAACGCCGACAAGTTTTATCAACTATGGATGGCTTACAAAAAGTTAGCAATGTAGGAAACGTGTTTATCCCTGAACATGGCTCAACGCATCATATGACTTTGCAGAGTTATGAGAAATTTAAGAGACATTTTCCTAGAACCTTAGGTCTTCGTAGTAGTGACTTTATTTTTCTAAGTACGGGTGTAAACATGGAGTGCGTGGCGGTGTGTGAAAAAACTTTTGGTGATTTTCACGTTTGTTGTATTGCAACTGGCGGTGCACTTGGTAATGCTCTGCGTACAGGTGTAGATGCTGGTAACTGGGTTGAAACTAAAACTGATATGAAACTGGCTCCTGGTACCATAAATATCATATTGTTAACTAATGTAACTTTGACTTTGGCTGCTATGGCCAGGGCTATAATGACTGCTACAGAGGCTAAATCTGCGGCATTGCAGGATCTTGGTTATAAGAGCACTTATACGCCTCAGGTGCAAGCCACTGGCACAGGAACTGACAGCATGATTGTTGTTTCAGGCGTAAATTCTGATATGGTGATTAAACATACTGGAGGACATACCAAAATGGGTGAATTAATTGGTTTCACAGCCAAAACTGCTGTCACAGAAGCATTAAAAAAATTCGACAAAATATGAGGTTATTGTTTGATGGACTCTATTTATACTGAAAATCTCTGCAAAGATTATGGCTCTCTTAAAGCGGTAAATAATCTAAATTTAAGTGTTCATGACGGCGAAATTTTTGGATTTTTAGGACCCAATGGTGCAGGAAAGACAACAACCATTCGTGTCTTAACAACTTTAACTTGTCCAACTTCGGGGCGTGTCTCTGTGGGGGGTTATACTGTACATGATGAGCCTGATAAAGTAAAGAAGATGATTGGTGTTGTTCAGCAACATTTGAGTTTGGATCGTGATCTAACTGTTAGGGAAAACATGGAATTCCGTGCACGTATACAACATTTGAATTCTTCTAAGCGTAAACAACGTATTACCGAACTGTTAGAATATGTAGAACTCACTGAGTATGCGGACAAAATGGTTGATACGCTTTCAGGCGGGATGAAAAAGAAAGCTGCTATTGTTTGCAGTCTTATTCATGAGCCAAAGTTGTTATTTTTGGATGAACCTACTGTTGGATTAGATGCTCAAGCTAGACGTCGTTTGTGGGATTTTGTTCGTCGTTTAAACAAAGATGGCACCACAATTTTCCTTACTACTCATTACATTGAGGAGGCTGAGGTTTTGTGTGATCGTGTTGGTATTATGCATCATGGACAATTAATTGCTGTAGATACGCCTGCTAATCTGCGTGAAAAAGTTGGATCAATAGTTGTTGAAACTCTTGTAGATAATAAAGAGACGCATTACCAGTTTTTTGCTAACCGTGAATCTGCAAACACTTATGTTAAAAGTTTGCCTGCTGACGTGAAAACTGTGATTATTCGTGAATCAAACTTGGAAGATGTCTTTATTGAACAAACAGGTGAAAAAGTAGGTGACCAATGATGAACATGTTTAGTGATATTTATTCAGTTTTCTGGCTTGATCTGCGTGTCATGCGTCGACATTGGAAGTCTCTAATTGCCACAAGTCTTGTGCTTCCATTACTTTATTTGGTAGCTTTTGGTTATGGGTTAGGACGAGGTATAACTGTAGACGGCGTTAGTTATCTCTCATTTGTTATCCCCGGTATTGTTGCCTTAACAACTTTTTCAACTAGTTTTAATAGTGCTTCATCAAAACTCCAAGTAGACAAAATGTACTATAAAAGTTTTGACGAACTTTTAATGTCCCCTGTAAGCTCCTATGCAATTATTATAGGTAAAGCTTTGATAGGTGTATTAAGAGGGGCAATTAGTGCTATTGCTATCTACTTGGCAGGTTTGGCTCTTGCACCAACGTTACTGGTTAATCCCCTGCTCTTCTTAATGCTGACACTGTTATCGTGTTTCGTGTTTGCCTTATTTGGAGTAATGGTAGCGTTAATTATCGCTTCTCATCATGGTATGAGTAACTTTAGTACTCTGGTGATTTTGCCTATGACTTTTCTGTGCGGAACCTTTTTTTCATTAAACGAATTGCCGAGTATAGCTAAAGTGGTACTGTATTTCTTACCTCTGACTCATTCAGCTGAACTTTTGCGGTCAACCGTGTTAGGTTTGTCATTTCCTTGGCTGTCCTTTGTTGGGCTCTTGATTTTTGGAGTGGCATTCTTTATCGGGTGTATATTTGCTTTAAAGAAATCAAGTGTGTAAGGCTGTATAGTTACGTAAGCTGTCATCTCTCTTTTTTATTGAAACTATGTGATGTAACGAGGTAGTGAGGCAAAATATGGTCAACCAAATAAACCAAGAACAAATCAGCGACCAAATGAAGCAACTTAAAAAAATAGCAGAAAAAACAACAACTCCTGTTGTGAATATGTACATTGTTATGGCATTACGTCAACTCATGAAAGTACTTGTACTTAACGAGCACAATCAATTCAAAGTGTGGCGAGTGAACAAGGCAATTGAGTGTATCTGTGCAGCTGCACAATTACCACAATGTACAAAAGAGGAAAAAAGTGAGCTAATTATAATTATGTGTCAACTTGAAAAATAGTCCGTTCCTTGTTGTAACTGAAAGTTGCAGTATAGTTGTGTGTGATAATTGACTTGCGTGGTGGGTAATTGCTGTTTTTTGTTTCCCACTCTTCTTTTAAGTACACTTATTTTGACGTTTACACTGGCTAATGGTTGGTTTGCATGTTGATTGGTTTGTGTGTCTTTGTTTTTACTTCTTTTTCGTGTTCGTAGAGGTCAGTATGATTTCAGATTGCGTAAAATAGAGCAGTTACATATGGATGGCGTATGTTTCCGATTTTGAGACAGGAATCTGTTTCAGTTAAATGAGTCCCACTTTCGGATTATCTTATAATCTGTTTAACAGGGTATCGGCGATTCTATCCCTTGATAATTTGCGTAATAAAAAGAGAGGCTGAAGAATGATCCACACACCTTTCGGCATTAATCTCCTCTGAGAATTAGCCTCGGTTTGGTTTGGCAAATTTTTGTATTTCTTCAAAATCAAATGTTTGAATACACGACGCACCCCAGATACTCGAACCCTTAAGTTGATCTAATTTAGTAAAATCAAAACAGTACAGTCGAGCTTCTATCGTTAGATGACAACTGCCTGCCTCATAGTAGCTTCCCCGTGTATCAACCTTCTTTTCGGGCAAAACCGATTTCCGAAAATAAGCATCATCAGATCGAAACCAACGACCATAGTACTCCGAAAATACACACGTATCTATACCTCCATCGGGACATACAACAGGATACACTTTCTTCACTTTATTGGTCAACATCGTCAATACTGTCCAATCTGCTGGCACCTTCGAATACCCTACACCACCAATTGATGTGTACCAAACACCAGGCGCACTTTCATATTGCCAAAGTTGCATGAACCCCAAACCATTTTCGATAAAAAATCGATAGTCGGTGCAGTACTTTTTGTAGACGCTTAGACTCTTAAAATTTGGTAATTCATTAATCCATTTTTCGAATTTTCTAACAATACCCGCCTCTTTACCCTTCTTCTCATCAGCCTTACCGTCATAATCTTCCTTTGAGAACCGCATATTTTTCTCTAACACAGTTGTGATTTCCTTAAAGAGTTCATCGCATTTATTGTGGTATCTATTTGCATCTGAGATTATTTCTGGATTTTTGCTTAAGGTTGGGCCTACTTCTGCTAAGAAGTGCAGGTAGCTTGCAAATTGCAGTCGAGTCAAGTAGAACATGAAGGCTTTTGCAAGATAAAGAGTTGTAAAAGTCGTTGGAAACTTTACAGCTTTCAATTGAGGAAAAAGATCACTCCAAGAGGTAATCTCATAAGCACAAGGCACATACCCACCCAAATCCCACGAAGAAACCGAGACACCCCCGCCATCATTACGCGGCACTGTCTCAGCTGTACATTCCGGTTCTATGTAATCTGCTATGGAAATATCCGAGAGGTGTTTAAGCTCCTCCATAATAACCTCAGGCGACAACGTCGCATAAACTGCTTCTTGAGCTTCCATATATTTATCCCAAGAGATGTCCTTAAAACCGTCTGCTTCCATAATCTTTTGCCGTAATTCTTCAGTGATTGATGGAGGCACATTCTTAGACATATCCAAACCACCCAACACACCCGACGGACAAACAGGCTCTTTTGGGTCACCTCCAGTGTAAGAAGGTATAGATACCGTACCATCAGCCAACTTTGAAAGCGCAACACCACCAAGCGCCGTCAATAAATTGTAACACCAATTCGCTGTGGGAGCATTTTGCGGCAAAGAACCCCCCGTAATCGCCACCGCAGCATTACCATCGACCTCTTTTACATGACTTGCATAACCAACAGCTACATCACCACCACCCCAAGGCGTATTAACCCCCACACTCCCACAATACTTTAATCTCTGCGCAGACTGAGCCTCTCTATGGGTGGCCGTAATTTCAAAAGCAGAACAAGCCGTCAAATACAACTTTGTAACACACCCATAACCCCATGTCTGAATAAACAAAAGATAATTTTTGAGAAAACTTTGAGTATCCTTCGAATCAAGCAGTTCGTTGAGGTCTTTTTGAAAATCATCCGTCATGCATTTAAACAATGTTTCAGGCTTAAGATGCAACAACTCAAGCTCTTTGCCGCTATATATGTGGGTGCCATAACAATTAAGTGTATCCTGTCCATAGACACTATTTGAGTCTTTTTCAAGATTAAAGCCAATTGTTACATAACTTGCAATTTTTGCCTTAGCATCTGCTGTATAGAGAGAGTCTTTTATATTTTTACTGACAGAAGAATTAGCCCTAAACTGAAATATACTAGTTCCAGGTGTAGACTTTATGGCGTCTTTTATAAGTCTGTTTGAGTCAAACACTTTTCTATTTAAAAGTCTTCTTAAAATGGGATCATAACACATACCTATTTCTGCTCCCCGGATTTCCGCCGGGAACTTGTTAAACAAATCCTCACCATTACTCATTGTTTTTTCCTCTCTCACATTGTGCATAGTTAATTATGTATTATTAATAATGTTGTAATATTAGTGTCTTTTTCCAACATATTTCAGTTACCCAATGAAGAATAATCAAAATCAAAGAGAGACAAACTCAATGGCATCTGAAACGATAAGTTAAAACCATGGAAAGTTTATTAAGAGATAACTTGACTATCCCTTTAGTGTTTAATATGACATCTCAAAATCAAAGGGTATGTCACAATTTTGAGGAGAGGCTCCAGACGTAAACGGGTGTATCCCACCCCTGCACTCTTTATAAAGAAACTATGTTCTGATAAAAACTGTTTTATCTCAAATACACAAAAATCATTTGTGAATGTTTAAATAAAACATCAATTAAGAATTATTTTAGTTAGTTTTGAGGTTGCTGAGGCGTTTAGTTAGTTCAGAATGGATTAGTTGCTTCTTTTCAGCGTTAAGATGGAAGAGCACTTTTTTTGTCATTTCAGTTGAGATTGTGAAGAGATAGTTTAGTTTTATAACGCTGTCTTTTATCTGTATAAATATGTGATTAATTGTGATAAACTTTAGTTTATCAATTTATGATTAACTTAAATTAACTTAAGGTTTATTAAACTTTTTGTTGTTGTATAATTTAAAAAGTTGGCGAGAATATGCGTAAAACAAAGTTATGGTTAATTGTAGCAATAGTCCTTGCAGTAGTTTTAGTTTCAGCTTCTTTTGTGCTTCTGAAGGGAAACCCGATAAATGGCAATAATAACGGTAAACCTGTAACTGTAGTTGATGACAGTGGTGCTGAAGTAACTATAAACTCCGTTCCTCAGCGTATTGTTTCTTTAGCGCCTAGTAGTACCGAAGTTTTGTTTGCTGTTGGTGCTGGCGGTCAGGTTGTTGGGGTTACAGATTTTTGTGATTACCCACAAGCAGTCATTACAGGACAAGCCGCAGGCACTATAACTAGTATTGGTAATTATTGGCAACCCGCAATAGAACCCATAGTTGCATTAGATCCTGATTTAATCATTGCCTGTGGTGGTGGTGCAAGTGATGAAGCAGCAGATAAATTACGCAACATGGGCTACACCGTAATAGTGCTAGGCCCTCAAACTATTAGTGATGTATTAGCTAATATTGAACTTGTCGGCAAAGCAACAGGTCATACTGATGAAGCCACTACATTAGTAGTTAGTCTCCAAGCACGTATAGATGCTATCGCAAACAAAATTGCCGATATAACAAATAAACCCAAAGTCTACGCTGAAATATCTGACAGTCCTATGATGT